>Ga0315533_1000106_pt1 | contig 78552 bp, 74 predicted proteins | sample SalMarSW160130MG_FD_203081 | JGI IMG/M metagenome (GOLD analysis project Ga0315533, IMG submission 203081) | Salt marsh sediment microbial communities from the Plum Island Ecosystem LTER, Massachusetts, United States - Salt Marsh Sediment SW1601-30 ...
CTCTTAAATATTACTATCTCTTACAGAGATTCTATATTAATGGAACATATTATTGGTGCTACAGTGGATATAAATGGATCAGGTATATCTAAACAATTTACTGAGGCTTTCAATAATTATTCTATAGTTATAAATTCGACATATTTAAATCTAGGGGTGAATTTTTTAACTATCTATGCTCAAAGAGAAACCTATGAACCTCAATCAATACTACTTACAATAGAAGTAATACAAATAGAAACTCAATTAAAGTTATTTAGAAATGGGACAGATATAACAGCTGAACCATCAATCAAACAATACACAAACCAGATTTTAAATATTACAGTATCATATATAGAGGTTGCAAGTCCCTACAACCTTGTTAGCGGCGCTATTGTAGATATAAATGGATCGGGAATTTCGAAGGTTTTTAATGAATTCGGAACCAATTATTCAGTACTTATAGATATGATAGATTTAAATCAAGGAGCAAATTTTTTAACAATTTATGCTCGTAAAGATAAGTATGAGCCTCAAGCGATTTTACTTACCATAGAAATAATACTAATAGAAACAGTATTAAAGCTATATTTAGATGGAGTGAACAAAACGAATGAACCATCAATTACACTATATACAAACCAGATTCTAAATATTACAATATCGTATCAAGAGGCTGCAAGTCCCTACAACCATGTGAGCGGCGCCATAGTAGATATAAATGGATCAGGAATATCCAAGGTTTTTAATGAAGCATTCAATAATTATTCTGGGCTTATCAATACAGCAAATTTAAATTTAGGAGCAAATTTTCTCACAATTTATGCTCATAAAGATAATTATGAGCCTCAAACGATTTTACTTACCATAGAAATAATACTAATAGAAACAGAAATAAAGTTATTCTTAAATGGAGTAGATAAAACCAATGAACCATCAATTACACTATATACAAACCAGCTCTTAAATATTACTATCTCTTACAGAGATTCTATATTAATGGAACATATTATTGGTGCTACAGTGGATATAAATGGATCAGGTATATCTAAACAATTTACTGAGGCTTTCAATAATTATTCTGTAGAAATTAATTCGACATATTTAAATCTAGGAGCAAATTTTTTAACAATTTATGCTCGTAAAGATAATTATGAACCACAAACGATTTTAATTTCGATAGAGATAATACAAATAGAAACAAATTTAACATTATATATAAATGGGACAGATATAACGGCCGCACCATCGATTAAGCAATACACAAACCAAATTCTAAATATTACAGTATCATATATAGAATATATAAGTCCCTACAACCATGTTGGCGGAGCTATAGTGGACATGAATGGATCAGGAATATCTGAGCTTTTATATGAGGCATTCAATAATTATTCTGTGCTTATTAATACAGCAGATTTAAATCTAGGAGCAAATTTTCTAACAATTTATGCTCGTAAAGATAATTATGAACCTCTAACGATTTTACTTACAATAGAAATAATACAAATAGAAACAGAAATAAAGTTATTCTTAAATGGAGTAGATAAAACCAATGAACCATCCATAGACGTAATTAATCTTGAAACTTTAAATATCACTATAAAATATACCACTTACGGCACAGGAGCCCATATTATTAATGCAACAATTGAATTATCTGGAAGTGGTTTATTGGTAAATTTAAGTGAAAGTCTTGCTTTAAACCAATATTGGATTGTTATTAATATAAAAGATTTAAACCCTGGATTTAATTTCTTAACAATTTATGCTCAGAAAAATAATTATGAAGCTCAAACGATTCTAATCACTATACAGGTAATTGACAGAGAAACAGATATTGAGATATATTTAAACAATATAGATAAGACACTTGAAAAATCAATCGAAATTCCAATAGGTGAGGAGTTAAATATCACTTTTAAATATATTGATGATCTTACACGAAACTACATTTCTCAAGCACTAATACAACTTATAGGAACAGGTTATACTTGGAATTTTACGGAATATCCTTCATTGCAACATTATACATTAAGAATTAATACAAGAGATTTAGACGTTGGACTTAAATTCTTAACTATATATGCCTCAAAAACAGATTATCAATCTTCATCAGAGCTTTTAAAGATAACTGTTAGACAAATAATAACAAATATTACATTAGAATCCGGGGAGGATGTTATAAATATACAAACTGGTGAATCCTATACATTAAGTATAATTTTATATGATTTAGATTTTGAAGAATTAATAAAAAATGCTACCGTTAGATATACATGGGAATTAGGACAAGGTTACCTTACAGATGAGGATAACGATGGTATTTATAAGGTCACATTAGAAAATATACCACCAGGAACCTTTACCTTTACTTTCACTGTTTTGAATGTGAGTGATGATTATTTATTTGAGAGAAAAACAATAACTTTAAATGTGGTTAGTCCCCCAGAAGAAGCCTTACTATTTCAGATACTAACCATTGTCGCCGTTGCTGCCGTCATCGGTATCAGCAGTTATTTCATAGCATATCAAAGAATATTAAAATATCCAAAACCCGTTAGAAAAATTCATAAATTCAAGAAAACTTTAAAGAAGAAAAAGGGTCCTGATGTTGAAATTGTTCCAAGTAAGGTCATATTAACAAACCTCTACAAAGAAGAATTAGATCCCATTGCTAAACTTTTTAAAGGAAAAATCAAACCTGAATTATCAGAACAACAACCAGAACAAAAACCGTTAAAGGATAATTTTTCTGAAACTTTATCCGAGAAATTATCTGATGATTCTGAAAAAAAGGAGATATAAATTTAAACTCAAAATTAAAAATAGTTTTTTTTTAAAAATTTTATAAATTTTTTTGATATGTTTTTACTTTCAAAAATCCAAAATTATTACTAAAGTTAGATAAATTAATTGAAAATAAATTCTTACAAATCATAGAAAATCTAATTATGGATTGCAAAATATTATTTAATAACTCAATAATTATAGTGAAATGAAGAAAAATGGATAATTCAAATCGTAATATAATGCCGGGTGCTGGTCCTTTCTATTTTGAAGGAAATGATATAGGTGTTTTATTATTACATGGAGGAGGTGGCGGAACTGCAGCCGATTTAAAGCCAATGGCAGAATTTTTACATAATGAAGGAGGTTATACTGTAAGAGTTCCGTTGTTATCCGGATTTGGAACAACACCAGAAGAATTGAAAGATACACCGATCTCTGCTTGGATGGAAGATCTTGAAGTTGAGTATAATTTCTTAAAGCAAAAAGTAAAAAAGATTGTTGTTGGAGGGCATAGTATGGGGGCAATTTTTAGTCTATATTTAGGAGCTACAAGAAATCCAGATGCAATATTTACCATAAGTGCTCCTATAGGAGTTAAAGGATTCTTACCAAAATTGCTTCCGTTAGTAAAATATTTTATTAAATCTTATCCTCTTCCTATAGATGAATTTGAAAAAGAAACAGATGGTGCGTGGGTGGGATATGATAAATTTCCTCTAAAAGCTGGAGTAAGACTATTCAAAATAATTAAAGAATTTAAAAAATATTATCCGAAAATTACGTGTCCTACTCTATTAATTCAAGGAAGATTAGATAGCGTGATTAAATCCTCGAGTATGGAAGAGATTTATGAAATGATAATGTCCGAAAATAAGAGGAAATTATGGCTAGAAAACAGCGACCATCCCATATTAAAAATCCCTGACGAAAATTTATTATTTTCTGAAATTTTGAATTTCATGAAAGAAGTTACAAAATAAATTTTTATTTCTCCTTCAGAATTGAATAAATCACATTTAAGTTAAGATCTCTAATACTTTTTAAAATCAAATATGGAACTGATATACTCTCTATCAATTTCTCTTTGGTGGTAGTTCCAGTTAAAACCCCAATAAAAGGACAATCAAGCATTTCTGCGACTTTTGCATCATTTATATGATCTCCAATAACAATTATTTGCTTATTAGGAAAATTTTTTTCGAATATCTTTTTTGTAATTGGGTCGAATTTTTTCTTCCTTTGCTCAGTTTCTCCTAAGTATAAATCAAAAAAGTAATCTATTTTTAAAATTTTTAGAATATTATGGACCATTTCATGCTTTTTAGAAGATAATACCCCTAAAGAAAAACCACTTTCTTTTAATTCTTTTAATTTTTTTCTTACACCTTTTATTAGTTTTGACTGATAAATTCCCTTCTTTCTATAAAAATCACGGAAGGCGGATACATATTTTTCAGGAGATTCATTAGTTACTTCTTTAAACATCTCATATAAAGGAATTCCGATCATTTGCTTTATTATTTTTGGAGGAATTTTCTCTTTTTTATATTTCTCCAACGCATAATTGAAGGAGTTAATAATTCCTTTTGTGTTTTTAATGAGAGTATTGTCAAGATCAAAACTTAAATATATTTCGCTAGAGTTCATCGACCGTTCATTTTACTTGTTTAAAAAATTTGATTTTAAACTTAATATTAGTAGAATTTAGTTTATTATTGCTATTTATTAAAAGTTTATTTTTATGCCTTGATTTTAATACAATAATGAAGGTCCATTTTAAATACGGTAAAAATGGGTTAAATGTTGAACTATCTGATAATTTAAACTTTACAATAATAAAAGCACCAGAAGAAAAAGAAATACTCAACCCTGTGGAAGAAATTAAAGCAAAAATTAATGACCCAATAGGGACTTTACCTTTAAAAGAATTAATTCAACAAAAAGGAAAATTTCATGAAATTTCTATCATAATTGTTATTAGTGACGCTACAAGACCGTCTCCTTCTAAAATAATATTAAAAGCTTTAACTGAAATATTTGAAGAAATCGGAATTAGAGATGAACAAATAAAAATTTTAATAGCTACAGGCCTTCATAGAGAAAGCAGACAAGATGAACTAGTAAGAATGGTTGGTGATAATTTTCTTAAACGTTTTGAAATTGCTGACCATAACGCTAATGATGAATCCACTTTAGCTTTTGTTGGCTATAGCAACGATAGAACACCCATTTATTTAAATACATATTATCTCGATTGTGATTTTAGAATTTTAACAGGCTACGTAGAACCTCACTTTTTTATGGGATTCTCTGGAGGGAGGAAATCGATTATTCCAGGAATAGCTGGAGATAAAACAATTAAGGGCAATCACTCTGCCAAAAATATTGCTTCACCGTATGCCCGTTTTGGAATATATAAAGAAAACCCACTCCATATTAATGCGGTTGAAATAGCTAAGAGAGTTGGCGTAGATTTTATAATTAATGTCTGTATTAATGAAAATCATAATATAACTCAAATAGCCGCTGGAGATCTTGAAAAAGCCCACGAAGCTCTAGTAAAATATCAATTAAAACAGGTATTTCAAAAGGTTAATGTGCTTTATGACATAGTTATTTGTGGGAATGGAGGCTTCCCGTTAGACTTAAATCTTTATCAAGCAGTTAAAAGCATGGCTCTAGGTGAGATGGCTGTAAAGAAAGGGGGAATTATTATATCTGTAAATGAATTATCCGATGGAATAGGGCATGATAAATTTAGGGAACTAATTTTTTGTGGAAGATCTCCAAAAGAAATCTATAAAGACATTATAAATGAAAAAATTAAAGTGGCTGATCAATGGGAAATACAAATATTAACTCGAATCTTACAAAAAGCTGAAATAATTGTTGTTTCTCAATTATCAAAAGATGAGGTTGGAAATATAGGTTTAATCCATTCAAATTCAGTTGAAGAAGCAATCGAAATGGCATTGAAAAAAATTGGACCTAATGCAAAAATACTTGTATTACCAGATGGACCAATTGTTTTACCAAAATTATAAATTATCTTAATTGTAATTTTAATTAAATTTTAATATCTTACACATTAAGAAGCATTATAATCCCAAATAATATAGAAGAACAAATCTTCAGTGTAATTTTTTGATTGGATCATACTCAAATATTTCAGAGGATATTTATCAACAACTAAAAAATATCGTGGGAGATGAATTTATCTCAAAAGATCCTGAAATATTATGGTGTTATGCATTTGATGGTACTATGTTTAAAGAAAATACAGTCCCAGAAATCGTAATTTTACCTAAAAATAAAGATGAAATATCTGAAATTTTAAAAATAGCTAATAAAAATAAAATCATCATTATTCCAAGAGGAAACGGAACAAGTTTAGCTGGTGGTCCTATATCTATTTTTGGTGGTGGAATTATACTTGATTTGAGCAGAATGAATAAAATTCTCTCAATTGATATTCCAAATAATCTTACAGTGGTTGAACCCGGTGTAATTTGTGATGATCTTAATTTTGAATTGAATAAATATGAATATTTCTTTCCACCAGACCCGGCCTCGAGCTGTATTTGCACAATAGGAGGGATGGTTGCCAATAATTCAGGTGGAGTTCAGGCATTTAAATATGGCGTAACCAAAGATTATGTAATGTTTCTAGAAGTTATTCTTGCTGATGGACAAATAATAAATATTGGTTCTTTAGTTAGAAAATCAGTATCATCATATAATTTCACTGGATTATTTGTTGGTTCTGAAGGCACCCTTGGGGTTATTACTAAAATTGGGCTTAAAGTAATCCCCTTACCTAAATCTAGGAAAATGGGGCTTTTTATATTTGATTCAATTGAATCAATCGTCCAAGCAGTTATTGAGTTAAGAAAAAATGGAATCATTCCAAACTTACTCGAATTTATGGATGAAACCACAACTAAAGCAAGCTTTGAATATCTTGGCGGAGAATTTCTTTCTTATCCTAAAGGAATTGTATTATTGGCGGAAGTCGATGGTAATAAAACACAAATTGATTCTGATTTTACAAAATTATTTAAAATTATAATGAAATATAACCCAAAATTTCATAAAATAGCAGAATCTGATAAGGAAAGAGAAACTTTATTAAACGCAAGGAAAGCAGCGCTACCAGCTCTCTCAAGAATTAAACCATCATGTTGTATAGAAGATTGTACAGTTTCAATCGATGAATTCGCTGAATGTGTTCAAAAAATTAAGGAAATTACCGAAGAATTAAAATTGGATAATATAGAGATTGCTAATTTCGGACATATGGATGGAAATATGCACCCAACATTTTTATTTAATGAGAACAATGAATTTGATCGTAAATCACTATTAGTAGCTATGAAATACTTATACGAAAAAATTGTGATACCATTAGGGGGAACAATTACCGGCGAACATGGAGTCGGTTCTATTAAAACTCCTTTTCTCAAACTAGAATATGATAGAGAAACTTTAAATCTAATGAGAGGGATTAAACTTTTTTTTGATCCCAATATGATTCTTAACCCAGGTAAAGGAAAAGGAGACCCTCGGATAATAAAAAATAATATATTGAATAGAAAGTTAAAAATTCCAGGAGATTTAGCTTTATCTTGTATGAGGTGCGGATTCTGTATACCGCTATGCCCCTCTAAAGACTATTATAAATTCGAAGCATATACCCCAAGAGGGAGATTAAGTATATTAAATGGATTAGTCTATGGAGATTTGAAATTATCAGAAAAAGTTAATGAAATTTTGCATACTTGCATTCTTTGTGGTGCGTGTTCTGTATTATGCCCTGCAGGAGTGCAAACTTATGAAATCTTTGAGAAAGCCAGAGAATTAATACATAAAAATAAAAAATTTATAAATTAAACCTATAATTTATCTTTTTTTTCTCGCTCTCATCTTTGTCTTCTCAATAAATTCAAGGCAAACTCCTAATACATCTGTTGTATCAAAATAGTCCCATTTTAGATTGGCAAATTGACTAGCATTAACAGATTGAAATCCCATTTCTTTCATTTTGGTTGAATATGATTCTAGATTCTCAATATATACGCCATAATGATGTAATCCTTCTTTTCCTTGCTCAATAAATTCCTTATAAATACAATCTCCATCAACCCATTGGATTAATTCTAACTCTAACATGCCCAATTGGCTAAACCCTGCCTTAATATCGACTATAGTGCGTTTATCTCGAAATTGGGTATCCAGATTTGGAACGTTTATAATTTGAAATTTTGGTAAACCTAGAATTTCTTCCATCAATTTAGCTTGTTTTTCAATATTTTTATAAACATATCCCAATTGTCCAATTTTAAGTTCAGAAAATTTTATCTCTTCCAAATAGTTGTCACCAAATAAATTTTAATATTTTAATTTAGATCTTTAGAATTTTGTTTTTAAATATTATTTCAATTATTAATTTAATATAATAACTTTGGTTATTTTTAAGAAATCGTTATCTTAAGAACGATCATGATTTGGAAAACCCGTATAAATCAAATGACAAAAACAAAATATCCTGTAATTATGGGGGCATTTGTAGGATTAGGTAAAGCAGATTTTGCTGCTCCATTTTCTGAAGCTGGTGGCTTGGGAATTATCACTGCCTTAAATTTTAAAACTCCTAACCGCTTTAAACAAGAACTGGTACATATGAAAGAATTGACAGAAAAACCATTCGGTGTAAATTTTTCTGTAGTCCCACCCCAAGTAAAAGGGGGATTTCACTTAACAGAAAACTCAAAACGTAATTATTTATCGTATGTTGAGATTGCGTTAGTAGAAGGAGTAAAAATTTTTACAACTTCAGCTTATCAAGCAACATTTATTGGAGAGAGATTACATGAAGCAGGATGCTATTGGTTTCATAAATCTGCTACGATAAGACATGCCATAAGCGCAGAAAGGGCGGGTGCAGATGCGGTCACAATTGTTGGATTAGAAGGAACAGGTTTTAAAAATCCTCTTACCCAAACAACCTTGGTAAATATTACAATGGCAAGAAGGTTACTTAAAATCCCAATAATTGCAGCAGGAGGTATCGGTGATGCGAGAGGATTTTTGGGGGCTCTAGCAATGGGCGCAGAAGCCGCTTGTTTTGGAACAGCAGTTATGGTATGCGAAGAAAGTCCTGCAGCATTAAAGCTGAAAGAAAAATGGATAAATGAAGATATTTTTACGGAGGATTACCACCAAAAGATTTATCATCTTAAATTGAGAGATACAGCTCTTCCTTCAATGGCAATCGGTCATCGAAAGAAAATAATAACAATCAAGGAGTTTATTGAAGAAATTATGAATGAATCAGAAGTGATATTAAGATCTTGGGGATTCACTGCAGAAGAGTTTAATATAATTTCCTAAATGTTAAACTCACTGAATAGATCGAATTCACGTATGCGATTGATAACAATTCAACTTCCTGACGAATATATAAATTCATTAGATAGGTTAGTTCGATAAAACAATATCAATTTTAAGATCTAATATGGGTTAGAAAAAGTATTGAAAATAAATTAAATACAATCTATCCTTTTTTGACCGTATTCATATAAGGCTAAATATGATTTTGCGGCCCTTTGAATTGTTGGATATACTAAAAAATCATTTTCCTTAAGCTTTTTGTAGAATATTTGCCGATCCTCATCAGGATATTCATGTAAAATTATTATCAGGATTTTATTAAGAGAACGCACATAATCCTTAATTCTAATTAAATTTTTAAAATAGCCTTGGAACCACTGTCCACCAAATTTTCCCGGCGTATCTGTTTCTATTATTACCAAATCTATGTTTTCTGAAATGGCAACCTTGGAAATTTCATAAAATGCGTCTATATATGTAATCCATGGTAAATCTAACGGATTAGAATAGGATCCTACCTTTATAGGATAAATTTCTATCAATTTTTCTTTTATTTTTCCTTCAAATAGCGGCATATTTAAACCTAATTTGGTTAAGCTATCTGTAGCAAGAATCCCAAAACCTCCAGACCATAAAATAACCAAGGTATTCTTTCCCTTAGGAAATATGAGCTCTTTATTCAATTTTTTTTGATTTCTTTTATCACTAAAAAAATGATTGAACATGTAAGCATAATCAATCATTTGTTCTAAGGATGTTTCTACCTCAATTGTTGGTGTTTGTTTAATAATAGCATCCCAAATATTCTGTTTTGTCGCAATTGAACCGGTATGACTTAAAACTGCGGTCTTAGAACGTTTTGTTGTCCCTCCATTCATAAATAATACGGGTTTTTTCATGTGTTTTAGAACATGGAATAACTTTTTTCCTTCTTCTCTGTGAAATCTTGAAAATCCTTCGAAATATACGCATATAATATCTGTTTCTTCATCCTGATTGTAATATTCTAAAAAATCAGACATTTGCAAATCTACACAATTTCCTATACTAGCGCCTTTAGAAAATTTAAGACCATATCTTAGAAAACCAAATTTTATGAGTTTAGTATGTAGATCACCTGAATGGAAAACACTTGCGATATTACCACTTTCAATTGGGAATAAAAAATGATAAGCATTATGACCCTTAGGGCAATAAACACCCATACAGTTGGGACCAATTGCTCGCGTATTTCTTTCCTTATTATCTAAAATTTCTTTTATTTCTTCTTCGATTTGACTTCCAATTTCATCAGATTCCCCTGTGCCAGCTGTGAATATATGGAAAAAATTTACCTTTTTAATACTCAAAATTTTTTTTATAGTCTGAACAAGTTTTTCTCTCCTAACTGCTAATATGAAAAGATCAATAGTGTCTGCAGGAACTTCTTCAATTGTTTTATAACACTTTATATCATAAATCTCTGTTTCTGTAGGAGAAATTAAGTAGAGATTCTCTTTCTTAAATCCTTGTTTGTTTAGACCTTTAATAAAGTAACTTAATTTATATTTTGCTTCAAAAATAGCAATATTTCGTGGTTTGAACAAAAAGTCTAGTGATTTAAGTTCTTTATTATTCATCTATATTCTAATATAGAAATAAAGTAAAAAAAATAACTTTTATTAATTATTAAAATCAAAAAGTAAATAATTTTAAAAATGAATAAAATTAAAAAAAATATTGAATAGGGTAATTATATGAATCCAAGCGAAATAAAACATGTTCTAGTAGTTGGAGCCGGTACAATGGGTCATTCAATTGCACAAGTTTTTGCTCAATATGGGATGGAAGTTGATTTGGTTGATAAAAATCAAACAGTATTAGAACATGCTCTTAATTTAATAAAATCAAATTTAACAATATTAGCAGAATTTGGACGTGTGTCAAGTAGTGATTTTTCGAAAATTGTAGATATAATTCATCCCTCAACTAATCTCGCAACTGCCGCTCAAAATGCGGATTACGTCATAGAAGCGGTGAATGAAAATTCTGAAATAAAGAAGGAAGTTTTTTTACAATTAGATGAAAATTGTTCTGAAGATATAGTATTGGCAAGTAATACTTCAGGACTAGATATTTTTAGCATTGTAGATATTAAAAAACCTGAAAGATTAATAATTCACCATTGGTTCCATCCACCCTATATAATTCCATTAGTTGAAATAGTACCAGGACCTAAAACACCTCCAGAACTGATTTCTTTCTCGGTTAAATTAATGGAAAGCCTTGGTAAAAAGCCAATAGTATTGAAAAAGTTTACGCAATTATTTATTATCAATCGAATTCAGGGTGTTTTAAATCTCCAAGTTTATGAAATGATAGCAAAAGGCTGGATAACTCCCGAAGAAATTGATCTCGCAGTGAAAACTAGCTTGGGTATTCGATTACCAATTGTAGGTTTAGTTCAGACTCAAGATTTTACAGGACTTGATTTAATTCTTGATGTTCAAAAAAACATGCGTATGAATCGTAAATATCCTCAAGTGGAAAATTTAGTAAAGCAAGGACGTCTTGGTATCAAAACTAGCAAAGGTTTCTATGATTATAGTGGACGGAGTGAAGAAGAAGTGCTTAAAAAGAGAGATAGACAATATTTAAAAATGTTAGATTTTCTTGAAAAAATAAACGCCTTTGAACCAGTTTAGTATTTTTCAATCCTTTATTTCATCAATAAACACATATCTCTTATCTAAAAAGAACTTGGTAAGATAACCTATGCTTAAAGCAATAATAAAACTAATCTCGAGTGGAGTTCCAATAAAATTCGTGAAAATAAACTGAATTCCAATATTTTCTATAGTTGTTAGAATTGCAAACAAGAAATATTTTATGAATTGTTTGGATGTTTCTTTAATCTCCATGCTCTTTCTCTTAAACACATAAAATTTATCCAAGAAAAATTTAATAATATAAGTAATTCCAACGGCTATTATTGAACCTACTAATTCAGGCATATTGTAAGGATATATCGAGCAATAAAATGTTTGTATTAAATCAATTTCACTGAAATTAGCACATATAAATGGTGCTAACCATATCTGATTAATTTTTTGGATTAAATAATTAAGACCAATCATTAGAGCAGCAAAAATAAAATAATATATCAATTGTTTTTTTATTTCATTTTCTTCTTCCATAGAAAACCTCTCTTTTTACCTTAATTTTGCACCACAGTAGGGACAAAAACGTAGATTTAATTCTTTTATTTCATTTCCACAACTAAGACATGTAAGATAATCTAATTCGGTAAATGATTCTTTCTTTTTATATTCATGATTTTCAGGGATTTCTCCCTCTTCAGTTTGTTCGATGCTTTCAAACTCAGATTCTCCTCTATTACGAGAAGAAAATGGCCAACAACAAATCAATGGAAAAAAAAAAATGAAGGGAAAATTCAGGTTAAATATGAAAAATAGAATTATTATTAATATTCCAATTGAGAAAAATAATATTATTCTCGTCCGATAATTCATTTCTACTCCATTTTAACTTTTTATTTTATCCTTCCAAGCATCCTTTCGCATTTTTTCATCATCTATATATTCGTCATCCAATTTTTTACTATCTTCTTCCAATTGAGATTTTGTGGGAATAGTTAATAATGAATTCTGGGATACACCTTGAGGACGCCATAGTGAGGGTGATTCAATTCCTTTTATTTTTCTGTATATCAATCTAATTAAATAAGATACACCAAAAAGACTAAAAGATGTTAATATATATAATCCTACCCAACCGTCTCCAAAGAATAAAACTGGAAAAAAAATCAATCCTGCCGAATAATCTGCATAAATTATTCCTAAAATTGCCCATAATACCCAAAATGTTATACAACATACACACATTGGAACCATTTGCTTTATCATCATTTGTTTCATCAAAGCCATGTATTCTTTCTGTAATCTCGTAAACTCCTCAGCATCTCCCATTGCTTGATTTAATCGATTTTGGATCTCTTTTGTTTTATCTATAAATTCTCTCCTTTCTGAAGCTGATTGACCGAATATTTTAATAAACACTAATCGACTGAAATAAACAATAACAGTTATCAGTACAATTTGTAAAATTATTATCTCATTTGCCATCTATTTAATCACTTAATATGATAAATCTGCATTTAAATTAAATTTTAGTAATTTACTTTTAAACTAAACAGAATAAGATTAATTGGGATAAGAAACTCACTTATCTTAAATTTCCCCTCAAATAAGCTGATAAATACTTCTCATATAATAACTTAAGGCTTGTCGGTATTGAAGTAGCGATAGCACATCCTAATCTGCATCTATCACAAAAATTATAATCATCATGCTTTTCCATAATTTCATATACTTCTTTAGATCGATATATTTTAGAGAGAGGTATCTTTAAGGCATTTAAACTATATAATGGGTGAAGCTTGCAGGGATAATCTACTTTTCCATCTTGTCTCACAAAGATGTAAGATCTGGCAACATGACACCTTAAAAAATTTTGATAATAAGCTGGAGCACCACCAAATCCTCCATTTTCTATTATCAACACTGTATAGAGGTCAGTTACCATATTAGAATATTTCCTTCGTAATTTTAAGACATTAGAGCCCCATATATTAATATCTGGAATAAAATCATTAATATTTTCTATTCTATAAACCTTACCATTAATCTCCCGTATAATATCTTCAACGGGTAATATTTCTATTGTACAATTTAAATCGTTTGCTAGAGAAACCATATCCTCCATTAAATTAAGATTTTCTTTCATAACAACAGTAGAGATAATCACATTTATTCCTCTGTCTTGCGCAATTTTTATTCCTTCAATAGCTTTATCAAATAACTTAATCCCCCGATATCTATCATGTAATTTTGCATTAGGAAAATCAAGTGAAATCAATATATAATCTAAACCATCAAAAGGATATTTTTTAAGCAATTTCGGTAATAAAAAACCGTTAGTAGCAACACCTGTATAAAAGGAATAGTTTTTTCCAATATATTTTATTAGTTCTGGTAAATCCTTTCTTAATGTTGGTTCCCCTCCTGTAAAAGAAACAGAATTTACTTTTAATATCTCCAATTGATCAATGATGCTTTTTACCTGTTCTGTTGTCATATTCGGTCCTAAAGCAGATTTTGGAATTGAATGAAATGTACAAAAGGGACATTTACCATTACAATCTAGCGTCAGTTCAACTTGGGCGCTGTATGGAGTTGGAATATTTAGAAGATTGTTTTTTACTAAATTCTTGATGTATCGAAACCAATTAATTTTTTTAGCTGGAATACTACTACCTTCCTCTAACTTTATAAATAGTTATTTCTATTAGTAATAAATATCAATTATACAATTTTATTATATGTAATTACCAAATTTCATAAATTTTTTTTTCTAATAAGCCGTTCAATTAAAATTAATCTTTTTTTTGTAATTTTTATACTTATAAATTATATATTCTATGTACAAAAAAAGATTTGTACGTGTTATAAAATCAGAACTATGTAGACACAACAATTATTTTATATAAAAAAACATTATATTATTCAACCATTAAGTCACTTTAAAGTTTTTATAAGGGAGCACTACAGTAGGGTTAAGGGTTAATTATGTCGGAGGAGAATTCAAATTATATTTCAGAGTCAGATTTTTATAAAAATGTTCATAAATATCTCTCCTCTAAAAAAACAGAAGAAAAAAAAAAGAAAAAGAAAACAACTGAAGTATATTTAAGTCGAATAAAAAAAGGTGGCTGATTTTATTCTGTTTGTTAATAAAAATCTATAAAATTTTTTAATTTTTATTTCAATTTACTAAAACTTATAATTTTTTCACAATACATTTTATAGAAGAATTAATGGTCGACGGCTTTAACTATAAGCAAATATTTTTAAGACGAAGGGAGAGATTTCTTAGTAAAGATTATAAATCTAGCTTAAGGCAGATTCTTTCGTATTTATGGATTTATAAAAAACTATTTATCATCACTCTTATTCTTGGAATTTCCCAATCAATTTTATTTTTAACTTTGCCCTTATTCTTGGGCCCCGCTATGGATATTATTACTACCCCTACTATTCCGTTAGAGAATATTTTTCCATTATTTTGGCTTATGTTCAGTTTACAGATTATAACCGGGGTTATTTTTGGAATTAGAATTTATATCAATAGATGGGTTGGAGCAAATATAATTTACAATTTAAGGAACGACTTTTTCTCAACTATTCAAATTATGTCTTTCGGATGGTTGGATAAAAATAAGACTGGAGAATTAATCTCAAGGGGTATATCAGATATAAATTTATTAAAAGAGTTTTTAGCAAATAACCTGCAATATTTTATTCGAAGTACTGTTACATTTTGTTTTAGTTTTGTTATTTTATTCTTTATAAATGCGGAACTGGCTTTTTATGTCTTAATAATTTCACCTTCATTACTTTTCGTGCTTATTATTTTTAGAAAAAAGTTACGTCCTGTTTTTAAAAAATCGAGGGAGACATATGCTGATTTAACACATTTTATACAGGAAAATATTCAGGGTGTCCGGGTTGTTAAATCTTTTGGGCGAGAAAAGCATGAAATAAAAAAATTTGAGAAAGTAAATGATCAATATTTTGATGATTCAATGGGGATTATAAAGTTACAGGCATTCTTTGACCCAATTATTTATGTAATTGATAATATTGCCTTCTTAATTGTAATTTTATTAGGGGGACTATTTGTTATAAATGGTCAAATGACATTTGGAGATATTTTCTCATTCGTTATGGTTATGAATTTTTCGATTGAACCACTCTATTTTATTAGTAGATTTATTGGGAATTTGCCTCAAATATCTGAAACTTGTGACCGAATAACTCTTGTTCTTAACTCAGAAATAATCGTGAAAGAGAAACTGGACGCGATTGAAATGCCTCCCATTAAAGGACAAATCGAATTTAAGAATATGTATTTTTCCTTTGACCAAAAAAAAGAAACTAATGGACTTTATGTTCTAAAAAATATTAATTTAAAAATAAAACCCGGTGAAAACATAGCCATCTTGGGAGCTACAGGAAGTGGAAAATCAGCGTTTGTAAAGCTGCTTCCAAGGTTTTACGAAGTATCTAAAGGTAGTATATCAATAGATGGTATTAACATAAGAGATGTTTCATTTAAATCTTTAAGATCCCAAATAGGGTATGTAAGCCAAGAAAGATTGTTATTTTCAAGGACTATTAAAGAAAATATAGCGTTTGGTAAGAGGGATATTACTTTTAAGGATATAAAATACGCCGCTGACGCGTCGGATATAAATGAATTTATCGAAAGCTTACCTGAAAAGTACGATACAAAAGTAGGAGAACGAGGGACAACAGTGTCGGGAGGCCAAAAACAGAGGTTGGCAATTGCAAGAGCTATTGCAATTAAACCAAGAATCTTAATTCTTGACGATGCAACCTCAAGCGTAGACGTAGATACAGAATATGCAATTCAAAAACATTTTAAAGAAGTTTTTAAGGGAACCACTGTCTTTTTAATAACCCAAAGATTAAGTTCGGTTCGAAATGCTGACAGAATTATAGTTTTGGATAAAGGAAAAATCGCGCAAGTTGGAACTCATGAAGAATTGATGGATCAAGATGATGGAATTTATAAAAAGCTTTATTTAACTTTAAAAATTGAGGAGAGAGCTTAAATGCCAAGGAAAAAGAGGAAAACTGTAATTAATGCTGATGAAGAATACACCAGAACAATGAGTACTCTCCAAGTTATTAAACGGCTGTATGGCTATATAGGTCTTGGTAATCGAAAATATATTTATATTTTTATTATTGCAGTCTCTTTTAATGCCTTATTTAGTTGGTTTACTCCTTTATTGTTCAAAATTTTTATTGATGAAGGATTAGGGGGTGGATTAACTGGAACAGCTGGAGATATAAATGTAATTTTCTTGGCAGGAACATTATTCTTCATTTTTACTATATCAAGTGTATTTATCCGTATCATTCAGAATTACATAATTCAAAAACTTGCTACAAAAACAATGTATAATCTAAGATCTGGTATCTTTAACAAATTACAGTTTCTTGGATTGGATTTCTATGATGGAAAAGATGAAAGAACTGGGAAATTCAGAACAACTGGGAAAATCATTAGTTATGCGACAAATGATGTAAATACTATTCAAGAATTGATTGCTTCAGGAATGTTAATGGTTATTGGAAATTTCTTTTTGGTATTTGGAGCTCTGATTTTCATGATTATCTTAAGTCCACATTTAACATTATTCTCTTTTTTACTACTAGTACCTATTTTTTTAACTGCTTCGATTGTATTTAGAAAAGCTAGGAAATATTTTAAAGAATTAAGGGAAAGAGTAGCCCTTGTTAATAGTGTATTAGATGAATCAATTGTTGGTATGCGTATTATCCAATCTTTTGCAGTAGAAGAGGAAAACTTTAGCGAGTTTAATGAAGCCACGAATAATGAAATGGAAATATCCATAAAATCAGCAAAATTGTTTGCGTTTATCCCAGGAATTATCATTTTAGTAATGACAATAGGAATTGGTTCATTAATCATAGCATCTGGCTTTTTAGTGCGTCAGGGATTATTAACTTCAGGTACTCTTGTTGCATTTATTTTTTATCTATTCACATTTTTTGAACCAATATTTCAGTTAGTTAATTTCTTTACATTATTACAAAATTCTATCAGTGCATGTGAAAGGATTATACGGTTACTCAATGCAGAACCTTCAATCACTGATAATGAAGTAGCTATAGATATTGATGACATTAAAGGAAAAATTGAATATAGAAATGTGGATTTCGAATATGAAGAAAATACACCTATTTTAAAAAATATTGATATTACTATAAGAGAAAATGAAAGATTAGCACTTGTTGGTTATACGGGTGCTGGAAAAACTACTCTTATAAAATTAATAAGTAGATTTTATGATACCACTAAAGGAGGCATTTATTTAGATGGTTTAAACCTTAGAGATATTAAAACCAATTCATTAAGAGGATCAATGGGTATTGTTTTACAAGAAAATTTTCTCTTCTCGGAAACAATAATGGACAATATCAAATATGGGAAATTAGATGCAACAGATGAAGAAGTAATTGAAGCTGCAAAAAAAGTAAGCGCTCATGAATTCATTATAGAATTAGAGGATGGATATAATACGATTGTAGGAGAACGTGGAAGCAGACTCTCTGAAGGACAACGTCAATTAATTGCTTTTGCGAGAGCTCTCATTGCAGATCCCCCAATCTTAATATTAGATGAGGCAACTTCATCGATTGATCCATACTCAGAACTTTTAATCCAACAAGCATTGGAAACTTTGTTAAAGGGAAGAACATCGATTAGTATTGCTCATAGATTATCTACGATTATTAATGCAGATAGAATTCTTGTATTAAATGATGGCGAAATTATTGAAGAAGGAACACATGATGAACTAGTTAAAAAAAATGGATTCTATAACCATTTATATAAAATGCAGTTTAAAGATCCCTTCAAAAAAGAAAAATATGATGAAAAAGATAAAACTCTAGAAGAAATAGGCAGATTAGGGCCTCAAGATTTTGATCGTAGAAGAGGAGGATTTGGGGATTTATTTTAAAATCTAAAAATTTAATAAAAAAAAGACTTAGAAATATGGCAAAAGAAGAATTAAAAGACAAAATTAAATATTTCCAAGAACAAATTGATAACTATATATTAATTAGAGCAAATAAATCTCAATTTAATAAAGATAAAGTATATCATTGTAAAAATTTAAAAAAATTGCTAGAGGAATCTCCTAAATTTATTAAATATTTAAATGAAGATTATAAAGAAAAGCTGATCAATTTAAATTTTTTTTATGTAGACAAGTGTAAGGGACCAGTTATTAAGGTCGACCCTAGAAAATATGGATAATTTTAATGTTATAATAAAACTTAGGGGTTTTTTTTATTAAAAATTTAATTTATTTTCATTTCTTAAAATCATCCTTAAGAACAACATTTAATATTTTTAATAATCTTTAATACATAATTTTGTAATCAATAATTTTATTAATAATCAAAAAAATTAAAGTGAAATATAATGGGGAAATTAGCTAGAAAGGTCGCTCTTGTTGGAGCAGGTACAAGTAAATTTGGTCAAACCTTCCCATTAAGGCGAATACCTGAACACTGGACTGATGCTTGGCTAAATGCTGTTGCAACTGTAGATAATGGAATCGAACCGAAAGATATTGAAGCATGTTATGTTGGAAATTATTCGGCTGATTTATTTAATCATCAAGGTCATTTGGGTCCAATGATATCATCCCTTGTCGGTTTAAATCCAAAACCAGCACCAAGATTTGAAGGAGCGTGTGCAAGTAGTGGAATTGCCATGAGACAAGCGTTAATAACAATCGCTTCTGGATTAATGGATGTGATTTGCGTTAGTGGAATTGAAGTTATGACTGAAGTTCCGACGGTGGGTGTAACTGACGCGCTTGCAACTGCTTCAGATGTATCTTTTGAATATACAGCTGGTGCAACTTTTCCGGGTTTATATGCGGCCATTGCTACAGCACACATGCATAAATATGGAACTACTCACGAAGATTTAATGAGAGTAGCTATAAAAAATCACATTAATGGTAAAGAAAATCCATATGCACAAATGCAAAGAAGTATTAAAGATTTAATGGAAAGAAAAATAGCAAAAATAAAAGGAGCTGGAGGAGAAGTTCCTGATTGGAAGGATGAATTTGATTATTTAAAAAGCCCTTCCAACCCTCCGATTGCTTGGCCGCTTCATTTATTTGACTGTTCTTTAGTAACAGATGGTGCCGCTTGCCTTTTTCTGGCATCTGAAGATGTAGCTAAGAAGTTTACGGATAACCCAATTTGGATTACTGGGACTGGACAAGGAAGTGCTGCAATAGCAATGCATGATCGATCAACATTAACAGCATTAGAAGCGACTGTTGAAGCTTCAAGGCAAGCCTATCAAATGTCTGGCAGAGGTCCTAAAGATATACAGATTGCTGAAGTTCATGATTGTTTTACAATTGCTGAGATTTGCGCAATGGAAGATTTAGGCTTTTATGAGAAAGGGAAAGCGGTTGAAGCTATAAAAAATAAAGACACTTATAGAGATGGTGTTAAACCTATAAATACTTCTGGAGGTTTAAAAAGTAAAGGTCATCCAGTAGGAGCAACAGGTGCTGCACAAGCCGTTGAAATATTTAAACAAATGAGAGGTATAGCAGAACGCGATAGACAAGTAAAATTTGATGTAGAAATTGCAATGACACACAATCTTGGAGGGTCTGGGGGGTCTTGTGTAGTTACAATTTATGAAAAATAAAAACGAGGTAAAGAAAATGAGCGAAAATGAAAATGAAAATGAAATAACGATCAATAATTATTTAAAATATCTTTCAGAAGGAAAATTAATGGGTTCCAAATGTAAAATCTGTGGTCATGTTGACGTACCCGCCAGAAAATTATGCAGTAAATGCATAAAACCTGAAAATGAATGGATAGAAATGTCTGGAAAAGGAAAAATAGCCGCTTTTACAAGCATTAATGTAGGAACACCATATTTCGTGAAAAAAGGATACGATAGAAAAAGGCCCTATGTTTTTAGCATTATAAAACTAGATGAAGGACCCATGGTCTCCGCACAATTAGTCGGTGTTGATGAATCTCATCCAGAAACCATTAAAATTGAAATGCCTGTAAAAGTAAAATTTCTCAAAGTAGAAGTAGAAGGGCTTCCTGAAAAAGTTGATTTAGGATTTGAACCTGCATGAAATTTTAGAAAACCAAAAACATAATTAAAATTTTAATTTTCTTTCTATTTTTATTATCTGATGAATTTGAAACTAAAATCGGGCTTATCCAGAGTATTTCAAGAGCTTTCAGAAATATTTGATATTATAAAAGAGGATTTTTCAAATATTTCCGATAAAACTACCAAGAAATCTAAAAAATTAAATAAATGGCTCGAAATACTCAACAATTTTTTATTGAAACATGAAAATATCCAATTAAATCTAAAACCTTCACTGGAAAAAATATTTTCTATAAAATTCAAAAATCCTCATATGATTACTTTAGCTCTATTTAGACCAAGCACTAAAAATATCTTCAAGGAATTGGATATTTATTTCCAAGAAGAACATCCTAATTTTCTTAATATCGAAAAATTGGCGTATATGTCGAATCTTGGTAATATCGCTGAGGGTTTAGCTCTACTTGGAGATTCTGCTTTAGATTTAGCAGTATCACATACTCTCTGGGAAGAAGGAATAACAGATAAAGGAACAATAACTCTAGAGAAAGCACAAATGGTTCAGAATTTAAATCTTGCAAAATATTGTGATGATTTAGATTTATATCATAATAGAATTCATATGGAATTAAATGTAAATGATACTAAACTCGAAACTATTAATCATATAAAAGCAACTTTGGTAGAAGCAATAATAGGAATAATTTATTTGGAAAAAGGGGTGCAAGGGGTAATTAAATTTTTAAAAAAAATAAAAGAAAACTAAATTTAAATAAATTGTAAATTTTTACCTATGGATTGCGTACTTTTCTCTCTTCCCTATCTATTTAATATCTTTTCTTAATTGTTTAAATAATAAAGATTTATTAGGAAAAAAAAGAAATATTATCAACTTAAAAAATAAAAGTTGAATTTTTATGAGCACATCTGAAAATGATATAAAAAAATCAAAATTTTCATATAAACGCGGACTTGCTTATAGTATCGGCCAAATGTCAGATATTACATCATACCAAACATTTACATTCTTAGTATTTACTTTTTACTATGCTGTTGTTGGAATTAACGTACTTTTAATAACGATCGGTTTTGTAATATGGGCTTTCTGGAATAGTTTCAACGATTTTCTTATCGGATATTTATCAGACAGAACACATACAAAATGGGGAAGGAGGTATCCTTATATAATGTTTTCAATAATTCCTTTAGCATTCATAATGTTTTTTCTATTTACACCTCTATTTCCCATAGGTACAGAAAACCAAATCGCAAACTTTGTATATTTTTTAATAATAATTATTATCTTTGAACTGTTTTTTACAATGTACGATTTAAATTATACTGCACTTTTTCCTGAACTATTTATAACGCTCGATGAAAGAACAAAAGCCAACAATTTAAGACAGGCATTTGCGATTATTGGATTAATTATGGCTTTTGTTTTGCCTGGATTGTTCATTACTGATTACTCAGACCCTCAATACCTTGGAGAATATCAGTTATTTGGAATAATTATTGCAGTAATTGTTATCATCCCGGGACTCATCTTTCTTAAAATAACTCCTAGAGAAAAAGCTGAATTTCAACAAGATTATAAAAAAACGCCAAGATTCATTGATTCAATTAAAACTTGCGTTAAAAGTAAAAGCTTTATGTGGTATATTCCTGCAGAAGTTGCAAATTGGTTTGTATACGGTATTTTACCTGCTATTGTTCCACTATATGGAAAATTTGTCTTACAAATTACGGATACATTACTTCTCTCTCTATTATTAGGAGTTGCATTCATTTCTGCGGCTATATTTATGACTATATTATGGAAACCAGTTGTTCAAAAGATTGGACCAAGGAAGTCTTGGTTAATATCTATGTCAATATGGATAGCGACGTTTATACCTCTATTGTTCATTGGGGATATGATCTCAGGATTCATTGTTTTTTTTTTAATAGGTATTGGCTTATCTGGCTCGCTATATATAGTTGATATTATTATTTCTGATATCGTTGATGAAGATGAGATTAATACTGGAATACGTAGAGAAGGAGCATATTATGGAGTGAATATGTTCCTAATGCACTTATCGACAGTTTTTGTGTTTTTAGCCATAAGTTCAGTATTTACGACCGTCGGTTGGGCTGTATTTGAGCCAGAAAACATAACTCCAGAGATCATTTTTGGACTTAGAAGTCTAATGGCTATCTTTCCATCAATTGCTATATTTATTGCTTTTCTTGTTATATATAAATATCCTTTAGATGGAGAACGGTTAAAACAAGTTAAAAAGCAACGTGAAAAATTACACGAAGAAAAGAAATCAAAAATATAATATTTACAATTTTAATTTTTTTAATTTTTCTATTTTATTCCTAAGGCATTTCAAACTTAATTTTTTTAAATCGGATATTTACCGTATCTTTGTACAGTCTCTTGCATAGCAAGAAAATTCTCTAACTTAATCGCTGGATTAATGCTATGTCCGGAACTTAAAATAAACCCACCACCAGGAGCAATCTCTTCAATTAATTTTCTTGTATAATTGACTATATATTCCGGATCTTTCTCTGCAAGGTCCATAGGACTCACATTTCCTATAAATGAAATTTTATCTCCGTATTTTTGATTTAATTTGAAAATATTATATTCAGGATTGGCCGTTGTGGGCTCAAGAGGATGAATTGCATCCACGCCGCATTTAATAATGTCTTCAAAAATTTGATAAACATCTCCGCAACTATGTAAAATTAATTTTAACCCGCCTTTATGGGCTGCTTTACAAATCTGTTCTAACCAAGGAAGCACATATTTTCGATAATTTCTAGGGCTCATTAATAATCCCGCTTTATACCCATAATCGTCACCAACCAGAATTGAGCCTGTTTCGCCCCAATCAATAATTCGTTTTACCATTTCAACAGCAAATTTTCCTCTATCATCAAATATTTTTTTCATTTGCTTTTGTCGAGCTAATAGTCTACTAAAGTTCTCCAATCCAAATCCTTGCCATGTTGGTTCCATCATTCCAAAAATACCTGGAATGAAATAAACTTTTTTATCATATTTCTTTTCCATTTCTTTTGACATTTTATAAACATTTTCCCTAACAGGATTATCAGGATCTAAAGGCGGAAATGATTCATAATCCTCAAAATCTTTCAAAGTTCCACCTATATAATAAAGAATATCCATATTATCGGAAGGATTTTTTTTAATATGTAAGAGTCTGCCAGTTTCATCTATAAATCCATTTTTGTCATAATAAAGAGGATAATAACCTAACCATACTGAACCTAGGTCTAATCCAATTTTTTTATAAAGTTCCATTGCAGGTTTTACAGCAAGACCTGGTTTTGAAAACTTATTGCTTATTTTTGTTAACAAAATTTTATTTCCAAGTAATAAATAATACATTCTCTTGAGTAATTTCCCTGTTCCTTGAAATCCATATTTAACGTTAAAGTGAGAGCATATTTCCAGATTATCTATCGATATTTCAAAAGTTGGAACACGATCTGGCTCTTCATGATTTATAGCTGTCAGCATTCTTTCTTGAGCATTCACATTAATCTAATAAACAGCTATAATTATTTAATTTTTTATTAAAAAATCTAATACTTTATTGAGATAATAAATTGGTTTTAATATGATTATTTTGTAAATATTTATTTTATTTAGTCAATAAAGATTATTATAAAGTTTATTCTAAAATAAAAATTTATAAGGATTTATCATGAATAGAAAAGAAAGTAAAACAGGTAAAATTGCAGTGTTCTTTAGTTGCGGTCAATTATCAGACGTAATATCGTATCAAGCTTTTACATTTTTAATATTTACTTTTTATTATTCCGTCATTGGAATTAATGTGGGTTTGATAACAATTGGCTTTATTATATGGTCAATTTGGAATAGTATAAACGATCCTGTATTAGGATATTTATCAGATAGGACACATACCAAATGGGGGCGTCGTATACCCTATATAATGATAGCATTAATCCCATTAGCGTTGATCATGTTTCTACTTTTTACTCCGCCAAAATCTATAGGGATAACTAATGAAATTTCTAATTTTGTCTATTTTTTTATCATAATTATTGTTTTTGAACTATTCTATACAATGTATAGCTTAAATTTAACCTCCATGTTTCCTGAAACATTTATCTCTAAAGAAGAAAGAATAAAGGGTAATAATATAAGGCAAGTATTTAGCATAATTGGGTTAGTAATAGCTTTTATTTTACCAAGCTTATTCATTTCGGATTACTCAGACCCTCAATATTTGAATCAATATCAATCTTTTGGAATAGTTATTATGATAATTGTTATTATTTTTGGAATAATTTTCTTAAAATTCGGTCCAAAAGAGAAGCCTGAATTTAAGGATGATTATAGAAATGCACCAGCCTTTATTAACTCTATAAAAACCAGCCTAAAGAGTAAATCTTTCATGTGGTACATTCCAGCAGAGATTGCAAACTGGTTCGTCTACGGAATGCTTCCAACAATAGTTCCGCTTTACGGGAAGTTTGTATTACATATTGAAGATACATTGCTTATATCATTATTATTAGGGTTAACTTTTATTTCGGCAGCGATATTTATTACAATCTTATGGAAACCAGTAGTTAAAAGGATAGGTAATAGAAAGGCGTGGATGATATCCATGTCAATTTGGATACTAACGCTTTTACCAATAATGTTTATTGATACTCTTATCCTTGGAATGATTGTATTCTTTCTGATAGGAATTGGTCTGTCTGGATCACTATATATTATCGATTTAGTTGTTTCTGATATTATCGACGAAGACGAAATAAATACAAATATGCGTAGAGAAGCGAGCTATTACGGTGTTAACGCTTTATTCTTACGAATGACAACAGTATTAGTGTTCTTAGCCATAAGTTCAGTTTTTACGAGCGTTGGTTGGGCTGTATTTGAGCCAGAAAACATAACTCCAGAAATAATATTCGGATTAAGATCATTAATGTTTATCTTTCCAGCGATAGCTTTAGGAATTGCTATTTTATCAATATACAAGTACCCTTTAGATGGAGAGAAATTATCGCAACTAAAAAGGGAACTACAAATAATTCACGATAAGAAAAAATCATCACTATAATTTTTTAATTTTTTTTTTTCCCATTCAGATTTTTTCCTAATAAAAAATAGATTTTTATAGAAAAATTAGGACTAGAAAATTATGACTGAATTTCCAGAAAAAATTCTTGATGAGTTAGTAAATTTAAAATCTGAATTAAGAAAAATTGAGAGTAAGTTAGACAATATAATTGAGAATGTTAAATCTTCAAGTGCAAAAGGTCCCAGTGTTACACCAACCATTGAAACTATTGAGATGAAAAAACCTTCACAAGTTGTTGAGGAACAAGAAGCTAAAGAAAAAATCGAAGAAAAACCAGTTGAGGGAAGAATTAAATGTCCCCAGTGTGGATCATTACAATTTTCTGAAGTCGAAGATAAAAGTAAAGTGTTATATTATCAAAGTGGTACACCAATATACGCTAAGAAAAAAATTTGTAGAAAATGCTCGACAGAATTTTAATAAAATATCTTTTTATTTTATTTCTCTTTTAGATATACTTCAAATCTCAGAAATAAAGAATTTTTGGAAGTGTTTTAAGTTTTGATTGGCATATCTCTACTTGCTATAACATTAATTCCTAAGTCATGAATATTTTTAATTAAGATATCCCCCACTTTAATAGGTGCCTTGACCTTAATACTTGAGATTTCTCTAATTATATCAAACACAGATTCTTTAGGAATAGGTTTCTCCGTTCTTACTGGAATAATCGGTAAAAATCCATTCTCAACTCTCATTGTCGCTGTTATAATTCTTTGTGGTGCAGAAAACTCTTCTTTTGCATACTCCTCTCCCCTCTTACACCCAAAACCCCTAATCTTAACCTCTCCATCAACGTTTTCGACTGTGATCTCGCAACCAGTTGGACATACTGTACATCTAATAACTTTTTTATCTTCCGACATCTTATCTTCCTTACTACTTTCCGACAATAGTTATTCCACCTCATCAATAACTTCTAATAATGACACAGGTAATACCTCAATTTTTAATTCTCTACAATTTGGAGAAATAACTTCAGATTTAAACTTTGTCCTGATTTCGATCATTTCGCTTGGAATTACAAATGATCTTACTCTTTGATAAACAATTTTATTTACTTCTTTAATTACAATAATAACATCTCTATCGGGTTCTTTGACTCTTAAATGGAAATGCAAGAGATTCTCTAAATTGGAAAAATTCACATAATCAGGTTTTACATATCCAACATTTATCCCGGGAACTATCTTAATAAGGTCTTTTTTAATTTGTTCCTTATTAGATCTTTCTTTTATATATATAGCAGCATTTTCTCCTGCTCTTTTAGCTTCTGCAGAAACATTATCAACCAGATCATGAACTTGAAGAACATTTCCGCATGCAAAAATTCCGTCTATAGTTGTCTCTAAATAATTATCTACAACCGGACCTCCGTTAGTAGATAATTCTGCTCCTGCTTTAGTTGTTAATTCATTTTCAGGCAATAACCCAACTGATAAAAGTATCGAATCACATTCAATATATTCATCTGAACCTACAATCTGATCCCAGTTTTGATCTACACTGGAAATTGTAATACCTTCAACTCTATCTTTACCATGAATTTTTGTTATCGTATGATTTAAAATTAGAGGTATATTATAATCTTCCAAACATTGAACTTGATTTCTTATTAATCCACTTACATATGACTTAATTTCCACTACTGCTTTAACCTCACAACCCAACCAAGTTAATCTCCTTGCCATTATCATACCAATATCTCCTGACCCTAAAATTACATAAGTTTTTCCAGGAAGATATCCTTCAATATTCACAAATCTTTGAGCTTGTCCGGCAGTATAAACTCCAGCTGGTCGAAAACCTGGAATATTAATAGCTCCTCTTGTCTTTTCTCTGCATCCCATTGCTAAAATAATTGCTTTAGCCTTAATTTTTAAAAGACCCTCTTTTTTATTTACTGCATAAATTTCTTTGTCCTCAGTAATTTCTATTACCATTGTATCAAGTTTATATGGAATTTTTAATTCCTTCACTTCATCAATAAACCTTTGAATATATTCAGGTCCTGTAAGCTCTTCTTTAAATATTTTGAGACCAAAACCATTGTGAATACATTGTAATGTGATACCACCGAGCTCATCATTTCTTTCTAATATCAATACATCCATACCCTGTTTTTTAGCTTCAATTGCTGCTCCCAACCCTGCAGACCCTGCCCCAATAACTGCAATATCTACATCTAATGATTTCACTTTTCTGAAACCCCCTCAGATTCTTTTTTATCTTCTGTTAACTCTATACATAGCACATTATTTATTAAATAATGAGATCCTTTTCCTCTTTTAGTTACTTCCTTGTAAGGTATATTCAATTCTCGAGATAAAATTTCCATTACTCTTGGCTTACAAAAACCACCTTGACACCGTCCCATTCCAGCGCGACATCTAAACTTAATTCCATCAACTGTTGTCGCTCCTACAGGACTATGAATTGCATTAACAATTTCTGCTTCAGGAATGGTCTCACACCTGCAAATAATTCGTCCCCATGCAGGATTTTCCTTAATTTTTTGGTTGAGTTTCATTTTAGTAAAATCCGAAAGATGTTCTGGTTTTGGTCTATATGAGTTATAATTCTCTTTTTCCTTCAATTCTTCACCTAAATCTTCGACTAAAATTCTCACAACTTCTTCTGCAATTGCAAATATGGCTGTAAGTCCCGGAGATAAAATTCCCGCAGCATTTACAAAACCAACCATCTCTGTCGCTTCTATGATGAAATCCATTGTATTTGAAACCGCACGTAATCCCGCAAAATTACGAATTGCTGCATTTAATGGTAAATTAGGAACAAGCTTTAACCCCCCTGATAATATCTCCTTAAGCCCTCTAATTGTTGTAGATACATCCTCAATATCTAGAATATTATCTGCATTTGGACCAATAAATACATGACCATGAATAGTTGGTGATACTAAGATACCCTTAGATAACCTTGTTGGCATCGGAAATAGAACTTTATTAAGATGAATTGAATTTTTATCAAATAAAATATACTCCCCTCGTCGTGGATATATCTCAAAAGTATCAGCCCCGGCCATTCTTGAAATTTCAGCGGAATATAAACCTGCTGCATTAATTACAATCCTAGAAGTAAATTTCCTGGGTTTTGTTTTTACTTCAAAACCTGCGACTATTTTATTTATACCAATAACTTCATGCTCTCTAAAAAATTCAACTCCGTTCATATTCGCATTTTCGGCTAATGCAAATGTAAATTCGTAAGGACTTATAATTCCTCCACTTGGGGCATGAAGAACGGCTATTGCTTTATCTGTTAGTTGAGGTTCTATTTGTTTAATTCGGTTTTTATCAATAATAATTTCTAAACCTGGAACACCATCTTCTGTACCATAATTTCTTTTATATACTAAATCTTTAATTTGTCTTTCTTCAAGTGCAACTACTAATGTTCCTATCCTTTTAAAGGGAAAATTTAATTCCTTATACGCCTGATCGAACAATTTATTCCCACGAATGCAAAATTCCCTCTTTTTATATTTTCGATCTGCTGCATAACCCGCATGAACAACACCAGAATTACCTTTAGTCGTTCCTGATGCTATATCAGCTTCTTTCTCTAAAAGACAAATCTTTAAATCATAACGAGAAAGGGTTCTAGCTATACAACACCCAGTAACTCCCCCACCAATAATAATTACATCATAATCCATTAAATTCAGTTCCGAAAAATTATTTTTACAAAATCAAATTCATTGATAATAATCTTAATTTAAATAAATAAAAGCAATTAAAAATCCTTTACTTTAATTGGGATTCCCTAAGAAGTTAATTATAATATTCCCTTAATAAAAATTTGCTAAATAATATTAAAAAAAACACTTGAATGTCGAGATCAAATAGGTTAAAAGCCAAATTTAAAATAAAATTAAAAATAACATTGTTATATTAAAAATACACCACAATATGAGTAAAGCTTTAACTAAAGGATTGAATAATATCCAATTCCCCTTTTTTACAATATTGTAATAAAAAATACGACTTTTTAAAATCCCCATAATAGAATTTGATGTATTAAAATGGTCTCTTTTACTAAAATTACTCCCTAAAAATCTTGGACTAGATAAATTTTTAATAAAATTATCAATATCTATTGTGGATGATAAATCAAGATCCCTAGAAACCTTTAATTCATTTACATCTTTAATAATTCCTAACTTATCAAAAATTTTTTTGTTCCTAATGTAAAAATCTTCAAAAATTCTCATATTTTTAATATTAAAGATTTAGTGTTTCTTAATATATTCTATTTTATTATAAACAAATCATTGTATAAATTTTTTATTACTTCAAAAAAAAATAAGAAACGTAAATAATGGAATTTTTCATTATCTCTTACTAAATAGATAATTCAACAATTTACAAAATAACAGGGGAAATTAAAAATATCCTTGATATTATAAAAATAAGTTTAAAAAAGAACATTTATTCATATTTAATCATGCCTAGCCTATTAGATACTATATTAGATATTTTTGAAGTAAAAAATATAGAGAAAATTGATCAAGAAGAATTAATCGAGAACCTAAGTTATGCAGGCGATGTAATCCAAGAAAATCTGGAAGAAAGTATGCAAAAAGATAAATCCCTTAAACTCTCCGATGATATCTTATATTGTGTGAATGGTGATGTGTGGGAAGAAAATAATAAGCTCTATTTGGAACTCGATCTTAGTAGAGAAGATACTTCCACCGAAGATGAAGATGAAGTATCTAAACCAGTTTTCGCTTCCGGAACTCCAATAGAGATCTGTAAAATTTCATCAGATATGAAAAATGCAGAAATCATCCAAAAAGTCCAAGAAAAAATTGATGAATTTCAAGAAAAATTCCTAAACCTTATTAAAGCCACAAAATAGTTATTTTCCTTTATTCTTTTTTTTTATTTTCAAAAAAAGTAATTTAAATTGAAACCTAAAGAATAAGTCTTATTTTAATCATCCCCAGATACTTTCACTGGCGAGTTTGATTCAATTTTCTGAACATTTGTGTAAAAATCCTTAACCTCACTTAACTCCGTTGTTACAATCGTATGCCTTGCGTGGTCTTTTTCAAACTTATTTACTATCTGAGAACTTAAGAAATTATCTGTATGAATTAGTACATACTGTTTACACTTTAAACAAGCACGTACTCGAATCTTAATTACCTCAATATAAATTTTTTAATTACACTATTAAATATCATAAATTAAAAGGAAATAAATGTTTTGCATCTTTAAAATTTGAAATACTATCACGAACAATTCGTTTGATTTTAAGATTTATTTCTAATTTTTACACTTTTAGATTTAATAATTCGAGAGTTCAATAAATCTATTACTGCTTTATAAACTTCTACTTTCTGTTCATTGTTCAAATTCAAAAACTCATAGAAAAAGTTATCTAATTTATATCGTAAGGGCTTAATTTCATTTAAAGAAACTGTTTCAGTCTTTTTTATTCCAATTTCATTATATATTGTATCAATAGGTGTGTCACACAACTTTTTAAATATCTCCTTTAATTTTTTGTAATCTTCATTTGAAATTTTATCTGGATTAATTGTCAATAACCGTCTTGCCAGAAATTCGCTGAGTTCCGCTACTGTTACCGAACCCGTAAGTTCATAGCCGGCGAGTTCATAAAAAAACCGCCCTAAAGTCGAATTCAAAAAAGAAAGTGTAATAGTTATCGCTCGCTCTGTATCTATTGCAATCTCATATAACGTTTGGTCGCTATAGATCTCCTTATTATTAAAATAAACATAGAATTTTTCCCCCATTCGTTTAGGAAACAAAATTTGATATGGTTTCCGAACCCCCAAATCATACCAACGTTGTCGATTCTTCATTGTTCTACGATTATGGAAACCTTGAGATTCTCCCCATTTGATATAATTCAAGATTCCCTTCTTTAAATTTTGCTTATTATCGTGAATTATAAGAACAACTTGATTTAATGACTCCGGTTTAATTTTAACATAATCACTTTCTCTTGGACTTTTAATTAAATAATTTGGAACCCAATCATTTGACTTCTTATGCATCCAATACTCCTTCTCTATACTAAATCTCAACTGATTTGACTTTAAATCATATAATAATAAATCCATTGTGTTAGGGTCTTTCTCAGTGTAAAAATTCCGATTCTTTTTACCCGGCGCTGGAATATAAAAAAATTGATTGGCTCCAGTAGTAAAGCCCCGCCTAAATGTGCCTATTTCTTTTAACGGAACCAAAAACTCTTTTCCTTTTTCCAATAAAATAAAATAAATATCAGGCGCTCTCAGAAATATATCCCACTTTGAACCTATATATTTGCCAACTTCTTTATCATAACCGCGATTCCAGAGATCTCCCTGGTTAATTGGGAAGATTCTAATATTATATTGCATATCAACCTTATAATTATCCAAATCGTTAATATAATTCCAAAATGCATCATTCATTTGCCATCGTTCATTTTCACCCATATCTTCACGTTTGTCAAAATTTGTAAATTTACATAAAATGTTTGTTAATTTATCCCGTAATTGTATAAATTTCACAATATTACTCGAACGTTCCGATTCATTGGAACACTTCTCCAATATTATAATTATCGTATCAACTTCTGCAAACTCAAAAAATCGCTCCACCTTCGAACCAACAATTGCCTTTATTTTGAAATTTTTTAATAAAAATTCCTGTAATTGCGTCCCATAATCAACATTGAGCCATAAATTAGGCGTAATATAACCCATAACACCAAAATCTTTTAAGAAAATACTACTATGATAAATGAAATAAGCATATAGACTGGTCCGCTTATTTATCGAAATAATATGATCTAACTCATCCTCAATTTGCAGTATTAATTGTTCTTTATATTTCATTCCCATTGAATGATTTATTTGTTCTTGGCGTGTAAAAGGTGGGTTTGCAACTAATACGTCAAATTTTGGCATCATAATTTGCTTATTATGCATTATTTTATGAAGAAAATAATTATTTTTTAATAATTGACCTGGCTTAATTGAAAAAAAATCACCTTTTATAAGATAAGGAAAAAAGTTACTTTCATCTAAAAATAATGACGAAGGTGAAATATCAATTCCCCAAATTTTATTTTGAAAATCCTCTTGTTTCTCATTCTTTTTACTTAAATATTTTAACCGAGAATTCGCCCTTATTATAAAAATACCTTCCCCAAAACCAGGATCTAAAATTTGTTGATTTGTTCTAAATAAAATTGAGCTTAAAATTAAATCAACAACATCAGGTTGAGTAAAAAAAAGTCCGTAATTTTTTTTTTTCATACAATTTCTGTTAGATTTTTTAATTTCTACTAATTTTAATTATTTATTTTAAAAATTTATATTTAATATTGTTAAGTAAATATTAGAGTTTCTTATTTTATTATTGGGTTTTATGCTAGCTAATACTACAGATGAATGTCTAACTCTTTATTAATTTAGACCAAAATACATTCTTCTATTATTCTTTCCTTTATTATCAGTCTTTAATAATTCAATCTTACCTATTTCTTTCAAATGTTTTACATGAGTCCCAGCATCTGCCTGCTCGTCAACATCTCCGATCTTTACTATACGTATTTCTTTAACATCTTCAGGCAATCCTTTGGCAAGATGTGTAAGCTCAGCCTTTTCCAATGCTTCCTCTCTAGAAATATAATAAGAAGTAACAGGCAAATCCTTCTCTATTATTTTATTTGCCTCATTAACAGTAGCATGCAGCTTTTCAATTGAATAATCTTTCATTGAAAAATCCATTCTAGATCTATCAACACCTAACTGATTACCGGTAATTTTAGCATGAAAATTCTTGTAAATAATTGCACTTAAAAGGTGAGCTGCAGTATGATGACGCATTAAAGTATAGCGTCTTTCCCAATCAAGCTCGCAAGAAACCTCATCACCCTCATTCAAACCAACTTTGCCAACCTCATGACTTATTTTACCTGAAAACTTACCAACATAAACAACTTTGAATTTTTCACCATTTTTGATAATGTATCCTTCATCCCATGGCTGACCCCCACTATTAGGATAAAATGCCGTATTATTAAGGACTATAAATTTTCCATTTTTAACATTAATAACTTTAGCAGTCCAAGATTTCAAATAAGAATCATTCATATAAAGAGCTTCTATCATAAAGATAAAAGAAAGAATCTAAATTCAAAAACTTTTCTTCTCTTCTAAATAGTTTTATCTTATTGTTATGAGTTTTTTTCTTGGATTATTTTAAGGATTTCTACATCTGTTGGTGCCATAGAATCGGAGATTTGACCAATTGCTTTAATTGTATCTTCTGCATTTTCAAAAATGATACCATTATCCGGAGATACTTTCATTCCATTAAGAGCCATGAGAGCACATTCAGTTGCTGTTCCAGCTGCTGTAGATAATTTGAGAGCACAACTCTCTTTTGCTCCATCACAGATAAACCCTGTATTATTTGCGGCCATTAAATTGATTGCTGCATGAATCTGTTCAAGAGAACCACCAAGTAAATAGGTAATACCCGCTGCAGCACCGATCCCTGCCTTAATAGCACATCCACAGAGTGCAGATAAATGACCGCAAGATATATCAGCCAATTTAGTAATAAAATGTGAGAATAGTATTGCCTCACAAATTTTATCTTTATCAATATTTTTGATTTCACCCATAACGGTGATTGGGATGATAGCCATAATACCGAGATTTCCTGACCCAGACGTCGTCATTACCGGTATGCTTGCACCACCCATCCGAGTATCCCCAGCAGAACCAACCTTGATACGCACTTGAGCAATTAAACTTTCCTCATATCCCTCTTGTTTGGCAATTTTTTGTAAAGTTCTCCCAATTTTTAATCCATAATCATTGTTCATGCCCTCATCAACAACTTTTTTATTCATTATTATACCTTTATAGACTTCTTCTATTTCTTCAGAAGTTATTGATCGAGCAACCTTGAAGAGTTCTTCGATTTTTTCGGGAAATTTCTCTTTATCTTCTACTTCTTTTTTCCAAGAACCTTCAAATAATATTTTGCCATCAACCCTAATTTCAGTTACATTATCGTGATCTTTTTGCACCCTTACATAAGCGGTTTTAATATTACTATTAACTTGATATTCTACGCTCACTTGAATATCGAGATCTGGCTTATCACTCCATTCGATTTTTTTTATAATAATTTTATTGCTTTTTAGGATTTGTTTTGCTTTTTGAATTGATTCTGATGAAATTCCGTCAAATAGATTTAATTTTTTTCTGGGATCGCTAAATAATCCCATTGCTGATGCGATTGCCATTCCCTTTTGACCATTAGTCCCCGGAATTATATTTGAATAAGCATTTTTAAATACATTCAAGTCTGTCTCTATGGATATTTGTTTGATTTTATCAATTTCAATCTCTGAAGGGAGATTTTTAAAAATAAAGTTGTCATTCTCATTAACTTTTATTATATCATTAAAAATCGCATGATATGCTAAAGAAGTAGCATATCCTACAGCAATCGGTTCTGTACATCCCGTAGCTGGTTTTACATACTTCTTTAGAAAACTAATTGCATCCATTTATTCTTTTTCACCTTTTTATTAAAAGAAATAAAGAAATATAAACGAATATTTTGTATCTTAATTTCAATGATTATTTTAATTATTCATTATTTTTTTAACTTAATATGAAATTTGTATAGAAAATTTTTATGAAAGGAATCTTTTCAAATAGAAATGAAAAATAATATCGAATTATCAAGTGTAAAGAAAGAGCCAAAGAAAATTTATACGCATATCATTAGAGGTAAAAAAGCAGCGGTGTTTTTTTTATTACTTGTTATTGTTTTTTTTGGTATGCAGATTTTTCAAATTGGTTCTTGGACATTTCAACCAAATTTAAAGTGGCCTTATCTGTATTATATCGGCGATCCACAAAACTCAATAGGATTATCATGTGGAACACCAGTAGATTGTAAATTGATCTTAAATTATGGTGAAAATAATGAATCTTTTGAGTCTTCTATAGAAGAATCAATGCCAACCAACCTTCATTTCTTTAACTTCACTAACTTGAATCCTGATACAATTTATTATTGGAAATTAAATAGCTCTGATTCAGATTTAAATTATCCATTTTTAAATAAAATTTATTCCTTTCAAACTGGTCCTATATCTACTGAAAAAAAACCATTCAAGTTTTGTGTTTTAGGAGATACACGCCCCGATATTTGGGGCAATACTAAACATATATATCTTTTGAAAGAGGCTTTAAAAGAGCAACCAAATTTTATTTTAAATGTGGGGGATATGGTAATGGGTCCGGGAATTACCGGGCATTGGGATAGATGGTTCTATGAAGTAAGAGAATGTGCTCAAAAGGGAATTCCTATTGAAATAGGGCTAGGAAATCATGAATGGGATGAATATCAATGGTTATTTGGCTTTGAAGATAAGGGAATGACATATAAATATTATATGGAATATCCTGAACCTGAGAATTATTATGCATTTAATTATAGTAATGCAGCCTTTATCTCTCTTGATACAAATGAAGGTGAAATAACAGAAACACAGATAGAATGGCTTAATAAGACGCTTGAAATCGCAAATGCTGACGAAAGCATTGATTGGATTATTGTATTTGGGCATTATCCTTTATATTCGGAAGGAGGAAGAAGTAGCAGAATTGGAAATGCTTTCGAAAATTCATTCAATAAATACAATGTAGATATGTATATATCCGGTCATATCCATCATTATGCAAGAGTGCAATTTAATGATATTACTTATATAATATCTGGTGGAGGTGGGGCAGAATTAGATGATAGAATTGATCCTACATTCTCAAATACTAAAAAAAGCGCAATAGCATTTCAATATTGCACTATTGAAATCGATGGATCACAATTATATTTTAAATGTATTAGCCATAATGGAATTATTATTGATGAATGTCAACTAACTCCGAGGAAGGTATGAAAAAAATGGCAGAATACACAATTTATATGACATTTATTATTGGATTTTTATTTTTACTTTGCAGAGATGCTGAAAAATTAAGATGGCTGGGCGGTCGTAAAGGAGAGGAATCCCCAGTTAAAGATGGCTCTTTCTGGTTCTTTCTTTGGGTTTCATTGATAATTCTTCGAGTATGTATTCTACAGACTAGTTTTCTAATAAATACCACCATTAATGAGCCTTCTATGATGATATTGTATTCATATCAAATTTTTGGCATTCTTATGTTATTTGCTTTAGTCTTTGTCTTGCTAATTAAAGGATTTTTAAATCCCAGCTTAAATTTCATCATTGCTTTATTCTCTAATATTATCACAACGATAATATTTTGGTCATTAAACATTCTTGATGAATCTAACTATACATCTCCAATAGTTGGTCTCATTGTGGGCGTAATTATTGAGAATACATTGATAAGGTTTTATAAATCCGGGAATAGAATTCTATGGAACTTACCGCCCAAAGTTTGGAAAACTGTAAATAACAAATGGTTTGTTTTAGCATTTACAATATTATATGCAGTAGAAATGTATTTACAAATCTATTCAGAAAGTATTACGACTATTTTCATTTAAATATTTTAAATTAAACAGAAAAAAATCAGAAGTTGATAATTCTAAAAATCTGATAGAAACACTTAATTCTGAAGCATTTTGTAATAAATTCATAAAATCCTAATCATTAAACAGCGAAAATGAATCCTAAAATTATTAAAATGATTAAATTCTAAATTCTCCACCTATGTTAAGAAATTTTGAGTTAAGATTATTAACCTTAAGAAAATCGACTAATTTCTTTGCGTTTTCCTCTTTTTCACCTGTAAAATGATATGGAATTACCAATTTTGGAGAAATAATTTTTAGATACTCTAAATAATCATTAAAACTATTCTCAAAACATGCAATAAAACAACAATCAATTTCGGTTTTAATTGCTCTTAACTGGTTGGAAAATTTGGCTGAATCTGCAGTATGTAATATCTTCTTACCTCCAATCTCAATTAAATATGCAACACAATCCTCCGACTTCCAACACTCGTTCTCGAAAACCTCTACAATACCATCATTTAGAATAACTTTGGTATTCGGCTCAACTTCTAAAATATCGAATTTAAAATTGTTGTGTACAATTTTTGGACCATAAATTGCTAACCATTCAGGTTTTTCCGTATATTTTACACAAATATCATCAAGTTTATCTCTATCAATGTGATCTGAATGTTCATGCGTGATAAAAACTCTTCCAATTCCTTCTCTGGGAGGAGATAAAAATACGGGGTCTATAATGATATGATCTTTTTCACCAATCAATTCTATGCACGCATTGCCTAAAAACCTACAAATCAACATTACAAAATCATCTCTTTTATATAATTAATTTAAAGTGTTTTGAATAACTTTTTTTCTATACCTCTACAATGATTTCTTCATCTTAAATATTTTTTTTCATGAAATAGAGAATTAGCAAACGGGGAGATCAGCGAAGTCTGTATGGGTGGTCCTCAAGTGTTCAAGGAGTATTTCAGAAATGAGGAAGCCACGAAAGCGGTTCTATCCACCGAGGGAATTTTATACACGGGAGATTTAGGGTGTATTGATAAGAAAGGCCTGCATCCCTTCGGTAGGAAAAATTCATAATAAAATTAAAAGAATTTCAATTATTTCCTTCCGAGGTGGAAAATATCATCGCTGAAATACCTGAGATAGAATTTGTAGAAGTCATTGATGCAGAGCATAAATGAACGCGTGGCTTTGGATGTCAAGGAAGCGAGAGCCAAGAGCGGTTGGGATACATAAAAAAATAGAAATACCCCCTTTTTACCATATAAAGGGTATTAACTTCTTTTTTGTTTTTTGAGCATACTCTTTATGCCCTTCAAGTTCTTCATGAAGCATTTTATCTTCAAATACAATGCGAATAATTAAACCTATTACTATGAACGCCACAAATATGAGTGAGAACAGCGATCCGAGGGCTAAACACCACCCCGTCATAAAAATTATCAGACCTAGATACATTGGATGGCGAACAATTTTATAAGGACCCGTGGTGATAACTGTATGTCCTTCTTGTATTTCCACTGCCTTCGATAAAAAGGAATTCTCCTTCATTGTTAAGAAAATAATAATGACACCTATAATAAACGCGATAAATCCAATTATTTCAACTATGATAGATACATTTGACCATCCATATTGTCTATCTAAGCCGGGAACGAAGAAAATCGGAATAAATCCGATGGATGTAAAAAAGGTTACGATTTTATCCCATTTTTCTTTAAATTCAGGCTTGGAGCGTTTCTGGATTAAATTAGGGTCATATTTGCTGAAATATAAGATATTATTTATAAAAAACACGTAAAATAAAATGAGTACAATCCAAGCCTCAACCCATAAAAAATTATTAGCGGGTATGAACATCCCTAATCCAAGCAAGAACGTTACAAAGGTTACTACACCAATAAACTTCCCCTTTGATAAATCTGTCCCTTTATCTGTCATGATTGAAATAATACTAGCTTATTTTTTGCTGTATTTCTATTGCTCATATCTATTCTGTAAAATTTATTTAGATAATAAAAATTCCCTAAATGACATCATAAATTCATTTTCTTTAATTAACGTTCCTAGATGACCAGTATTCTCGTAAATTATATCTGAAACATTAGGGAACGGTTTTTTTAATCTTTCGTGATATTTAAAATTGGAATCTGTGTTAGATGTTACTACTAACACCCGTCCTGTCCAATCTTGAAATGAAATCTTATTCAATTTCATACTATCTGACACCAGTTTAAATTGACATAAAACATCCTTTTTCGTGATTTTAGTCTTAAATATCTCTGTAAAAAAACATTTAAAAAATTTAACACGTTCAACTTGCTCTTCTGTTAGATTTACATCAACTTTAGTTAGTTTTAATAATTCTCTTGAAAGAATTTTAAATAAAAGAGAGTAGGGAACGATGTGTACGATAAAAATCATTAATTTAAAGTACCAATTCCATTCTGGAAGAGGAGGAAATGTAAAACTTAAAATAAGTTTTTCAATTCTGTGGAACGCATGATAAAAATAAGATTGTGCCATCAATCCACCAAAACTTCCCCCATAAACATAAAGAGTCTCAACTTTTTCTTCTTTAAGAATATTGTCAATCCCGATGAAAAATTGATTCAGATTTTTGAATCCTTTTATAGAAGGCGCAATAATTTTGTATTCTGATTGTAATTGTAAAATTCGATTATAAGCAGTTTCAGCATTGCCCATCGCTCCGTGAAATATCAATAGAGTCTTTTTTCCTGAACCAGAAGTAATATATTCTGATGTAATTCCGTTCTTTGACAACAGAGTAAATTTATTCTGATTTCTAAATTCAATTAATTCCTTCATTAGAGTGTCATCAACATGAACATAAAAATCTGGATTACTATTTGGTATAGGTATTTCTTTTTTCAAGTTTGACATAATTTTCACATCTGATAATTCAATCTGGGCTCACTACTTGTAAATTGTTTTATAACATTTAGACGTGACTAATTAGTCAAAACTAATTTATAAATTTAATGATTTAATATCATCATTAGTGATCTATAATCAGCTAGATTTTATCTACGAAGATTAAATTTTTTGAATTTATGAACTTAAAATATATTCTAATTTATATTCCAAGTGTTGTTTTTCTTGGACATAATAATCTATATATCATTTATCTGTAAGGGGGAAATACTAAAAGCAATATTTAGGCAAGACTGATAATTCCTTTTATAAATTAGAAATCTAATTTAAAGGAAATTTTCTTAATCAAAATACTTTAAGTTGTTATTTCATAAATTTTTGTCAATTAATAAATACGCCAGAGGTAAATATCAAGATCAATGGATTGATCTTCCTTAAAAACAATACCCTCTTTTTCCAACAGATCTTTTTGAGTCTCATAACCACGATAAAGGGGCAAAGAAATACGTCCCTTCCTATTAATAACCCTATGCCACGGTAAATCATCCTTTCCTGAGCTAGAATGCAATATCCAAGCAACCTGACGTGAAGCGCGAGGATTACCTGCATATGCGGCAATTTGACCATACGTAGCAACTTTTCCAGGTGGAATCTGCTTAATCAGTTGTTTAACTCGCTCAGAAAATGAATAACTCATGTATTCATCATCTTTATTAGATATTTTTATTTATCATTCAACTCCAAGTTTAATCTATATTTAAAAGTATTTAAGAAAAAAAGGTTTAAATCAATAACAATTAAATATCTAGAGGAAGATGAATAGCGAATTCGCAAATATCATCTCCTTTAATTAGTGATTTCAAAATTTCAATTTGCACAGGTTTTGCTAATATGCCTTCCCATTGCTGTCGATACCAGCCAGCACTACAATTACAGAATGTAGGGGATATACCGTTATTGAGATAATTTCTGACTAATGGACAGTGGCAGTAATTCTTCTTTTTCTCATCAATAGTGATTGCTTTTTCATAACCTTCTCGATTATATGGAATCTTGCGAACATAGATAATATCCCCTTTACGTATAGGGTTCTCATACCAATCATAATCCTTATGCATTTCTTTTAGAACCTTATCTATATCCTCAGTATTCTCGTATATAGCTATTAACTTATCAATACGTTTTTGAGAGAAATCGTGAGCACAGCTAGATAAGATATCATACTTTTCATAATCATTTGCCGCTTTATCCAATCGTACAATAACATCTTTAATCCATTGAAATCGAACATCCATACTTGACTCTATAGTAAATAATTTTTCTCTGTCTTTCATAACTTCTTTTCTTGCTTTTTCACCTAGAACTTTATTTAAATTCTTTTCTAACCTATTATCCCATTTATGTAAAACTGCCTGTATTTCTGTCTCATTATCTTCTGGATTATCTTGATCATATTTATGAAAAACAAGTCGTATTAAAGATGTTCCCGTAATACCATGAATACGGAAATAGTTGAATAGCTTTTGAAAGATATCGTTAATATTATCATATGAACCCTGATTCATTTTAGATAAAACCTCAACCTCCTCAAGAAATTTGGTTTTTATTTCATCTCTCACTATAGACCTTGTAGTCAGAAAACAAATATCTATATCTTTACCACCTTCACTATAAACTCCATAATCAATAACTGCTATTGGAGGACCAGAAATATAATCCTTGTATTTATGGAAATAATATTTTAATTTTGAAGGTATATCTTTTATTTCACCACGATAATTAATAAACCCGACTAACTTTTTATCAATTTTCTTATGAATTATTCCTAATTCTTGAAGTGACATTTTCTAATACTCTAATTCAATTTATGTTATTATTTTATAGTAGAAAGATTCTAATAATCCAATAAAAGTTCTTATTTTTAAAAATGAATACTAAAATAAAATATATGAATAAATTAATTTAAAGATATTTTAAGAGGATTAAAATGGTATTTTCTAGAACAAGAATGCAATATCCAAGATACCTGACGTGAAGCACGTGGATTACCTGCATAAGCAGCAATTTGACCATAAGTGGCAACTTTTCCTGGCGATATATGCTTTATTAGTTGTTTTACGTGCTCAGAAAATGAATAGCTCATGTTATTATCATCTTCATTAAATATTTTCATTCCAATATTCATTTGATTTATTAGAATAAAAATAAGAAAAAAAAGAATATTTTTTGTTTTTTTAATTATTTTACTATTCCATTACCTTCTCTTTTCTTCTCGAAGGTAGAAGTATATGTCTAAAACTATTAAAATGGCTGTTATAATAGTAGCAATCAATGTACTTATTAAATTGGTAGGTGAAGAAGTAATAGTAATTAACGCCACAATATCTAAGATAAACAACATTATTAGAAATACGATTGCAATCTCGACAGATATTTTAATTTTCTCCCAGTCTGCTCTTATGATCGCAATTATACCGAAAATTCCAAGAACCAAAAGAGTTCCACCAACAGTCCTCCAGAAATGTATATCAAACGCAGGTGCATCAGTTAATTGATAATATATCTCAGGAATTATCAATTCAAGAAAAGCATATATAAATGCAATCACTGAGTTTACCAACAAAACAATTTTCATTTCTTTTGACATTTCTGCCATAGATTTTATCATCTCTTATTTTTTTACAAAATTGGATATTATTTTTAAAACAAGTTAATGAAAGTTACTTTTTAATTTAAAGATTAATACAAAATTGTTAAAGAACAAAAATCTTTTTCAATATCTAATAAATATTTTATTTATTCTCATTTTTTATAAAAAAAATCTAAATAATATGTCTTAATTCTCTGCTATGATATAGAAATAATAGAATAATAGAGAATGCAATATTTAAAATTATAAAAATTTAAAAATATATAATGATTTTACTATTAATAGAATAATTATTTTATTAAATAATTAAATAATTAAATAATTAAATCATATGAGTTAGAATGACATATACCACAATTTCTATTAAAGATAAAACCAAAAAAGAATTAAAGAATCTTCTATCAATATATAATGCAAAATCTATGGATGAATTACTAAAATTACTAATAATAGAAGCAAAGAAAAAGAAGATTGACGATTTTGGCATTGAATTTCAAAAAAAATTAAAAGAAAAGAATTTATCTTTAGAAGATATCATAAAATCTGGAGAACAAATAAGAGCAAAAATCTTAAAAGAAGAATCTAAGAAATGATTCCTTTAGTTATAGATACAAATATAATATATTCAGCCATATATAATAAAAATGGCATCGAAAGACAACTTCTTAATTGTATTATTGATAATAATGAAATTCAATTATTTTCACCCGCTATATTTTGGGATGAAATCCACAGAAATCTCTCAAAAAAATTAAACTTTAAAGAAGAAACTGTTAATTCTACTCTTTCCCAATTTGACATAATTGAAATTTCTCCCAAACAATATGAACCGAAGATTGTTGAGGCAAGAAGTTTAATTTCACATGAAAATGATGTCCCCTTTATTGCCTGTGCTCTTTTTTTAAATGCACCAATTTGGTCAAGAAATGAAACTCATTTTAAAGCTTTAGTTAAATCTAAAAAAGTAATCTGGTTTAATTCAAAAAGATTAAACAATTTTTTTAAAAAAAATGGAATAATATAATAATAATCCTTAAATTGTTCAATATTACTAAATATAATCCCATAAATATGCAGAATCTCTTAAAGAATCCGCATATTATACCACTTCTTTAGTTATTAGCCTGAATAATCTCAGATCAATGAATACTTATAGTTAAAAAAAACATTTACAATATAAAAAAAAGAATTGTAGTTATCAAAAGTACGACACCCACCATTGAAAAAATACCCCAGTATGAAAAAACAACCAAGATATAACCACTTAGAATTGGTCCAATTGTTTGCCCAATATCCATAATTGTGCTGAGAACTCCAATTGCAGCACCACAATCTTCTTTTCTAGAAAGATCTGATACATACGCGGTAGTAGAAGAAGTCACCATTGCCATTCCTATCCCAAACCCACAAAGGTCGACGATGAGCCAGAATGGGCTAATTATATAAGGAATAAATAATGTTCCGACACCACCAATAATAAGCCCAATTAAGATAATTGTTCGACGTCCAATTTTATCTGATAAATTCCCCATTATTGGTTTAATAAAAATCAATAGTAAAATAAGAATTGCTGGTATTAATCCAATTAACCAAGCATCATAGTTAAGAGATTTGGCATAAAGAACAATATAAGCTTCAATGATCCCATAAGCAAAATATTGACTAGCCTGAACAACACTAGTCAATAAAATTTTTTTATGACTTATTACATCCCTAAAACCTTTAAAAAATTCCTTTAGTGGAAAAGAATTTTTTACTGCTTTTTGCTTGAGGTTTGTTTGATGTTGTCGGGTTCGATAAAGAAATAGATAAAAAAGAAACCCGATCATTCCTGAGAAACCACAAATAAAGTAGACCCCGTAATAGTAATAATTGGTGATGTAAAGTATAGCTCCACCGGTTAAAGGTGCTAGAAAACGACCAACATATGTTATTGAAGAAAATGTCGAAATACGTTCTCCTTTTTGTTCTGGATAGGATTCTGCAATAGCAGCCATTGCAACCGGAACGAAAATAGCCGTCGAGAAGCCATGATAAAAACGGATGAGCATTAATATCCAAATATTAATTGCTAAAAAATATAAAAAAGGAGCAGTAATAAATATAATAATCGAAATTAAAAGGAGTTTATTTCGGCCGTAAATATCTGAAAGTCGACCGGCGACAGCACTTACTAATATTCCTGATACGGTAGAAGCTGCAATAACATAACCAATATATTGCATTTCACTCTCGGAACTCATCAAGGATTTCGCAAAGAGAGGTAAGATTGGACTTTTAGACATGGTGGAACTAAAAATAACAAACAATCCAATCAGACTTATAATCAAAAAATAACTTAAATTACGACGCATATAATCATCTTAAGACTCTTTAAATCTTTTTAAACCATAAGAAAGCACAGCATTCTACATGCGAATTTACTCTCGCAAATTATTTAATACATCTTCCTCAAGTATAAACTAGATTAGCATCTTTTGTTTTATGAATGCTTGTTTCTCCCCTCGAGTTTTCAATTTCTCTATTTCACCCTTGTATCTTTCTCGAATTATTTCTTGTTGGAAATAAGCGTAAATAGCATCATAGAAGGGAAACTCTTTCTCTAAGGCTTCTTGATCCGAGTCTACAAGCATTGGCACACCGACCGCAATGACTTCTAGTGTCCATGCAAGAGGTTCTGTTTGCAATCCTCCAGTATCAGCTGCTCTGACAAGCTTTCTAACTCTCTGTAAGGCTTCGTCTCCCTCTAACTTGTATTTTTCAACAATCGCATCAAATGTGCAATGTTTCTCACCATTACATATATGGTGATCAAGTTCTATTCCCGAACCTGTATCGAAAGGAATAGCACCAGTTTTCGCTACAAAATCAGGTATTTCAGCTCTAGGTAGAAAAATAAACTGAGCTCGCTTATCAATAAATCTCTTAATTAACCAAGGACAGGCTACTCTATCTACATGTACATATTCTCTTGTTACCCATAACATATTCCATCTGGAAAAAAAATTGCTCTAGAAATTTAAACTTTTGCTAAAACTCAATTTCCAAACATAGAGAAAAATTAAAGTGTAAATATTACCTTTTTTTAATGTTTGATTACCACCAATCTTTTAATTCTTTTTCCTAAGGTAAGTAAATAACAAAAATTATATAAGATATGAAGTTACAATTGTTAGATTAAAGTAAAATTATGAAATTCTTGAAGTGATTAAAATGGCTACGGATGAAATACAACCCAAAATCACATTGAAATTCATCCTGAAAAATTTGGGCACCATAATCAAGATGAAAAGAGCCAATAGAGAACGAATGGATAAATTTACAAAAGCAAATCAGCTACTTAAAGCACCAATCATGCCCACTACCGAAGGTACTGGAGGAGCAATGGAAGAAGGTATGATCTATATTATATTCAACTCCAATGAAGAAACATCCCCCGAAATCTTCGATAGCGTATTCCGGGTATTTTGGGCCAATGCACCCGATTTAAAATTTTCAGTTTTTGATGGTGCCCTCCTCTCTGAAAACTTTAAATCTGGCCAATGGGTAAGGTCTTTCGGTAAGGGAATTTTCGAAAATCTTTCTAAAAAGCGCTTTCACCAAGAGGTACATTTCGAAGAATGCGACTTGGAATTCGATGGTATATGGCCAGATGGCTATAAATTGATTTTCCATGATAGAAAACTTGATATCAAGGGAAATTTAGCCTATGAAGCAATAGACCCGAAAGGAGTATTAGTCTATTATAATAATCGCCTTACAGTAGCGCCCTCTATGGCCGAACAATTCTATGATATTTTCGCAATAAAAGTAACAGGCACTATAGAAATGCAAGGAAAAAAAATTCACGTTTCTAATGGGAGGGGTATCATCGAGCATGGATTAGGTATTTTTTCAAATTTTGACATATATGATTGGAGATGGCTCAATTTACAGTTTCCCGAAGGGCAGATCCATCTCTTCTACCATTCGCTTGACCTTAAGGATGAGGGAATTTATATAGCCGGGGAAGGGGCTGCCGTCATGAATGGTGATTGGTATCACTTCCAACCGGGAGATTTCCAAATAAAGGAAATGGGCTATGGTGCAGATGATAATGTTCCAACTAAAGTGCCAATCGAATGGAAAGTGACCGCTGGGAAAGATTCCCTGGGAGAACCCCTCTTAGACTTGAAAATGGTGTCCACCACTAAACTCTCTTGGCACGGAGCAATAGCTAAAGAAAATCAAGCCATAACTAACTATATCCTTGACGCTGACGGAACATGGAAAGGAAAAACCATTAAAGGGAAGGGGACAATGGAAAACCAAATGCATAGAGTAATTAAATGATCTATGTAATATTTCTTGTAAATAACTCTTCAAATTATATTCTCAACTATTTCTTTTACTGAACTAGGATAAGTATTTGCATAATCTTATTTTTGCTAACTATAGAAATGATTTTTTAGATGATTATTTTTTTGGTTTATTAAATCTTGAATTGTAATCTCAGGATGATGATATCTCTGTGTTTTTAAAGTTTCTATACCGAATTGAATAGAATTTTCAGGGCAAAAATTAATACATGCTAAGCATTGCTGACATTTATGCTGCCATTGTGGTATCCCCTCTATTAGTATAATATTATTTACTGGACAAACCTTTTCACATATACCACACTTGTTGCAATTATCATCGGCGTAGAATGATTTATCACTTTCATACACTTCCTCTCGAAATTTATTATTAAATCTTTCACTCTTGCTTACATCTTTTTCAAAAATATCTTGATTGAGATTTTCTCTTTTATCCTTCAAAATTTCAGAGATAAATTCAACTTCTTTAATTGCCTTTTCGAAAAACTCTTTTTGACGCTCTTCTGAGTGAATATCATACGCAATAATATAATTATTGGGCATAGTGATATAAAATCCAGCACTAAGCGTTTTCGCTTTCGTTTTTAAAATCTTCTCTAACTGTTGTAAAGGCTGTTCGTTAATATCTCCAGCATACGTTATAACCGCAAAAAAATAATTAGATTTACTAAGATCTATTTTGTATATAAAATCATACACTATTTTAGGCAATCCAGAATAATATAAGGGAAAAATAAAACCTACTTTTTCACTCCTCGATGAAAGGTTTTCCATTTCCCAAACCTTTGCAATGGGTATAAGTTCACAGTCTTCTAACTTTTCGGCAAGGATTCTCGCAATCTTTAAAGAATTGCCCGTTCCAGTAAAAAAATAGATTGTCGTTTCCATATATATTTAAAATGTTCTCTTCTTTTAGAGTTTATTAAACTTTAATCTAATTTTTGGTAAGAATTCACTTCTTGTATAATATATGTGCATCAACTTACGATTAGGCATTTTATAATCTTTTGGATTTATGATCGCTTTATTTATCATATTTTTCCCTCAAATGTTCTTCCGAGTTTAAGAAAATTTCACAATCACAAAATCCGCCAGATTCTCTGCAATCTTCTAAAAACTCTTCTCGGTTCTCTTTGAGAATATTCATTTCTTCTAATATTATCTCTGCATTGGTTAAATCACGTCCATTACATCCATTGATTTCTAATAATTCTTCTAATCGATTAAAAAATCTCTCTAAATCTTTTTTATTCATTTGTAATTCTCCAATTAATTAAGAATTTTAGAATAAATAAGTTATTCAACAATCTATTTATAAATTTTGTTGAAATTTAATTTCACACTCGTTTATAATTTCACGATTAGGATTTAAGTTAACTTTAATAATGTAATCAAGTAACTTGGATATAATACCTCGAATTTTAATCTTGAAGAAAAATCATAAGGATTTCTTAAAGTTTTCCCTTTAAAGGTAGTTTTGTTAATTTTCAATATTAGTTAGCTTTCTTTGGTTTTTTTCTGATTAATCTTACACCCAAACTTATTTCATCAGCCTTTTCCTCGGGACCTTTCCAGAATGGATATGTCTTTTTTAATATTTTTATTTTTTTTATTTTAAATATTAAAAGAGCAGTAAGATTAATTGCAAGGATATTTGACATTAAAAGAATAAAACTTCCAAAAGACAAAAGAGCATTTCCATAGATTAGAGCTACTCCAATATTAACGGCGGGAGGCATCAAAGATACCGCAATAGCAATACCAACTAAAGAAGATTCTATTCTACCCGTTATGGCGAATGCTACAGCTAACCCGGCGCCAATTGAAACGATTAAATCAAAAACCGTTGGAAAATTTCTATTCATCATTTCATGGGTTACAGAGGGTGAATCATAAATAAGGAGAGCCAAACTTCCTAGGACAATTCCAGTCCCTATTGCAATAAGAATTCCAAAAAGTTGTCCAAAGATTCCTTTTTTAACTAAGATATAATTTTTGCTTATCATTCCATATGAAACGCCCAGTATAGGACCCATTAATGGAGATATGATCATTGCCCCTATAATAATCGCCGTAGAATTTAAAATAAGCCCTGCTCCTGCGATCAAAGCAGCTATGATGATAAAAATATAATAATTTAAATTTAATTCCATAACTTCTTTTAAAGTGGATTCGATTTCTTCTACAGATATCCTGCTTGCAATTTCATCGGAAACATCTCTTTCTTCTTCTTTCAACTCTGGAATTGTAACATCTAATTTTAATATATCTATAATACCAAATACAGTTCCCACTCCAATTTCATTAAGAACTTCTAAAACTCTAGCAACTTTAATTTTAGGGCAACGTATAATGACTAAAGAATTACTTTTACCTTCCAATAATATCATATTTTTAATGTTAAGTTTCTCATTTAAAGCTTTTATTAATGATTCAATACGGCTTTTTGGTTCATTAGGAAGACTTATCTGAATTTGACTCATTTTAAACTATCCTTGGATGTATTAGTACAATTAGATTTTTAACTAATAATAAAAATTCTATAATATTTATAATAATTTTCTTTTTAACTAAAATGTGAATAAAACTTACGTTAATTTATTTAACCTACATTCCTTAAATATATTCTTTTTATTTTCATTCTCTAATTATTATTGAATCTTTTTTAATCTATTCTGTAGTAATTTCATAGAAAAACAGAAACTTTAAAGGTTTTCGAAAGAGATTAATAATCCTAAACGATGAATTCTCCTACTTTTTTAAAGTCAAAGACGTTATCTTTATTGTAATCAACTTCTAAAATATCTCCTTCAATAAAATCACCTTCTAATAACTTCAAAGATAACGGATTTTGAATGTATGTTTGTATTGCTCTTTTCAGCGGTCTTGCCCCGTAATCTGGATCGAATCCTTTTTCACTAAGAAATTCTTTTGCCTTATCCGTGAGCTTTAATTTAATTTTATTGTCAGATAATATTTTGTTTAAGTTTCTAAGTTGTATATCTACGATTTGTTTTATCTGATCTTTTTTTAAGAAGTTAAAAACTATTATATCATCAACGCGATTTAGAAATTCAGGCCTGAAATAACTACTCAGTGTCTTCAAAATTAATTCTTTAGTTTCTTCTTTGCCCTTACCGCGGGATTCTAATATATATTGACTACCGATATTACTAGTCATGATTATAATTGTATTCCTAAAATCTACAGTCCTTCCATGACCATCTGTTAAACGCCCATCATCCATAATCTGCAATAATATGTTAAACACTTCTGGATGTGCTTTTTCGATTTCATCAAAGAGTATTACTGCATAAGGTCTTCGCCTTATAGCTTCTGTTAAATATCCACCTTCTTCATAACCAACATATCCTGGAGGTGCACCAATCAATCTCGCTATGCTGTGTTTCTCCATAAATTCTGACATATCAATTCTTACCATAGCATTTTCATCGTCAAAAAGAAATTCCGCTAAAGCTTTAGCAGTCTCGGTTTTTCCGACTCCTGTTGGACCCATAAAAATGAAAGTGCCTATTGGTCTATTCGGATCTTGAATTCCTGCCCTTGCTCTCCTAATAGCATTTGAGATTTTTACTAATGCCTCATCTTGTCCAATTACCCTTTGTTTTAATCGATTTTCCATTTTTAACAATTTTTCTCGTTCTCCCTCCAACATTCTTGAAACGGGAATACCAGTCCATTGAGAAACTACTTTTGCTATGTCTTCTTCGTCAACTTCTTGCTTTAACATTTTATTATTTTTTTGAATTTCATTCAATTCTGTGTTATATTTTTCTAAATCTTTCTTCAATTGATTAAGTATACCATAAATTAATTCGGCGGCTTTCCCAAGATCTCCACGTTTTTCGGCTTTATCAGCTTCTATCTTTGTTTCTTCCATCTTTCTCTTAATTTCGCTAATTTTTACTATTTTTTCTTTTTCGTTTCTCCATTGAATCTGCATTTTATCGCTTTCTTCATGTAGATTATGAAGCTCTTCGTCGATCTTTTTAAGTTTATCATTGGCAGATTTATCCTTTTCTCTTTTCAAAGCTTCTCTTTGGATTTCTAATTGGATAATTTTCCTCTCAATAGCATCAATTTCGGTTGGCATACTATCTATTTCTATCCTTAATCTAGAAGCAGCTTCATCTATAAGATCTATAGCTTTATCAGGTAAAAAGCGATCTGTAATATATCTATGAGATAAAATAACGGCTGCAATTATTGCAGAATCTGTTATTCGAACTCCATGATGTATTTCATACTTTTCTTTTAAACCTCTTAGAATTGCTATAGAATCTTCTACAGATGGCTCAGCGATATAAATGGTTTGAAATCTACGAGTTAATGCAGCATCTTTCTCAATGTATTTACGATATTCATCTAATGTTGTAGCGCCAATACATCGCAATTCTCCTCTGGCTAACGCAGGTTTTAACATATTTGAAGCATCAATCGCTCCTTCAGCTGCACCGGCTCCTACTAAAGTGTGTAATTCATCAATAAATAAAATAAATTTTCCAGCACCTTCTTCAACTTCTTTTAAGAATGCCTTTAAACGATCTTCAAATTCACCACGATATTTCGCTCCGGCAATGAGGGCTCCTAAATCTAAAGATATAAGATCCTTTTCTTTTAAAGAATCTGGAACATCATTACTAGAAATCCGTTGAGCTAGACCTTCCACAATAGCGGTTTTTCCAACACCAGCTTCTCCAATTAATACAGGATTGTTTTTTGTGCGTCTTGAAAGGATATGCATAACCCTTCTTATCTCGTCGTCTCTTCCAATCACGGGATCTAGTTTTCCTCTTCTTGCTAAATCCGTAAAATTGCGACTATATTTCAGAATTGCTTGATATTTTCCCTCAGGATCTTGGTCTGTTATAGTTCGATTACCTCTAATATTACTTAAGGCTTGAAGAATCCTGTCTTTAGTTATTCCATAATTTCTTAATATAGGATAAATTGACAGAGACTCGTCTGCTGCTATTGCAATTAGTAAATGTTCAGTACTTAGATATTGATCTCTTAAAAATCCTGCTTCCTTCCATGCAACATCGAATATTTTTTTAGTTCTTGGTGAGATCCTGACATCTGTAACTCCAGGTCCTGTAACTTTTGGCAACTTATCCAATTCCGCTTTCAAATCGTTTAATAATGTGTAAAGATTTACTCCGAGTTTTTGAAAAAGTGGTGTAGCTATTCCATCTTGTTGCTCGATCAACGAAACTAACAAATGAAGGGGTTCTATTTCCTGATTTTCGTTATTTTGGGCTAGTGATTGAGCAGCCATTAGACCCTCTTGAACTTTAATCGTGAATTTATCAAATTTCATCATCTTATAATTTTACCTATAAACCTGTTTTTTGTAATTTTTCTAATAAATCTTTTTGGTTCTTTTTTAATCTTTTAGGAACTTTAATTTTTATTCTAACCATTAGATTACCCTTTTGCTCTGAATTAATTTTATAAAAACCTTGATTTTTTAATCGGAGGACTGTAGAATCTTCGGTTCTGGGAGGAATTGTAACGTTTAAAGCTTTTTCTGTACCAGGCACTTGAACATTACCTCCTAATACCGCTGTTGTAAATGGGATTTCTTGTTCTATATATAGATCATCGTCTTTTCTTTCAAATTTACTATGCTTTTTAATTTTTACAATAATATATAAATCTCCAGGTTTACCTCCATTTTCTCCGGGCAAACCTTTCCCTTTAAGGCGTAACTTTTGATTGTCTTTAATTCCTCTAGGAATCTTTATAGTTAAAGTCTTATTTTGCCCCATTAAAGGATCTTTATATTGAATTTTTCGTTGAATGCCATTAAATGCATCCATAAAATCAATTTCGATGTTATATTTTAAATCTTCTCCTTCTCTTGGAATATTATAATCTGCCGATGTTGATCTAGATCTTGTACTACCCCCCCTATGGGAAAATACGTCAAATATATCTCCTAAATCGTTAAAAAAGTCAAATCCCCCAGTTTTACGACTTTTACTTGATTTTCCAAAAATATCGTTAAAATTATAACCTTCAGATGAACCGGTGGTTGAGTAGTAAAAAGGTGTACCATCTGGTGATTGATAAACTTGCCTATCTCTTCCAGAAACACCGCCCCATTGCTGATAGGTAGAGGGATCTCCTTCTACCACACCAAATTTGTCAAACATTTCTCTTTTTTTATCATCACTTAGAACACTATATGCCTCGTTAATTTCTTTAAATTTCTCTCCTGATTTAGGCTCGTCTGGATTTACATCAGGATGATATTTTCTTGCTAACTTGCGAAATACCCTCTTAATTTCTTCTTTTGAAGCACCTTTATCGATTCCTAATATTTTATAATAATCTTTTGCCATGTTTTACACTTTCGTTTTTACTACAGTAAATTAAAAAAAAAAAAGAAAACAGCTAGTTTTAAACTTATTCAAACTCAGCATCTATAAAATCATCGTCTTGACCAGTAGCTTTTCGGTATTTTTCTTCTTCTATTTCGTCTTGTGTTTTACCTTGTTGTTGTTTATACATTCGAGCTGAAACTTCGTGTAAGGATTGTTGTAATTCTTCAATAGCACTTTTAATTCTATTTTCATCATCTGATTCCATAGCACCTCTAAGATCTGATATCTTTTGTAAAATTTTATCCTTTAAATCACCAATTATTTCTTCATTTTCTTTAAGTAATTTTTCAGTTTGATAGATCAGTGCTTCTCCTTGATTTTTAACTTCTACTAATTCTTTGAATCTTTTATCTTCTTCAGCATGACCCTCAGCTTCTCGAATTTTTTGCTCGATATCGTTATCAGACATCTTGGTAGACGCGGTAATTGTGATTGATTGACTTTTTCCAGTACCTTTGTCTTTAGCCGAAACATTTAAAATACCGTTTTGATCAATATCAAACTTCACCTCAATTTGAGGCACGCCTCTTGGTGCTGGTGGAATTCCAGTTAAATTAAATTTCCCTAAAGTAATGTTATTCTTTGCTATAGGGCGTTCGCCTTGTAGGACATGAATTTCTACTGCTGGTTGATTATCTGCAGCTGTTGAGAATATTTCTTTTTTTTCCACCGGGATAGTGGTGTTTCTTTCAATTAATCTAGTGAAAACACCTCCTAAAGTTTCAACACCTAAAGACAATGGAGTTACATCTAATAAGAGTAAATCCTTAACTTCTCCTGTTAAAACGCCCCCTTGTATCGCAGCACCCATCGCAACGCACTCCATAGGATCAATGGCTCTCTCAGGTGGTTTACCTATTAAATCTTCGAATTTATGTTGGACGCTAGGCATTCTTGTAGGTCCACCAACTAAAATTACTTTACCAATTTCTCCTTTCTTTAATCCCGCATCTTTGAATGCTTTCAAAATGGGAGCATCTAATCGTTTTAACACGGGATCGATTAATTGTTCTAATTTAGCCCTTGTAAATGTCATGGTTAGATGCTTTGGACCTTCATTTGTTGCAGTAATATATGGCAAATTAATATCAGTAGTTATTGAAGTAGATAATTCAATTTTTGCCTTTTCAGCAGCTTCTCGAACCCTTTGCATTGCCATCGAATCTTTTCTTAAATCAATACCTTGTTCTTTTTGAAATTCTGAAACTATGTAATCAACAAGAAGGTTATCCATATCTGTCCCTCCTAATTGAGTGTCTCCTGATGTCGAAATAACTTCAAATACTTTGTTATCCATCTCCATTATTGTGACATCAAATGTACCACCGCCAAAATCTAACACTGCAATTTTTAAGCTAGCACCTTCTTTATCTAAACCATATGCCATAGCTGCTGCAGTAGGTTCGTTGATTAATCGCCTTACGTTCAATCCAGCTATCCTACCAGCATCTTTTGTCGCTTGTCTTTGATTATCGTTAAAATATGCAGGAACAGTTATAATAGCGTCAGTGACCTTTTCGCCCAAATAAGCACTAGCATCATCTTTAATTTTTCTCAGTATCAAAGCAGAGATCTCTTGAGGGGTGTAATCTTTTCCATCAATTTTAACTTTATAAGAAGTTCCCATTTTCCTCTTTATTCCTGTAATCGTTCGATCTGGATTCGAAATTGCTTGTCTTCGAGCAGGTTCTCCAATTATTCTTTGTCCATCCTTCGTAAAAGCTACATAAGAAGGAAATGCTTTTCCTCCTAAACTAACTCCTTCAGCACTAGGTATAATCGTTGGTTTTCCGCCAATTAATACAGCAGCTGCTGAGTTGGAAGTTCCTAAATCGATTCCTATTATTTTTCCCATTCTATATCACTTCTTTTTATATATTTTATTCTTATTTTAATTTTTATAGAATTTCGTTATTTGATTTTTTTGATATTTTGACCCGAGCGGGTCTTAAAACTTGTTTTTTATTGTTAAAATAATAACCTTTATTCAATTCTTTTGTTATTATATCTTCAGGGATATCTTCATTATATTCGACCATTACAGCATCATGTTTATAAGGATCAAATTTTTCTCCTTCGCAATTCATTGGCTCAACACCCTCGTCAACAAGGAGTTTTTCAAAATTTTTAACTACCATTTCAAATCCCTTCATTAAAGATTCATCTATTTCATAAGACTTTGATAGTACTAATGTCCTTATTAAATCCTCGTAATGTTCGATTAATTTCTTCAAAATATTCTCCTTTATATAAAACTTATACCTTTCTTTTTCGCGTTCTGAGATTTTCTTGAAATTTTCAAAATCCGCTTTTACTCTTATCATAGAGTTAAGATATTCTTCAGACTGTTCTTTTAATTCTCTAATTTTTATTTCGTATTTTCTCAATCCGTCGATTTCTCGATGTAATATTTCATTCTCTGATTTTAATTTTTCGTATTGTTCTACTAGTAAATCAAATTTTTCTGCTTTTTCCTTAAGGGTTTTGTATTGTTCCTCCGATATTAAAGTATTATCAGAAGGATCTTTAAGAAATCTTCGATCATTTGGAAGTTTATTAAAATCATCTCCAAACATCCTAAATATCAGATCTCCCTTCTTTATTTATTAATTTCAATTTTATCTTCTTAATTTTCATTCTAAATTCTAAAGAATTTAAAAGTACTTTTTAGCTTTGCTAAAGATAAAAATGATTTTTTTATTAATAAAATTAATTGTACAAATAGGATTAGAATAAAAATTAGATGATTAATACTCATGAAAATAATATTGAGATTAATACTTAGATTGTAGATTCCAAAACTGCAATGAAAAAGCTGATTAATATAGATATTGATAGAGTAATAATTGATAACTATTCACGAATTAAAGAATTATTAAATCGGTATAATTATTACAAATTTTCACTTAGGAGTATTTAAGAATCTAAAAAGGAATGCTTTATTATTCCAAAAAATACTATCTAATTTACTTGTAAAAAAAGATTTACATTTATCAATTATAATTTATCTTTATAACTAATAATATTTTATAATAAGATATTTCAAAATATAGACATAATTTATTGGGTATTAAAAATAAATCAATTATCTTTTAATGAAGTTCAAATTTTTTAATTTTATTAATGATGCTGAACTATCCATAAAAGAGGTTCTATCTCTAAAAATAAAAGTAAATTGTAATTTATAAATCAGAAGAACTAAAATTTCGATCTGAATGAACAAATTTAAAATATTCAAAATGACCCGAAATCTCTTCTTGAAAATCCTTTAATTCTTCATTTTTCAACAGACTGTTAAAAAAATTCACTACAGAATTATAAATTTTTTCAATAAATGTATTTGTTCGACTCATTTCGTAAGAAAGTTCCAATATAGCGTCATAATTTATCGTTAAATCGATTTTCCTTCGAATCTCTTCAGTTATCTGTTCTTTAAGTTTTTTAATTCTCATATTAGTCCATATCGTTTCATAAACAAAATAATTTATAAATTGTATAAATTCTGTTAACGACGCAACCCCTAAAGCTATAGTAATATCACTGGTGACTATAAATGCTGTGAAAAAACCGATAAATATTGTTATAACCCTATAAATTATACTTTTTATAAGACTCTCTTTCCATTCCATTTTTAATTAACACGTTTTAAATTTTAATTTAATTCAATCCCTTTCTCCTATGATATTTTTCTTTCTCGCCATCGAGTATTTTTTTCCTATTTTTTTAAAGGTTCAAAAGAGATATAATAATTATGGCTTAAAAACATTAAATGTATTTAGCGTCCGTATTCATTGATTTTAATTATTCAAAATTATCTCTTTTCCCCAAGAACTAGGATTACATCTTTATTTTACTCAAAATATCATCGAGATAATTAATATTTTCCTGTTTGAGTTCTTCCTTTAACGCATTTGCTAAAAAATATCTAAACGCCCATACTTCCAAATTCTATTAATAGCATCTTTATAAAAGACATTTTTTATAAAAAAGTAAAATTTATATGCATACTTATAAATTTGTATTTTGCACCGAAATCTAATCTAATAAAATAAAGTAAAAAATGAAATTATATAGAGATGGTAAATAAAAATGATATTTATTTCATATTGGGAGTTAAATCCTGATTTTGATCCAGCAGATATGGCTAATATTGCACAAGAGCTTATTAGTAAAAAAATCTACCCCCCTGAAGGAGTTAAGGAAATTGCATTTTATGTTAGTACCTCGGATAATTGGGGTATTAGTATAGATGAAGCCGACAGTGAAGAAGCTTTAGCAAGGAATGCTGCTATGTGGAGAATTGCTAAACCTGGTATGATGAAATTTATTAAAACAACTCCTGCTATGGAAGTAATCAAAATACTCCCAATATTAGTAAAATTGAAAAAACAAATAAAAGGTTAATATCAAAGAGACATTGTTTCTGAAATCGAGGGTTATAAGTTAGATTTTGAAGTTTTCATGATAGCTGTTGAAGCATTACCACTTGTTGGCCTTGAAATCCCCAAACCATAAAAAACAAAAAAATAATATTTAAAGGAAATTATATTTTCATCTTTTTTTTTATCCTGAAGTGTTTTAATTCAGGTAGTTGAATTAGATTGATTAGATGTTAGAAAAAAGTTAATTACTAATCAGTACAACCATTATTCCTTAGCTTTTATGCATTTTCTGATTAATTTCTTTAGGAATTACTCTCTTTGTAGCATCTGAAAAAACTAAGTTGTGATATTCTTTATCTATAAATTCTATGATTTTCTTTACTAATTCATTTTCAAATTGTTTATTCAATATATGTTTAGCAATATATTGCTGAAAAAGATTTTCAAGAACACTCATTAAATATTCTTGCATTGAATTTAATTTAATATTAATCATTATATCCTAAAAATAATCTACTAAATTTACTCAATTATTTGCATTTTTCCTGAAATACTTTGAATTTATTTGGAAAATTTAGCGTTTATTTTGAGAATTCACATCTTTCCTAATAATCAAGTTCTTAGAACGCTTCATCATATTTCTCGACGAAGAAATTAAAAAACTTGAATAGGTATCCCACATATTATAAAACGGATAACTATGGAATTTTGGAAATATTATGATGTGACGCACAAGGAGCACCTCGTGTGCAATCCTCTGAGCATCGAAAAATTAAACGAGCTTATCACCCTCTTGGCGTTAAAACCAGGTTCAAAAGTGTTAGAAATCGCAACCGGTAAAGGCGAATTTCTGATTCGGCTCGTTAAAAAGTACAATGTGTCCGCAATAGGCGTTGATCTCTCTCCGTATCACCTCGATGATGCTAAAAGAAAAGCGAAAGAGCGTGTCCCGAATGCCGATTTAACACTAATTGAAATGGACGGCGCTAATTATAAGCCCGATATACCAGAGAGCTTCGACCTCACATGTTGTTTAGGTGCCAGTTGGATTTATAACGGGCATGAGGGCACACTTAAATATTTGATGAGTCAAACCAAACGCAATGGGCTCGTCGTGGTGGGAGAACCGTTTTGGATCAGTAAGCCCCCAAAAGAGTATTTCGATCTTTCGGATATAAAATATGAGATGTTCAGCAAGCACGCTGGGAACGTGCAAATTGGAGATAGTCTTGGTCTAAAACTGCTTTACACTTTTGTGAGCACCCATGATGAGTGGGACAGATATCTTGGGCTACAATGGTATGCAATGGACAAATATGCTCAAACACATCCAGAAGATCCCGACCTTCCCGAGCTCTTAGCCAAATTAAATAAAGAGAAAAACCTATATCTGAAGTGGGAGCGGGATGCGTTTGGGTGGGCGATTTACATATTTAGAAAAGCCTAAATAGTCTTATATAGAGGTTTTTAGTATTTTAGCAAGTCTTATTTTTTCTTTCTCGCATTTTTTCCATCAGCTGGGCGAGGTTTCTTGTAATTCATTGTATGACAGATTTAAGATGTATTCATACTGCCAGAATAACTCTATGGTTTTTTGGTCATGTTCAATCTGATTATTTCTATAATTAAAAAATTATATATTGTAATAGGTACAACCGTAAAAGGTACTAGATCCTCCGTCAATATACATTTTATACTTTGCATTATGATAATACTTAAGATCTTCTAAATGAGCAATTTTATTTGCCTCTTCTTCCTGAAAATTATATTCAATTAATTCTTTAATTTTGAAATAAAAATTATTTTGAGTTTTAACTGAAACTTGGGATTCTTCAAAATTTAGGATTTGTTCAATTAATTTTTGCATTTTATTTATAGATGGTTGTCTCTTTTTTATCTTGATAATAGTTATCGATTTAAAAAAATAAATACTTCTTTACTCCTAATTTAAATTAATATAACTTAATTTTTCAAAATAATTCAAAAAAACTCACAATTAAAGAAATTTTACTTTATTTTTGAAAAATTTTATATTATTTTTGAAAACTCACAACATTATTGGAATGAGTAGTCAGTAAGAAAAAGTAGATTAAATTATTTGCATTTTTTTTGAAAAATTTTGCATTTATTTGGAAAATTTAGCATTTATTTTGGAAATTCACAGCTTTGGATTGAAAATCTAAGGAAATTGAATTAATACAATATCGACAGCCCTTAGGGTTCGGTCCATCATCAAAAACATGTCCCAGATGCCCTCCACAATTACTACAGAGGACCTCAGTGCGGTTCATTCCATAACTTGTATCTAATTTTTCTTCAAGATTAGCCTCATCATAAGGCTGTTTAAAGCTTGGCCACCCCGTTCCAGAATCAAATTTTTCTTCTGACAAGAATAAAGGCGCACCACAACCCGCACATTTATAAATACCCTTTCCATGATGGTTCCAATATTTTCCTGTGAATGCAGGCTCAGTCCCTTTCCCACGGAGAACGAGGTATTGTTCTTTTGTTAACTTCTCTTTCCATTTATCTTCAGATGATTTAGACACCATACAGTTAAGAAAAATTTATACTATTAAAATTATTACCTTATAGACTTTAAAGGTCTTGGTGCTAATACCTTATAATAAAAATCTATAATTCATCACAAATTTATAAAAAATTAGGCTTAGGTTTAAATTTCAGAATTATTTAGTTAAAACCATGGAAATTCACAGAGCTATTTTTGCAGCAGGTTGTTTCTGGGGTGTAGAGGCGAATTTTCGAAAAGTAGAGGGTGTCATATCTACTCGTGTGGGATATATCGGCGGTCAGTTTAGCAATCCTACATATAGGCAGGTATGTTCTCATAAAACTGGTCATGCGGAGGCTTTAGAAATTATGTTTGATCCATCTAAAGTATCGTATAATGAGCTGTTAGATGTTTTTTGGGCAATTCATGACCCAACAACACTGAATCGTCAAGGACCTGATATTGGCACACAATATCGATCAGCGATTTTTTATCTTAATCCTGAACAAAAAGAAAAAGCGATGAGCTCAAAATCTAAGCTTGAAGCATCCAAACGCTTTAAAAATCCGATAGTTACAAAAATAGTACCCGCATCAGAATTCTGGGAAGCAGAAGAGTATCATCAGCAATATGTAGAAAAAAGTAATAACCAATATATGATGCATTTTTAGCCATTTAGGTTGCTAGAGTAGACATCTGTTATAGCTGATTTTTTTTATTAAAAGCATAATATCATTTAAAACTTTGAAAAACTGAATATTATTAAGATTTGTTATAATCTATAATATTTATGAAACTCAAACATTATGACATATTTTATATAATTGGTTTAGCTCTTACTACCATTTTCATGATACTGGAATTGATTTTTCAATTTATTTCGTTGAATTTTACATTCTTAATTTTCTTTTGGACAATGAAACTTCTTTCTGGTTTTGGTTTGATAATAACCGTTGCAAATGGCATCTTATGGATTCTAAATCGATTTACAGAGAAGTTCAGTAAAAAACATGTACAACTTCTGGTGATTTTTCAAGTAATAGTTCCAGGGATTTTAACTGGTTATGCTATTTATACTATTATTTCTTCTCTACCTCCTGTAACACCTTTAACAGGTCTAGACTATTGGGTTGATCTTCTTTTATTTCTCTATGGTATACTCTCTTTAATAATATCTTTATATATTTTCCCTTTAATTAGAGAAGAATTTCAAGAAGCTGTTGAACAAGGACTTTTTACACGGATTAAAAGAGGCGGAAAAAAAGCTGGACGGAAGCTTAAAAAGAGATATTTTAACTGGAGAGGTAAATATGCGAAAGTTCAAATTCAAGATCAAATGTCCTTAGGAGAAGTATTAGAAATTTGGAGAAACCAATTTGCAGTGTATCTACTTATCCCTATTGCCATTGGATCACTCATTTTTACGCCAGTGGCTTTCATTTGTATTATCTTTTGGTTAAAAATATTTGTGTTTGATAAAGGTGAACCAAAGTTATATGAAAGAATTGCTTTAATTGCCTCTATGGTGTGGATTGCAGCAATAGTGTCACTGTCTTATGCCTTCGATCTCGTATTCTATACATCTATAAAACCATTGTTCTGGACTATTCAAATTTTCAACTTAGTTGGAATTCTTATCTCTAGTGCAATATTCATTTACCAATTTATAAAACTTAAAGGAATTACCATTAAGAAAATTAGAGAAGAAATTAAAGACCGTAAAGCTGCTGATACTAAGGAAGCAGAAACATCGAACACAACGTAATTTTAATTTATCCTAATATTTTTTTTTCCCATTCATTTATATTAGAAATATTATTTAGTCTTATCTGCCTTTAACTCCTTTTCTAACAATTTAATATCTCGGTCAATAATTATCGTTTTAATTTTTATACTATTTGTTAAGTTATAATTTTTTAATATTTATTTTGCTCAAGATATCATTAAGGTAAAAGATATTTTCTTGGCCAAGTTCTTCCTTTAACGCATTTGCTAACGAATATCTAAACGCCCATACTTCCAAATGTTTATCCAATTCTTTTACTTTCTTCACCACAGGCACAAAATCGCCGTCCCCAGAGACCAACACCGCCGTATCATACGCATTTTCATACGCAAGAGAAATTATATCAATCGCGATCTTGATATCAACTTTCTTTTCAATGGCAGCATTAAACGTGATTTTATCAAAACTCGCTTTAATCACATACCCACTTCGATTGCTTAAATCCTCATACCACTTTTTTTTCTCTGGACTCATGGGATGCACAACACCTTCATATAAAAATATGCCCTGTAAATTTCGGCCGCGAGTTACGATGGTTTTCAGTTTTTCATAATCTGCTTTGATGTTATACTTCCTAAAGCCCTTGAAAATGTTGCTATTATCTATAAAAATTATGATTCGGTCCATTTCAAAAACCTTTTTTGCTTCCTTAAAGATACTGAAGTTCTCATTTTTTTTTAATTATTTGAATCTTTTGTAAATATAAGCATTTAAATCTCTGCTTTCTATAACTTTTACCTTAAGACCTAATCCTTTTGTGAAATCTCGTGGATCAACCGCATCTGGATGAGACTTATATCTTTTCCTTACTGAATTAATACCTGCTTCAGTTAATTCAATAATAACTAATCTGCCTTCAGATTTCATTACACGCAGTAATTCACTTAACGCACGCTCTTTATTATCTATATGATGGAATGTCGCATAGAGAAAAATAGCATCAAAAGAAGCATCCTCAAAGGGTAAATTTTCAGCATTAAACGGCTTGAAGGTAATCATTTCCTCAACACTTACTTTTTTAGCAGATATCCTCCAATCTGCCCAATAAACCCCCTCAGGCTCACCAGTAATAACTTTATAACCATGAAGGGCAAGTGTAATTGCCATATGAGCCCGCCCTGTGCCAATATCTAACACCTTTGAATTTTTTGCTAATTCAAGTTTAACTACAACAGAACTCAAAAAATCAATAACTCTCCCAAATTCCTCTCCTAAAATTTCTTTTACTTGCCCTATATTCATATATTTATCAAAAATTATACAATTTTAAATCTAATTGAAGTTTATGTCCCTCTTTAAGAGCTTTTAGATTTATATCTAAATTTTCTCCTGAGAATTGCCGCTTTAAAGATTCCTCAAGATCTTCTTCTCTTAATGGCAAAAATCTTAAAATATAACCCATTATAACTGTATTAGCTGCTTTTTGATTTTTAACAAGATTTTCCGCTATTTCTGTAGCCGGAACAAAGTAAATATTATCCGAATTTTCATGTAGAACGCTTAATAGATATTTTTCTGAGGGATAATCTTCATTAATTATTTTTTTCTCGTCAGTAGATATAATTAATTTTGTGCTTTTATTTGGTTTTGCATATTTTAATACATCCAAAATACAGCTTTTCTCAGTAGCTATTATCATATCTGTTGAACCTATCATTGGTATTGGAGCACTTAACCTATTTCCGAAACGAAGGAAGCATGTCACTCTACCACCTCGCTGACTGAGACCATGTGTTTCAGCAGTTATTACTTTATATCCATTAGTCATTAAAGTATTTCCTAAAATTTGTATCAAGCTTATTAAACCTTGACCCCCTAAACCAGTAATTACTATAGTATAACTATCGAAAGTCATTATAACTCCTCCCTATTAATCGCATTATTTGGGCAAATTTCTTCACATATACCACAACCTAAGCATAGACTTGAATTAATGTAAGCAACATCATCTTTTTCATAAATCGCAGGACATAAAAATTGACTATAACATAGACCACAATTATTACATAATTCCACATCAATATGTCTTACTCTTACCTTATGTCTTTTAATATATTCCTGGATACATTCATCCTTTACCACAATAACATGCAAATTTTGTTTTTCCAAAACATCAAGTCCCTTTTCATAAATGAGTTCCTTCAATCTAGCTGTATACTCCTTTTCATTTCCTTCATCATGCCTTATAACACTAACGTAAGCACCAGTACCTCGTAAAAACTCTTCTAAATTTATACCTTTCTTAAAATTTCCCTCTTTATAATAACGAGTATCGCTTCCTGGATGAGGTTGTTGTCCTGTCATTCCGATCCATCCATTATCTAATATTAGCACTAAAATTGGAGCCTTATTATAGATTCCATTTAAAAGCGCAGGTATTCCGGAATGAAAAAAAGTTCCATCTCCTATAATCGCAATGTTTAAACTTCCGTTTGTTTGAGCAACTCCTTGAGCTAAGGCTATACTTGATCCCATACAATACTTAACATTAGCAAAAGATATAGGAGGGAACGCCAAAAGTGTATAACACCCTATATCTTGGTAAAAATAGATTTCCTTTCCTGTTTTTGATTTGATTTTTGTGATAGCTTTCTGTAGTGCATATCCAGTTGTTCTATGGGGACATCCTGGGCATAATATAGGTTTCCTCCCCAATATTTTATATTTTTTCCCTTCCATTTGTTTTAGATCTATTTTTGGTGCTATATGGGTTATTTTAATTAACGCAAGAGAAATTTTTGTAGGATTTAATTCTCCAACAAAAGGTAATAATGAAGTTTCTTTACTATATGAAAAAGGATCCTTCCCATAAATTTTTAAATTTAATCCGTTCTTTTGAGCAATCGCCATAACCTGCGTTTCAAGATAAGGATCATTTTCTTCTACAACAAATATTTGCTTGAATCTTTTAAGGAACGATGCAATTAATTTCTCAGGAAGTGGATTTATGAAGCCAATTTTAAGAATCAGTGCCTTTAATTCAAGGAAATCTAACGCTTCGCGAACATAACTGTATGATACACCACTGGTTATGATGCCTAACTCATATTCATTTTTCACATCCTCGTTTTCAATTCTATTCAATGAACTATTCTCTGACATTTCCAATGCTTGATTCATCCTACCGTATATCTGATCTTCCTTTAACTCTAAAAAATAAAGCCTTGAAGCAACATTAACTTCCCTTGATAAATCAAAATCGTCCGCAATCTCTGATCGCTTTATTTCCCCAATAACCACATTACTTCTGGCATGAGAAACCATCGTGACTGTTCTTAATACCACCGGAAGTTTCAGTTCTCTTGAAATTTTAAATGCCCTTTTTGTAAATTCTAAACATTCCTGAGAATTGCTCGGTTCTAATGCCGGTATTTTAAAAAGTTTTAAATAATTCCTTGAATCCATTTCTACAGCACTCGAATGCTGCTGAGGATCATCAGCAACAAAAATAACCAACGCGGAGTTAGAATTTTTTGGACGAGTTGTAGCAAGAGCCAATAGTGGATCTGAAGCAACGTTTAATCCCACATTTTTCATGCCAACCATAACAGTGGCACCCCTCGCATATGCGGCACCGGCAACTTCTATAGCTACCTTCTCATTAATACTTGACTCCACCCATTTCATGCCTACATCCCTGAAAATTTCCAGAAAAATTTCTCCAACCTCAGAACTGGGTGTGCCCGGATAAAACGTGTAAACATCTAAACCACTTTCTAAACCACCACGAACTATCGCCTCATTTCCTAAAAAGAACCTCTCTACTCCCGGATTGCCCTTAACTATTTTATTATAAATCCTAGCCATATTATTTTAAATTCCAACTCCCTTGAATATTTAATCCATACTTTAAAAAAAAATTCCCTATATTTAGATATTAAACCTTTTACTTCTTCTTTTGATATTTTAACTGTGGTAAATTTAATGCGTCCCTTAAATCATTAACAAACTTAATATATGTACGAGAACCGAAAAGCCGAAAAAAATTCCCGAATCACCAACAATTTCACAAAATGAGACCTTACGAGTAAATGTTGTAGTGATCTAATTAAAATCAAGTAATTAAATCAAATATGAATATGAAGGTAAAACATATCATTTCTGCGATGCCTCCTGTGAGGCCGAGTTTATGGATAATATTCCAGAATTGGGTTCTGGTAAAGTTTTACGGCGTGAATTGTTCGATATAGATTTTAAATTATTTTAAATTTTTTCATAATACAACTCATTTTTTAGTTAATATTCTATTTCTTTTTGAAAGTATATAACCAATAGGATTAAATATAAGCGTATTAGATAATCTTAAGAGAAATTGGACGATAGGAGCTGAATATATTTGAAATGGTGAAGGATCATGAGTATGATCTAAAACCCATCGAAATTTAGGTGTCCAGTTAGGTTTTATAGAATATTTTTTCATCAACTGTCTCAATTTTTGTGATAATGGAAATGCGAATTTATCCAAGGAATATTTTTGCTTAATACCCCATTTTTCATATAATTCTTTATTAATATTTGCGTGGATTAGTTTTCTCGAAGGAAAACCTAATACTTCAGAACAATACAAATCTAATTCAAATGGATTATCAGCAATAAATAATCGATTTAGAGGTATTGGAAAAGAGAGATGAGGTCCTAATCCTATTCCAACTTTAGATCCCCCTATTATAGATAAATTAGGTCTCATATTGCGTCCAGCAGCTGCAATAACTTCATCTAAATGTCCATGAATATGGTATATTCCTTTATACCATTCTGATAAGGCTCCAAACATATTTTTTTCTGTCAAACTTACACCAGTTTCCCAATGATTTTTTAAAGGACATACAGAAATAATGAAATTATTGGGTTCTAACATAATTTTTGGAATACTTATAGAATGCGGAACTCCAAAAGCAAAAAAGTGCACCTTTTCGACAGAAGATAGATTTATGAATTTACAAGATTTTAGAATCTCTTTATATCCTCTTTTCCTAAGAAGTTTTTCTCTGATAATTCGAGAAATCATATCTGCTTCGCATAGATAAATGTCTATTCCCGTATCACCAAAATAATCAATGAGTGATTTTATTATTCCTGATTCAGTATATGTTGAGGTATTTCCAGTTACTCCCCCTCCCATATTAATTTTAATTAGAATTTTTGAAATTGTGGGCAACTTTTTATTAAAAGGAAATTTGGATAAAACCTCGGAAGGATTATCATAAAAATATTTTATGGACCTTATGAATATCTTATCTATTTTATCTATATCATAATCTCGAGGGCTTATCTCTTTTCCAAATAACTTGCCCGATTTTGAATACACTTTATAATAAGGCGTATCAATAATAACTTTATCATTCATTAACATGTGTTTTCATAATCTAGTTAATACTATTCAAAATGAAAATAATAGAATAAATATTTTTTATTATATGATTTTTCCTTTAGTGAAAATTTACCTATTTCCAAACATTCTACTCTATTCACTTTCAATTCTTCTAAAGAAATTCGTTATTTTTAATTGTCTATTCCCCTTTTGGGATAATCTATCGAAATTATAATGGTCTAGAACAATTTTAACTCCTTATCTCTCTATAGAATATAATTAATAAAAAGGATTAGGAATAAAATAGAGGAAAAAAAAAAAGATAGAATCGACTATGCTCAATAAGATCTTAGAATTAAAAAAAATTCAAGGAAAATCAAGGAAATTTATTGGTGCTTTAACAACTGAACTTATAAGAACTGAATTGCTCAAACAACGATTTAATGTGAGTAATAGTAATGTTTTTTTTGAAGGAATTCCTAATGAACTTGATTTTTTTGAGATTAAATTCAGAGGAGCTTATGGAAAAAACAAAAAAATTCAATTAAAGAAATATTCAATAATATTAAAAGAAAAAATGAGAATAGAGAATGTATAATTAATACAATTTTTATAAAATTTTTTTTTGCTTCAAATTCGCTGGAGTAGGAATCGTGGCTTTGGATGCACTTGATAGAAAAATATTAAATATAGGACAAATTGATTTTTTTAGTCCGTTATAAATAAAATATTAAATATTTTTTTTATCGCAATTATGGATATATTAATTTTTTAGGAATTAGATGTTAAAAAATTGAAGGAAAAAATTGGACATTTTTCAGGAAACAGAAGATTAGATACATCCACTTTTAAAGAGTCCGATCGTGATACTGAAACGAGTAGAGAGAAATGGTTGGGAGGAAAAAAAGAAATAAGAATAAATCGGAGATTAAAGCGATGGAAAAATAACATTTCAAAAACAGTGGATCCTAAAACAATCCAAGTTCATATGGTTGGGCAATCACACATTGATTGTGCTTGGATGTGGAGATTTGAACAAACCAGGAAAAAAGCACAAATTACTTTTAAAAAAGCGATATTTCATGCTAGAATGTTCCCAGAAACATTTTGTTTTGCATTGAGCGAACCCATGCTTTTAGAATGGATTAAAGAAGATGATCCTGAATTATTCAAACAAATTCAACAAACAGTAAATGCGGGCAATATCGAACTTGTTGGTGGGTCCTACGTTGAGCCTGATTGCATGATGCCTTCTGGAGAATTCATTGTAAGACAAAGACTTTATGGCATGCGTTTTTATAAGGAAAATTTTAGTTTATTGCCTTCAATAGAATGGTTTTTGGATTCTTTTGGATATAATTATGGGCTTCCCCAAATTTTAGTAAAATCTGGAGCAAAATATTTTTGGACAAGTAAGCTTACATGGAATAGAGATACTACATTTCCATTTGTTAATTTTTGGTGGCAAGGTCCAGATGGTACTAAAATTTTAACTGCTAATTTTGATATGGGCACGGTTCCATTAGAAGTATGGGCTAAGTATCAAATAGGAAGACATTTACTTAAACGGGATGGAAAAAAAATATGGAATTATACAATGGATTATAGAAAATTAAATGAACATGTGGAAGATGAAATATGTCCCCATATAGGTTGTTTCTTTGGTTTAGGTGATGGGGGGCACGGTCCTACTCATAAAGAAGTAGCTTATGCAAATGAATACGCAAAATCTAATATTTTCAAATGGAGTCGAGTTGAACATTTTTATAAAGAACTTGAGAACTATTCTGATCGCTTTCCTGTTTGGAATGATGAACTCTATTTAGAAACTCATAGGGGTTGTTTCTCAAATCATGCAGAAGTAAAAAGACATAATCGAAAATATGAAAATTCCCTTATTTCTCTAGAAATCCTTGCCATATTAACATCCTTAATAAATCCAAAATATCAATATCCCATTAATGACTTAGAAATTTTGTGGAAGCTCACGCTCAAAAATCAATTTCATGATGTTCTGCCCGGCAGTTCTATTCCTGAGGTATATGATGAAGTCTGGGATGACTGGATGAAACAAGATGTAATGATTGAAAAGGTTATTAATGATATCGGAACTGCTTTGGCAGGCGAAAAAAATAACGGAGATTTCCAAAATTTCGTTGAAATTTTTCTATTTAATCCATTATCTTGGGAGAGAAAATCAAGAGTCTTTATTCCGATAACTGTTTTTAAAAACAGTCCAAAGTTAAATAATAATGGCAAACTCAATTATGCTAAGCTTGAATTATTAAAGGGTGATAACCATGTATATATCTGTCAACCAATAGCTGAAGAATCCAAAAATACAATGGATCGAATGCAAGCAGGATGGTGGGTTGTAATTAAACTGGAATCATTGAGTTGCACACCTGCAAAAATAACAATTCTAACTGACTCAGAGAGAGAAGAAATTAAAGAAAAAATCAACCTAAAAATTACAGGAAATTCCCTATCAAACGATAAAATCTCAATCAAGCTTGACCCTAATACAGGTGCAATACTTGAATTATCTGCTGAAGATATAAATGGTGGAAGTAATTTATTAAAAGGAAATTCCTCTAATTTGACATTTGGCTTTCTTGATAATGTACCCGTGGGATTTCATGCTTGGAATTTAACACCTCAATATTGGAAACATCCAATAGAACTTCCGAATGATAAAGATGTGAAGATAAAAGTTACCGAAGTCGGACCTGTTTTTGCTACTTTAGAGATTACAAGAATTTTGGGAGTAAGCCCTGTTGTACAAAAAATTACATTGTTTAAAGAGTGCAAAGAAGTATTCCTTGAATATCTTACTGATTGGAAACAAAAAAATATTATGTTGAAAGTAATGTACAGCACTGCAACAAATGCCGAGGTAACTACGGCCGATGCTTCTTATTGTGCAATCGAATTCAAAACTAATCCAAATGTTCCTTGTGATATAGCTCGTTATGAAAAGATCTGTCATAATTATTTTGATTTAAGCACACCTGATAAAAAATGGGGTTTGGCGATCATTAATGAAGGTAAATATGCTTTTGATGTAAAAGGTGGTGATATGAGACTAACAATGCTTCGAGTTTGCCGATATCCGGTTTCAGCACCAGAAGCATGGGTAAATTTAGAACGCATTGAAAATGAAAGAAAATTTGGTCATAAAATTCCAGAATATAGTGGACTTGGACCATTTAAATGCAGATATTCCTTATTGCCACATAATGGAGGAGCATTAAAAAAACCTGATGGAACTCCTAATGTAATTGTTAAAAGAAAGGTGGAAGAATTTAATATGCCCATTATCGTAATTCCAACAAAAAATATTCAAGAAAATCAAAAAGGAATAGTTAAATCAGGCAAACCTTTATTAGAAATTATAACACCTAACATTTATTTAGGTACATTAAAGCTAAATGAATGGGATAAAACTGGAACAATTATCATTAGGCTTTTTGAGGGTTCTGGGGTTTTTTCTTCAGCTAAAATAAAATTCAATTCCGAATTATTAAGAAAAATATCAGAAATAAAAGCTATAGATCTATTAGAAAGAGAAATTGATTATGAATTTGATTGGAATAAAGAATTGGGTGTACTTACATTTAATATAGGTAAATTCGAAATTTGCACTTTTGAATTAATTTTTTAAATTCTTGAGTTGCCAAATTACTATTTTTTATTAAATATTAAATCAGTCTTATGGATTGATTCTCGATTTTATTGTATTAAATAACTTTTTTTCGATTAATAAAGGAGCGAAATATGCCATTCTATTAATTCCCAAGGAAAATTAAACAAAAAAGGCATATTATCATCACTTATTGTAGGTTCTATATATAGTTAAACATAATGGTAAAGTATGAATATTTTCTGATATATTTATTGAATAATTATGAAAACCTCGGAAATAATGCGAATTTTATCTATTTCATTGAATTCTTTATAGTTTTCACTTTAATAGAAAATTTAATAAGGAGAGAACAGGAATATAGAGTTTCCCTTAATTCTTAGATATGCTACTGAAAAAATGCCAAAAGAGAAAAGAGAACAAATCCTAAAAAAATAACCTTTAAGAAAGTATAATATATAGGCAAGATTTTTAATCTATCTTTATTAATTAAATAATTGAATTAATATGGAAAATAAAAGACCAAATATCATAGTTTTTATGCTAGATTCACTGAGACCAGATCATTTGGGTTGTAATGGTTGCAAGATAGCCAAAACACCAAATATCGACAAATTAGCGGCAGATGGTATAAACTTTATCAATGCATATTCGGAATATCCCATAACAATTCCTACAAGAACAGCGTTGCTGGCGGGAATATATACTCATACAAATCGAACTTGGAAACCTATGACCGAGTATGATCTGCATATAACTGAATTTATTAAAAGGAAAGGTTATAAAACTGCTCTTTTTGGGGATAGCCCGATGACGACTGAGGTTAATAATTGTCATATCGGTTTTGATACATTTAAGCACTCTCCTTATGGAAAAGTTCAATTTGAAGTTCCCGGAGCAAGCAAATTTTTATCCAAAATTAACTTAAATGATTATTTTTGGATTGAAGAAGATCTAGAAGCGGATCGCGAACGAGGTGATTTAACTCTTAATATAGAACAAAATATGTTCCTAAAAACAATGGCTAATGAACTTTATTTAAAGGAAACACAAAATATTAGGCGTGCAGCTTATGTTACTAATATGGCAATAGATTGGTTAGATTCTTTAAAAAATGAACAAGCCCCATTCTTTTTATGGATTGATCATTTTGAACCTCATGAACCTTGGTTAGCAGAGGAAGAATTTTTAAAACCATTTGAATACTTGTTGGATAAATCTTCAGGAATTTGCCCCATGCCTCCTTCTAATGCAGCGTGGGTTCCAGATGGCGTGATGAAAAATCTCTTAACTCATGTACATGCAACTAATTTTGAGTCCGATATGGAAGTAGGCAGAGTAATTCAAAAAATAGATGATTTAGGATTAACAGATGATACAGTTTTCATTGTTATTAGTGACCATGGAGAACCATATGGAGAGCATGGTACTATAAGGAAATTTGGGGTTCCAATTTATGAGGAATTAGCTAAAATTCCTTTCATCGTGAAGGGACCAGGATTTGATAGAGGTAGAATTATAAATGCACTATTAACAACTCCAGATATTTCTGCCTTTTTGTTAAGAACTGCTGGAGTAAGGATAGTCCGAGGAATGGAAAGCCTTTCCTTGAATCCCGTAATTGAAAACAAAGATTCGGGTCTTGATGTAATTCACGATATGATTTTTATTGGCGCATTTCAAGTAAGAGCTGGATGCAGAACACCTAAATGGAAATTTATTGATAACCGTGGAGAGAAAGGTGGGAAAGATGAATTATATGATATGGTTAAAGATCCAGAAGAAAGAAAAAACTTAATCGAAGAAGAACCTGAAATTGCTGAAGCATTATGTAAAGATACTTGGGAATTTGGAAGAAAATGGGCGAGACAATTAGCATTTCGAGATCATCCGTCAGCACCATGGGACAGAATAAAGATAAAAAAAATTATGGGGAGAAATTTTGAAAAGATAAAAAGCAAAAGAGGAACTTAAAATTATTATTAAAACTAATAAAAGTTTAAATTACTTATTAAAGTAAATTCATTTACTAAAAAAATTTTATAAGTACAAATTTTCTTAAATTAAAAATGAAATTCTAAATATGACAATAGAAACGATTGATATAAAACACTCCAAAAAGGGCATGGTTTCATATGGTTTTGGCGCATTTATAAGCGAACTCTTTAATATGTGCTTTGGAGCGTATGTTTTCTTCTTTTATGAGACCGTGATTCATTTAGATGTTTGGCTTACTAGTTTAGGATTCATCATATTCGCTGTATGGAACGCTGTGAATGATCCTTTAATTGGGTATTTAACAAATCGACCTTTCAAATTCACAAAAAAATGGGGAAGGCGTCTTCCATGGGTTTTAGCTGGAGGAATTCCATGGATCTTCTGTTATCTCCTTCTTTTTATCCCACCTGCGGTAGATCCACAAGAAGGTGCCTTGATCCTATTTGCTTGGCTTGTAATTATGACATGTTTATACGATACTTTTGCGTCATTATTTGGTGTAAATTATTACTCAATCTTTCCAGATAAGTTTCGTGAAAATAGTGAACGTAGGTTAGCAGCTACTTTAAGTACTCTCGTAGCAACTTTAGGAACCGCCTTTGGAGCCATAATTCCAAGCCTTTTTATAGAATGGGGCGATAGAGGGTCTTATGTTGTCCAAGCAGGGGTGGTTGTTATTATTTGTCTAGCCGCTTTAGCAGTCGCTATTCCAGGTAGCCGTGAGGATCAAGTGCGAATTGACATTTATCTAGAGAAGTGCGAAGAAGGAATGGAGAGAAAATCTTTTTTTAGCGAATATAATGCTTGCTTAAAACATAAGAATTTTATGGCGTATATAGTTTCCTTCATGCTCTATCTATGTCTAGTGCAAACGATGGTTGGGTCCATTCCTTATGTTGCACAGTTTGTAGTAGGCGTAAATCCAGATGATATTATGTTAATAATGGCGGCGCTTCTCGTAGGAATGTTTATTTCAATGCCTATTTGGGGGAAAATTGCAGATATAACCAACAATGACCGGAAAACAATGATATTGGCATCCATTTTTTTGACAATTGGCACAATACCGCTTTTTTTTATTACTAATTACTTTATCATGATCGTCGCTATATTTATTTGGGGAATGTGCGAAGGTGGCTATTGGGTAATGATGGGTCCAGTTAGATCGGGTGTGATAGACGAGTCAGTGATCATGACAGGTCAAAGAAAAGAAGGAATTTATCAAGGCTTTCAAACTTTTGTCAGCAGAGCGGCTCTAATTGCTCAAGCTCTTAGTTTTGCTATCGTACATACTCTTACTGGGTTCGTGGAGGAATCTTTAACTCAAACTCCCGAAGCTACATTGGGAATTCAAATACATTTTGCATTGCTTCCTTTTATCTTCATGCTCATCTCGACAATAGTCCTCTGGAGATTTTTCAAGCTAACACCTGATAAAGTAAAAATGAATAAAGAGAAACTCGATGAAATGGGTCTATAATTTTCGAATTCATTAAATTCCTAAAGATGGTTAAATAAGAACGAATATTAATTTTTCTATTTTATTTCTTTAAATATTTTCGGTTTTAATTATTAGAGGTGAGATATTATTTGAGGAATGCGGCTATAAGGAAGAGTTTTCCCTTAAAGTTCGGAGATGATTGCCAGAACTTCGGGGGATAGAAAATTGTTGGAACTACCTACGAGGTAATAGACGGAAATCTGGTCCAGATTAATAAGTTAGAAAATGGAGTTAGCGGAAAAACCAAGATTAAAAAGATAACTTTATTAAGGGGGGATATATCGATAAATTTAAGCCTTATTCTGACAGGAGCCATTCAGAATGTACGGCTTCATCTCCTTCAGCTATAAAGATTCATACAAAAAGATAAATTAATTTTTTCTTTTTTCTTTAAATACCTTCCTTTTATAGTCGTTATTGAACTTAAATTATTGTCTTTAAATTGAGAAAAATTAATTTAAAAAAAAGTGATAGGAAAAAGATATGGATTTTCAAATTCCCGACTTAATAGGAATATTTTTTAATGAATTCCCGAATGCGTTTGGAGACCTGTTAAATTTTATACGTGCATTGGGCTCCATGTTGGGACTTATTCTGGGTGTTTTCGGGATAATTTGTTTATTGGGTGAAAAACATATTAGATTAAACGGGATAAAATTTCTTATCTTTGCAGGTATTCTTTTAATAGTATGTGATCCGAGCTACGGCTTATATTACTTTAACATAATTTAATTTAGTTTTTTTATTTAAATATGTCTAAAAAAAATAATATGTCGATAATAAAAATTGAAAATTAATTAAAAAAAATTAAAAAATAAAAATGACCGAATTAAAATTAGTAAAAGGAATTCAGTCAAGGCATTTGAAAATACTTCTCGATATGATTTGCTAAAATAAGATATATAAATTATCAGTTAAGTAAAGAAGTTATTTAAAAACTAAATATCGGATTTTTTTTCTTGCCCATACCAATCTTTTAATTCCGTTAATTTTGAATTAATATCCAAATGAAGTGCATTTTTTGCGTCCTTTTTAATTATTTTATAGAGTTCATTGCAAATATCAGAGTTATCTTCTGCAATATTATCATTCCATTCCGGATCTTTTGATAAATCAAATAGTTTTTGGTCAGATCTATCATTAGATGTGATTAAGGCATAATGATCATCTTTATATAATGCATACACACTAAACCCACATGTTATATAATCACGATTCTCAATTTCTTGATCACTTTCATTATGAAATATCGAAAGATCAATGCCCTCAAAAATATCCGGCTTATCTTTCCCTAAAAATCCGAAAATTGTTGGTAAAATATCGTGATCATAGACATAGGACTTTTTAATTCTTTTTGGACCATTTAGACCACCAGGGGGTTTGATCATAAAAGGGATATCTATAAGTTCAGGATATAAAAACATTGGAATTTTACCTGTTGCGTTATGTTCCCCAATACTATGCCCATGATCGCTTATTAAAATAATTAAAGAATCATCATATAATTCCAGATTTTTTAATTCTTCAATAAAATAACCAAACCAATGATCGCACATAGAAACCTCACCCGCATAGCAAGCCCTCATGTATTTCAATTCTCCATTGGTTATATAATCTAAATTTACACTATAACTAGGTGCAATAACTTTCCTTCCCGTATAATTCTTATCTGCATATAAATCAATGTATTTCTGAGGTGGATCCCAAGGTTCATGTGGATCAAACTCATCGATAACGCTAAAGACACTTTTTGAATCCTTTGTGTCTTTAACAAATTCAATTGCTTGTTTAAAAGTTTGTGCGGGAAAATAATCATTCTCGCTTTTTCTATCCTGCACGTTACTAAAGTATTTTTTTAATACGGAACGTTGCTGCCCCCCGCCTCCGATATTTTTGCAAATATGTTCTTTTACTTTCCGATTCAATTTAGATTTGCCTGCTCTTAATCGTGTTCTAAATTTATCATATTCTTGACCTCTAATCCAATTCCACTGATCGAACCCGAGGTGAAAATTCATATTAGGTTTAAATTGATGGTGAGTGCTTGTAATAAATGAAGTAATATATACCTCTTTTTTTAAATATTCTGCTAAGTGAGTCTGGTGTGGAGGTATGGGATCCCATCCTGGAATTTTAACTATGTCGTCTGTTCGAAGGGCTGGCTTCATATGATTAAAGGGAAATGTCCGTATCCCAGTATGTATTGCTCTGCGCACTGGAATCGTAGGTAAAGATTCTGGATATGCCTTATCAAAAACAATTGAATCTTTAGCAAACTTATCAAAATTGGGTGTATTCATCCAGGAATTACCATAAGTTTTTCCTGTATGGTCTTTTCTTAAAGTATCAAAAATTATTAAGAATATTTTCATAGTTCAATCAATTAATTGTTGTTATTTCTCCATATTTAAACACTACATTTATAATTTTAGATTATTTTTTTTAATTTTTATACCCTTTTAAGTTCTTTGTAGAGGTAATTGACAATATCTATTCATCAAAACCAAATATTTTTTTAAGCCAATTTCCGAAATTTATTTCCTTTACGTGTTTTAGTATTAAAATAAATTTTTATTTTTAATTGAAAATGTTTTTTAATTTCTAATTTGATTATAAAATAATAAAAGTGATTTATTGTGCGTAAATATCGAAATATAGTTTTTATCGATAATAGTGATATATTTCATTATATTCAAGAATTTTGAACATAATTTAAAGAAAATCTTTAAATTTCTCCTATCTTTAACTAGTTTGGAATTTTCAGGGTGATAAATTCCATCATATATTTCAAGATCAGATGAGTAGAAATAGCACCGGGATCAGGGTATCCTATTGTCCTTTTTCCTAAGCTTTTTGCCTTCCCAACTTTTGCTATCATATTTTTTGTTTTTTCTACACCTTTTCTAGCCTCTTCGGTCACATCTATGAGGGCCTTACTAAGTGGAAAAGAAGTTATTTCTTTTGCTTTTAATGCCGCTGGTTCAAGAGCGTCTACCATAGTCTTATCACCAGGATTAGCTTTACCTCTTTGTTTTACTGCCTTTAATCCATTAAAAAGCATTTGTGAAAACGTGTTCATATTAAAATTATGTTGTTCTTCTTTGAGATCTTTTGCAGCACCTGTGAAAAATGTTCCGAATATAGCTCCAGATGCACCTCCTACTGAAACCATTAATGTTGTTCCAATTGTATTGACTAATTCTTTAATTGTGGTGAAAGAATATCCCTCCAGTTTCTGTCTAACTGTTTCAAATCCCCTTGCCATATTAACACCATGATCACCATCTCCTACAGCTTTATCTGCCTGAGTTAAAAGAGATTTGCTTTCTATCATTTTTTTAGATACGTAGATAAACATATCCCTTAACTCTTCTAGTTTTAGTTGAGAAATTTTCATAACATCACAATTTTTTAAATCCTATAGAATTAGC
>Ga0315533_1000107_pt1 | contig 78057 bp, 78 predicted proteins | sample SalMarSW160130MG_FD_203081 | JGI IMG/M metagenome (GOLD analysis project Ga0315533, IMG submission 203081) | Salt marsh sediment microbial communities from the Plum Island Ecosystem LTER, Massachusetts, United States - Salt Marsh Sediment SW1601-30 ...
CCTGGGAGCACGTCTACAATACCGTGCGCCCCCACCAGGCCCTGGGATATAAGACGCCTAAGCAGTTCCTGGAGGACTTCGCCCTTGCGCGCCCTCCTTAGTGTCACTAATGTACTGGACGAGTACAGCCCGTTGTCAGTTGCGGCGGTCGTGATATGATGGGGGTGAGGCCGTGTGGCGGCTGGCGATGAAGGGAGGGTGATTATGGTCAAGGGTGGCGTTGAGAGACCCTTCGAGTACGAATATCGGCCAGGCGAGGAGCTGGTGCTGCGCTTCCGTAGGCCCCTGATCGACCTGCTTCCGGCGGAGGTCCACGAGCATCTGGTGGCGGGCAGGAAGGAGCTTCTTCTGGCCATGCGCAGCTTTGTGGATGCGGCCATCGGCCGCCTGGAGGAGCGAGAGCAGGCGAGGACGCGACGGCGCAGCGAGATCAAGGTGGAGTGAGGCTCTCGACTGCCCTTTCGGCCAGCAGGCGGTCCAGTTCCTCCTCACTGGTGATCTCGGCTACCGTTCGGATGAAGTCGCCCAAGGAGGGGTTGAGCCGCCGCAGCTCGAGCATCTTGGGGCCGATAGGGCTGCTGGAAGCGGGCGTATCGCCGTATAGCCCGTGAAAGGCGAAGTAGGCCTGGTTGATCTTGCGGATGTAGAAGCCATTTTCGGCCAGGAATTTCCTCTTTTCCTCCATCAACGCCTCGGCCTCGCCGACCTTTCCCTCCCTCAGAAGCCTGTCCACCTCCAGCCGCAGCGCATGCATCTCCGCCCTGAAGTCGATGCGCGGCTTCTCGCGCTCGCTGGCGGCGGCGACGGAGTTCGACTGCGGCAGGGGGAAGCGCTGCTGCACCAGGTCCGCTATCTCCCGGCCGCCGATGTTGGCGACGGTCTCGTTAAGGGTGCGCAGGGTGTCGTTGTCGAAATAGTGGCTGCCCAGAGGGTGGAAGAAGAGGTACTGGTGCAGCCACTCGTGGGCGACCGTCTCCAGGACTTTCTCATAGCTGGCGTGCTTGGGAACGGTGCTGGGGTAGGTGGCGATTCCGCTGATGCTCGCCACCAGGCTGGAAGCGCCGCTGGCGGTCGTCTCCTCCTCCAGGGCCGTTACCTGCTCGCTGGTTAGGCCCCTGCGGAGGAGGATGGCCCGGTCGAGGGAGATACACTCGCGGGGGGAGATGACCAGCACCCGCGGCGGCTGGTCGAACTCGAAGTCCAGGGGCGGGAAGACGAAGCGCACCTTGGAGAAGAGGGGCAGGGAGGTGGTGAGCCCCTCGTCCTCGACTACCCTGGACACCCGCTTCTCGAGGATGGTCTCCACCTTGTTCTCCAGGCGCTGCCGCTCGGTGCGCTTGTCATCGAGGGGCGACGGCAGGGGTTCATCTCCGCCCTCGGCCACCTCCCGCTCCAGGGACGCCACCTCCGCCGCCAGGGCGAAGTATCGCTGGAGCGTTTCGTTTTCCTCCTCGACGCTGGGGCCGTCGTCGAAGAGGTGGCCGACCTTGTACAGCCAGCGGTTGAGGACGTGGCGGATCTCCCAGCCGGCGAGGTCGTAGCGGGAGGGGGCAGCGGCCTTCGATATGGGGTCAGAGGGCCCGCCGCCGCGCAGCAGAAGAACAGCGCTGGCTACGGCTGTGACCAGAAGGAGGAGAGCTGCAACGGCTACTGCTATGCGCCAGGACATCGGGCGGACGAGAAAGAGGCTAGATGCTCTCTCTCACCTCCACGCTGTCGAGGATGTCCAGGGGTTCGTCCTGGCCGTCGAGAACCCTCAGTATTTCGTACGTGGTCGACCTCTGGGCGGGCCGCCGGCCGGCATCGCGAATCAGGGCCCGCAGTTCCCTGGGGCGCATCAGCTGGCCATGGACGGCACCGGCGGCGGTGGATATGCTCTCGTTGATCAGGGTGCCGCCGAAGTCGTTGGCGCCGGCATTCAGGCAGAGCTGGGCGAGCTTGGGGCCCTCCTTGACCCAAGAGACCTGTATGTTGGGGATCCAGTTGTTCAGCATCAGTCTGGATACGGCGTACATTTTCACCACCTCGCCACCGGTGGCCCCAGGGCGAACATCCTTGACCAGGCCCTTCCTGTACATGGGCGCCTCCCAGTGTATGAAGCTAAGGGGGACGAACTCGGTGAAGCCGCCGGTCTCCCTCTGGATGTCGCGCAGGAGGGCGAGGTGTTTGGCTTTGTGCCAGGAGCCCTCGATGTGGCCGTACATGATGGTGGAGCTGGAGGGGATACCCAGGCGATGCGCTGTGGTGACCACGCGGACCCAGTCGGCGGTGCTGATCCTGCCGGGCGAGATGGCCTTGCGGATGCTATCATCCAGGATCTCGGCGGCGGTGCCGGGCAGGCTGCCCAGGCCGGCCTCCTTGAGCATCTTGAGGTACTCCTCCAGCGGGGTCCTCGACCTGAGGGCGCCGTAGAGCACCTCCTCGGGGGAGAAGGCGTGGATGTGGATGTCAGGAACCTCCTTCTTGATGGCCTGGCAGATGTCGATGTACAGGTGGCCGTCCATCTTTGGTGGTAGGCCGGCCTGAATGCACACCTCCGTGGCTCCCAGCTCCCAGGCCTCCCTGGCCCTGCACACCAGTTCCTCGATGGGCAGGAAATAGGCCTCCTCCTGGCGATGGTCTCGACTGAAGGCGCAGAAGCCGCAGCGTTTGATGCAGACGTTGGTGAAGTTGATGTTGCGGTTGATGACGTAGCTCACTATGTCGCCGACGGTTCTCCGCCTCAGCTCGTCGGCGGCCAGGATCAGGGGGTTGAGGGCTGGGCCTTCGGCGTCGAACAGGACGACCGCTTCCTCTAGAGAGATGTCCCTGCCCTCCAAGCTCTTGTCGAGGATGCGAGCCACCGCCGGGTCGATGGCGCCCAGCATGCGCTCCCAGGAGGAGCGCAGTTGGGGGAGGCCTAGGGGCTCGGGGACGCTGGCTACCATCGTTCTTTCTCCCTTCGCACGTACCCGTGGTGGTCCGTCCAGGCAAGGATTCGCTGCCGCAATGACTCGCGCAGGAAGCCATTTCGCAGGGTCAGGTATTCGGGGTAGATGGCCAGCCTCTCCCGCAGCTCGAAGCCGGCGTCCTCGGTGACGGCCTTCAGCTCGGCGATGTTGGGCCAGGGGGCCTCAGGGTTGATGAAGTCGCTGGTGACGGGCGAGACGCCTCCCCAGTCGTTTATGCCGGCCAGCAGATAGGACTGGTATGCCTGCGGGGCCAGGTTGGGTGGCGCCTGAATGTTCATATCGCCGCCCAGGATCAGGCGGGCCACGGCTATGGTCCTCGCCATGTCCAGCAGCGACGGCTCGCGCCAGCGGCGCATGGCTGTGTCCTGCTTGACCCGCAGGTTCTGGATGATGACCTCTTGGATGTGGCCGTAGCGGGCGTGAAGCTCCTTGATGGCGAGGAGGGAGTCGACCCGCTCCTGGGGGGTCTCGCCGATGCCGATGAGAAGGCCGGTGGTGAACGGCACCCTCATCTCGCCGGCGCAGGCGATGGTGTCTAGCCTTGCTGCGGGCAGCTTGCCGGCGCACTTCCAGTGGGGGCCGCCGGGGGCCATGAGGCGAGTGCTAACGTTTTCCAGCATGAGGCCCATGCTGGCGTTGACCTCCCGAAGTTCGGCCAGCTCCTCGCGGGTGAGGATGCCCGGGTTGGCATGGGGCAGGAGGTCTGTCTGTTCTAGGACCAGCTCGCACATGGCCCGCAGATAGGAGATCATGGTGCGATGCCCCAGACGGGCCAGATGCTCTCTTACCTGGGGATATACCTCCTCGGGCTTTTCGCCCAGACTGAACATGGCCTCCTTGCAACCCTGCTGTCCGCCGGCTTCAGCCACGGCCAGGACCTCGTCGGGGCTCATGGTGTGAGCCAGGGGGTCGCCCGGGGCCTTGGAAAAGGTGCAGTAGCCGCACTTCTGGCGGCAGAGGTTGGTGAGAGGGATGAACACCTTGCGAGAGTAGGTTGCCGTTCGTCCTTTGTAGCGGTCGCGCAGCAGGCATGCGGCGAGCATCAAGGCCGAAAGGTTGCTCCCCGTGGCGCCTATGAGCCGGTACCCGTCCTCGGGGAGGAGGTCATCGCCGGCGAGCGCCTTGGCTAGCGTTTCCTGGAAATCGCTAGAGAGGCTGCTATGGATAGAGAGCATCATCGTCCAAAGGGGTAAGAAAGACCCCCGGCCAACTTGGCGACGGTTCGGGCTTCCTTGATCATAGTGGCTGCCGGTGGGTCTGGCAACAAGCTTAGAACTGATACTATAATGGCTCGCTATGCCTGCCGAAGTGCTCGCCTTCATCGGCGGAACGGGTCCCGAGGGTCTGGGTCTGACCGTCCGCTTCGCCGCCGCCGGCCACGAAATCGTCATCGGTTCGCGCTCGCCGGAGCGGGCCGAGCAGGCGGTGGAGAAGATAAAGGCCCGCGTGCCTCAGGCACGGGCCACGGGGATGGTCAACCAGGAGGCGGTGCGGAGGGGGGACATCGTGTTCGTTACCATTCCCTTCGCTGGCCACAGGAATACCCTCGAGGCATTGGCGCCAGCTATCGGGGCCAAGATGGTGGTGGACGTGGTGTCGCCCGTCTCCTTCGAGGGCGGGAAGATCGCCGCCATCGCTGTAGCGGAAGGCTCGGCCGCCCAGCAGGCGCAGGCGCTTTTGCCCCAGGCCCAGGTGGTGGCCGCCTTCCACCACCTCGACGCTAGCGAGCTTATGCGGGTGGGGAGGTCGATGGAGGCCGATGTGCTAGTGTGCGCCGACCATCAGGAGGCCAGGGAGAGGGTGATGGCCCTGGCCGAGAAGATAGAGGGCGTGCGGGCGCTGGACGGGGGCCCCCTGGCCAACAGCCGCTACCTGGAGCAGTTCACCGTCGTCCTCCTGAACCTGAACAAGACCTATAAGGCCCGTACCTCCCTCAAGATTGCCGGGATCCCCAGCAGCCCCAAGGGCTAGGCCCGGGCGGACGCTATGGCTCCCCAAGTGCAGATCATCGGCGTCGCTGGCATGCCCGAGGTTCGGCCCGGCGACGACCTGGCGACCCTGATCCTGGAAGCCATTCGCGGGCAGGGCGTGGGGATCGAGGACGGCGACGTGCTGGTGGTCACCCAGAAGGTCGTCTCCAAGGCCGAGGGGCGGCTGGTCGACCTGCGCCGGGTGGAGCCGTCGCCCTCCGCCCAGGAGCTGGCCGCCCGGACGGGCAAGGATCCGCGCCTGCTGGAGCTGATCCTGCGAGAGAGCCGCCGCATCGTCCGCCAGGAGGGGGGCGTTATCATCTGCGAGACCAAGCACGGCTTCGTCTGCGCCAATGCTGGCGTCGACACCTCCAACGTGGGCGGCGGCGTGGTCTCCCTGCTGCCCCAGAACCCTGATCAATCGGCGGAGCGGATTCGCGCGGCCATACAAGAAAAGAAGGCTGGCATCTCGATTGCAGTGATTGTCTCCGATACCTTCGGTCGGCCCTGGCGGGAGGGCCACACCAACGTGGCCATAGGCCTGGCGGGCATGAGCCCGATCAAGGACTACGTGGGCCAAAGGGATCCCCACGGCTACGTCCTGCGGGTGAGCACCATGGCCGTCGCGGACGAGCTGGCGGCGGCGGCGGAGCTGGTGATGAAGAAGCTCTCGCGGGTGCCGGTGGCCATCGTGCGCGGCTTCGACTACCAGCGGGGGGAAGGTTCCGCGCGGGAGCTCATTCGGCCGGAGGAGAGGGACCTCTTCCGCTGAGCCGGGGGAGGGCCAAGGGCTGGCCAAGAAGTACCTGGGGCGGGACAGGTATCCGTTCCGACAGCCCGGCGAGCAGCGCGTAATCTTCAAGATCGCACCGGAGCGCGTCTCCTCGATGATGGTGGACTAAGCGGCGGGCCCAAGGGCTGGGCCGCTCACTTCGGCGGCGCGGCATCCGTCTGCCAGGAGCCATCGTCCTCGCCCCACAGTTGTCGTTCGAGAGCGAGCAGCCTATCGATACGCTGCTGGAGATCGCTCAGAGCCGCGTGGTGGAGCTCCAGCTCGCGACGGCGGAGCCATTCGTAGAAGTCGGTCACCAGGGCCATGTAGTCGTCCACTAGCTGCTCAAGCGGGTGGTCCTCGTCGAGGGTCGCCATGTACTTCTTGGACGTGGCGTCCCATCTGTCCCAGCGGGCAAGCTCGGAGATGTCAAGCATTAGTTGGTTCTCTAGGGGCTGGTCACGTTTGAACCTAAAAGTTGCCGTCACGAGCGGAATGCGGTAGTGCAGACTATAGTTGCGAAGGCCTTGGACGAAGCACGTGACTGATCTCTTGGCGAGGCGCTGCGTGAGCTGGGCTTTGTACTCTCTTAGGAAGGGTGACGACGGGTACAGCTTGCGAACGTGTACGCGAGTATGATCGACTAGCGCCTTCGCGGACGACAGAAAGTTCAAGAACAGGCGGCTCGCTTCCTCGATGACAATCTCGAGGGCGGTCCGATTCTGCACGTCCCAGAGGCGGATGATGGTCTCCTCATCCGCAGCTATGGCTTTCATGAGGCGTTTGAGCTCCTGATAGTTTGCGTGATGGAGACCAAAAACGAAGGCCAACTGCTCGAGTTGTGCGCGGAGCTTCCACTCAGGTGAGGCTCTGAGCGCCTCCATCTCCTCCACGACATGCCTGCCTGTTGCCACCTGTGCCTGCTACCTCTCCGTTGTGTTGATCCGCTTTGTCTTTCCAATAAGCGTAAGCCGTGCCGCATGGCTTGAGGACAAACGGGGGCGGCTCTGCCCGCGCCGACGGCGCATGCACGTCTCGAGTATTACCCCATTCGGCGCCTTGTCAAGGAGGGAGCGCTAGCCCGTGTACCAGTCGATGATGGCGTCGCCCCAGAAGAGGGAGATGATGGCCCCGATGGCGATGAAGGGGCCATAAGGGATGTACTGACCCCTCCGCACGATCCCGGTGAGCAAGAGGACGACGGCTACCAGGCCAGCGCTGATGGCGGTGAAGAAGAGGCCGACCGTCATGGCAGGGAAGCCCGCCGTGAAGCCCATGAGGGTGGCCATCTTCACATCGCCGAAGCCGAAGCGGCCCAGGGAGACAATGAAGACGGCGAGCATGATGGCGAAGGCCAGGCCGCCGCCGGCGAAGACTTGTCCGACGCTGCGGTCGGGCCAGGCCCAGGACACAGCGATGGCCAGGAGGATGGCGGGATAGACGATGCGATTGGGGATGAGGCGGCGCTCCAGGTCGGTGGTCATCAGGGCGAGGAAGATGGCGGCGAACAGGCCGCCGAGAATCGTTGGCCCCCATTCGTCGCTGGTCAGGGCGGCCAGAGCGAACACCAGGGCGCTGGCCGGGGGCAACAGGAGAGCGCGAATGGGCAATGGTTGGTCGCAGTCGGGGCAGCGGCCACGATACCAGAGGTAGCCCAGCAGGGGCAGGAGGTGGATGAGGCGGATAGGGGAACGGCAGGCCGAGCAGCGCACGAGAGGCCCCCCAGGGGGCGCGTCGGAGTAGAAGCGGTCGAGGAGCACTTCCAGTACGTGGCCGACGATGAGGCCGAGAAAAGCGGCGGCGATCGGCATGGCGATTCCCTTCGATCCCAGGCGAGGGTCAGGGTTGGTTCACTAGGTAGGTCTGTCCACTGGTAGGGAGGGTAGCGCATTGAGCCTACAGAGGCAACGGCGGGAGGGTAACAGGAGGGCGGTGTCGCACGTCTATTCAAGTGAAAAGCGAGCAGGATTCGTGAGGCAAGTGGACATAACTGTAACAACCTTCTGTTTTGGGCGTCTAATCTTCGGAGAGGCTAGACGAGCGATAAGCCTGGCTTGTCGCTGTTCCTAAGACAAGGAGGTGGCTATCGAGGGGCGAATGAGAGTAAACACGGACGGGGTGAGGAAAGCTGGCCTGGCAGGACCGCAGATCCCCACCCCGGACGCCGGAGTGCGCGGGGCCCGACGTCTTTTCTTTCCTACCACAATCTAGGCGAACCTGCAAGGCACCCCGCAGCTGAAGCAGGAGCCTAATGGAGGTGCAAACAAGCGATGCTAAGCAAGATCAGCGAGTTTGTCATGGGGTTCGTGACCCGCTTCCGCTCGGAAGCAGGGCAGGCGCTGGCTGAGTACGGCTTGATCCTGGCCCTTATCGCCGTGGTGTGCATTCTTGCCTTGACGGCATTGGGCCTGGGTGTCGCTGGCCAGTTGGACGCCATATCAGCCAAGATGCCTGGCGGATAGTAGCCCTGAAAAAAGGGCCCGACAGAGAAGGGATTGCCCCGGAGCTAGGCTCGGGGCCTCGTGAAGGTGGAGGGACGCCTTGGTGAGCAAGGCCGCTGAGTCCATGTTGCGGCTCGTGGCGAGGCTACAGTCGGAGAAAGGGCAGGCGCTGGCCGAGTACGGCTTGATCCTGGCTCTTGTCGCCGTGGTGGCCATTCTCGCTGTGACCGCTCTGGGCCTGGCGGTCTCCGACACGCTGGCGTGCGTCACAGAAGGCTTCACGTGATAATCCCGAGAGGGGCCCGACGGTGTAGGCTGTCCGGCTCACAGAGGCCAGTTGGCCTAGCTGCTACTCAGGTACTCAGGCCCCTGTGGGCCGCGGCGGTCTTAGGTTGGAGTGCTAAGCGCGAGGAAGCTCATGCTAGCGATCATTAAGCGCATCAGCGGACGCAGAGGCAAAGGGGAAGGTGGGCAGTCGCTGGTGGAGTTTGCCTTTGTGTTGCCCATCTTCCTCCTAGTGCTGTTTGCAATTATCGATTTTGGAATGGCTTTCCATGCCTGGATTGCCGTCACCAACTCGGCACGTGAAGGCGGCCGTCTGGGCGCCGTGCATCCTGCCCTTGACGAGGAGGGCTCCCCCTGCTTTGGGCAGGGCTCGCTCGCCCAGTGCATCAAGGATCGGGTGCGCGACACGGCGGGAAACATAGGGGACGACCTGAGCGTCACGGTTACCAACGCCGATGGTCTGCCGGGGGAGTCGGTGGTGGTGGACGTGAGCTACGAGTACTCCCTGATCACGCCCATGGCCGGCATCGTGGACATGATCAGCGGCGGCGGTATTGGCGATTCCTTTACCCTGAGTTCGGCCGCTGACTATCGATTGGAGTGAGTAGCGTGAGGTTATTGAGGCTGCTGCGTTCGCTCTGGCGGCAGGAGTTCGGTCAAGGCCTGGTGCTGGGCACCCTGGCCATGATAGTGATCCTGGGCTTTGCGGCGCTGGTGCTGGACGTAGGGCTGTTTCTGCATGAGAAGCGCGAGATCCAGAAGGGCGTTGACGCCGCTGCCCTGGCCGGCGCCCAGAAGCTGCCTGAGGCGTGGACTGAGGCCGAGGTGGACGCTCACGAGTGGCTCGAAAAGAACGACATCGATGTATCCGATGGGGACAGTGTGGACATAAGCTTTACCTGCACCAGTGAATTCGAGATCGCTTGCGACCCGTCCACAGACAGATGGGATACCATCGTGGTTCACGCCGAGCGCAACGTTCCCCTGAATTTCGCACCGCTTCTGGGCCTGGACGACATTACGGTTTCGGCCACCGCCGCAGGCTGTAGGGGCCCCTGTGGCAGCTCTGTCTGGCGGGCTCTGGACGTGATGATGGTCATCGACCGTACAAGAAGCATGAGCTCCTGGGATTTGCAAAACGCCAAGGATGCCGCCCTGGTCGTCCTGCAGGTCTTTGATCCCGACTACCAGCACGTGGGTCTGGGCGCCATCCCCTCCGGGGACGCGTCCGACCCCTGCGGTCGTCCGGCCGACGAGGGCTGGGATGAGGACCACCCGGACTGGACGCTTGTGGGATTAAGTGACGACTATCAGGATCCCGATGGCTCTCTCAACTGGGGTAGTGCCCTGGTCGACACCGTAGATTGCCTGAGGCAATCGTCGAGCTCGATCCCCCCGCCGCAGACCAACCTTGGCGACCCCCTGACGGCTGCTCTCGAGGAACTTCAGGACAATGGCAGGCCCGATGAGTCCAACGGGGTCATCTTCCTGTCCGACGGCGCTGCCCTGCGGCCGGATGACGGGACGGGCTGGCACTGGTTTTCGTATGACTACTGTGGCCCTGAGCCCGACGACATGAATCCCTGCGAATACGCCATGGAGAAGGCCGACGAGCTCAAGGCTCAAGACATAGAGATCTACACTATCGGCTACGGCGTCGACGACGAGAGATGCCGCTGCGACAGCGGGGTCTGGGAGGACGTGCCAGCAGCGGATCTGCTGAGGGCAATGGCGACCGACGAGTACCACTACTACGAAGCGCCCAGGGGAGAGGACCTAGTTCCCGTTTTCTCAGAAATCGCCTGGAAGATGGTACGGAACATTCGCCTGGTGCCGATGTTGGGCGGGCCCTGACCGAACGATCGGTGTAGGCGGCGGGCTGGGGACCGCCCGCTCCCGTTAGCAGCTTGCCTGGCCGGCAGAGCGGCGGGCAGAGGGGAGTCTATAATGCGCAATCGCATTGGCGGCGGCAGGAGCGGCAAAGCGGTCCTATTGCTGGCCCTTTTCTTAGGACTTATTAGTGCGGTGCTGGTCTACGTCTACCTTAGCCAGGCCGAGGGCGAGGAGACCGCAGCATCGGATACGACAAAGCCGGTGGTGGTGGCCACGGAGGACATGTCCGCTCGTGTGCGCATCACCGCTGAAATGGTGGAAGTGAAGTCCCTGGCAGAGAACGCAGTGCACCCGGATGCCTTTTCATCCACTGATCAGTTGATTGGCATGGTCACTCGCCTGCCTATCACCGAGGGGGAACAGATTCTGAGCAGCAAGGTAGCGGCAACTGCTAGGGAGGTGCCGTGGGCGGGTGGTGAGGAACTGCCCCTTTCTTATGTGGTGCCGCCCGACCAGCGAGCGCTGTCCGTACAGGTGAGTGAGGTTACGGGCGCCGGTGGCCTGATCCTGCCCGGGGACTTCGTGGATGTCATCGGCGTTTTCGATGTTACGTTCTACGGGATCAAGGAGGACGACCCCACGTCCTCGGAGGACTTTGATGATTACGTGGCGGTCACTGTCTTGCAGAACGTGCAGGTGCTGGCAGTGGCCCAGGAGGTGGCTGAGGCCTTGCCTGAGGAGGGCGACGACGGCACGACCGGTGAGGGATCTCAGCCCGTTCTCCCCAATCCCGCCGACCCCAATCCCGATGCCACCAACGTGACCCTGGCAGTGACACCCGCGGAGGCTCAGAAGCTGGCCCTGGCGGAGGAGATGGGCGTTCTCAAACTGTCGTTGCGGCCGGTGGGAGAAACGGACGAGTCAACGGTGCCAGCCATTGTCAACCCTGAGATCTTGCCTTCTAACCTTCCCAATCCTTTCGGACGTTAATGCGGGAGGAGGCCTTAGGTGGCTAGGAACCCCAAGGTAATCATAATCGACCAGGATCCGTCCAGCCGGGCGGAAACCCAGCGAATGCTGGCCCTGTCAGGCTTCGCTGTGATGGGCGCTGCCGGCTACGGGATGGAGGCCATGACCCTGGCCCGCGAGACGACGCCTGAGGTGGTGGTGGTGGCCCTGGAGGAGCCTATAGCTCGCTCCCTGCAGACCCTCGAGTCAGTGGGCGACGTTCTCCCCCAGGTGCCGATCATCGCCTACTCATCAATCGGCGACCCTAGTTACATCCGGCGCGCCATGCAGGTGGGGGTCAAGGACTACCTCGTCGCTCCTCTGCAGGAGGAGGATCTGGGTCGCTCCATCCACGCTGCTCTTGCTCAGGAAGAGAGGCGCCAGCAGCGCTTGGCAGGGGAGGTGGAGGCCCAGGCCTACGGGACGGTGGTTACCATCTTCGGGGCCAAAGGAGGGATCGGCAAGACTACCATCGCTACCAATCTGGCTACTGCCCTGGTGCAGAAGACGGGCCAATCGGTGGCCCTGGTGGACCTGGACACCCGCTTTGGCGACGTGGCCATCCTCATGGACATGCCCACCGACCGCAGCATCTCTGACCTGGCTCTACCGGACGAGGAGATCGATCGCGAGGCCGTCCAGTCCTGCCTGTACACGCATGGCACTGGCGTGGCCATCTTGCCGGCGCCCATTCGGCCATCCGAATGGCACAGCATCCACCCCGGCCACATCGAGAAGATGGTGTCGGTCCTGGCCACCACCCACGATTACGTCCTTCTGGACACACCCGGTGCCTTCAACGACATCGTGTCTCGTGCTCTGGAGATGTGCACCATTCTTCTGCTGATAGCCACTCCCGATCTGGCCAGCCTGAAGGATACCATCCTGGCCCTGGAGATGCTTCGCTCCTGGTCCTTCCCGTCGGAGAAGGTGAAGATAGTGATCAACCACACCAGCGATGCCCACCGCGACACACGGGTCGATATTCGACGGGTTCTGGGCAAGGAGATCTTCTGGACAATCCCCTACGATCGTAGCATCTCCCAGACCACGCAGTTGGGTATGCCCATAGTGGCGGCCAAGCCCAAGTCCAAAGCCTCTCAGAGCCTTGTGGAGCTGTCCTACGCCATTGGCGGCATCCGCTCCCGGCCCAAGGGCATGCTGGAGCGCCTGGGCGACCGCATCCCTCTGCTGGGAAGGCCACAGGGCGAGCCGCAGGCCGAGCCAGGGGTCGCCGCGGAAGGGGCTGCCGAGGCGGTGTCGGAGGTACCCGCGACACCGGCGGCAGAGGAATGGACCAGATAAGGAAGGAGAAAGATGAGTCAGTGGCGCCGGCGAACTGAACGACTTCCAGAGCAGAATGACGGTGACCAGCCACCAGGTAAGTCTAGTTCTCAGGTGGCAGCGCCGGCCCGCCGCTCGGCTCGTTTGGGGGAGGAACTAGAGCAACTGGTCTATCGCTTCCATCAGAGGCTCATCGATGAGCTGGAAGCCGAGAAGTTGGAGGCGATGCCTCCTGACAAGCGGCGTCAGGCGGTGGAGGAGGCAGTAAAGGCCCTGCTGGGGCGGGAGTCTCTGAACGCCCTGGTGCGGGATGCCGTGGCCACCCGGGTGGTGGATGAGGTGGTGGGGCTGGGGCCCATCGAGCCCTTGCTCCACGACCCGTCTATCTCCGAGGTGATGGTGAACGCCCCCGACGAGGTCTACTTCGAGCGGGATGGCATCATGTATCAGAGCGACGTTCGCTTTCGCGATACCGACCACGTCATGCAGATTGTGGAGCGGATCATCGCTCCCCTGGGTCGGCGCGTCGACGAGAGCTCTCCTATGGTGGATGCTCGCCTGGCCGATGGCTCCCGCGTGAACGTTATCATCCCTCCCTTGGCTCCCAAGAGCCCCACGATGACCATCCGAAAGTTCCTTAGAAGCAAGCTGACCATGGATGATCTGGTGTCGGTGGGCACCCTCCCTTCCGAAATAGGCCAGTTCTTGGGGGCCTGTGTGGAGCTTCGTACGAATATGCTGGTCTCCGGTGGTACCGGCACCGGCAAGACGACCCTTCTGAACGCTGTGTCTGCGTTCATCCCCGATTCCGAGCGCATCGTGACGATCGAGGACCCGCTGGAGCTCCAGCTTCAGCAGCCGCACGTGATCAGCCTGGAGGCTCGCCCCCCTAACGTGGATGGCCGGGGAGAGGTAACCCAGCGAGAGCTGTTGCGCAACACCCTGCGCATGCGGCCCGACCGCATCCTCATCGGCGAGGTGCGTGGCGGCGAGGCCTTCGACATGCTCAATGCGATGAACACGGGCCACGAGGGCTCCCTGAGCACCATCCACTCTAACTCGCCTCGCGATGCTTTGGCCAGGCTGGAGAACATGGTGCTGATGGCCAATCTGGACCTGCCCGTCCGGGCCATCCGTGAGCAGATATCGTCGGCCCTCCACCTGGTGCTTCAGATAGCGCGCTTCCGCGACGGCGGCCGTCGCATAACGCACGTCACTGAGGTGAGCGGCATGGAGGGTCAGGTTATCACTCTTCAGGACATCTTCCGGTTTGAGCAGGAGGGCATCGATGAGCACGGCCGCATTGTAGGGCGGCTGCAGCCCACCGGCCTCCGTCCCAGTTTCGCCGAGGGTTTTGCCCAGGCTGGAATTGTTCTGGCCGAGGGGTTGTTCAAGAACGTACCGGAGTGGTAGGCGATGCAACCATTGGCGCTTCTAGTAGCCCTGGCCGTGATGGCCACTGTAACGCTGCTTGTCATTGGCATCTCTCAGACGCGGGGCTCAGGGGCACGGGCCCTTAGCCGCCGGCTGGAGGAGTTCAGTCGGGGCGAGACGAGCCGCCCCAGCGGTGGCGGTGATGTGTCGCTATTGCGCCCTGCCGACCGCGGCAGGCTAGGCCCCCTCGCCGGCATTCTGGCTGGCAGCCGCGGGGTGGAGAGCTCAGCCCTGGCGCTGGAACGGGCGGGCATCCCCTTGCGGGTGGGCGAATACATGACCATCAGGTTTGCCGCGGCATTGATCCTTTTTCTGTTGACTTTCATGCTGGCGCGCAATCTGCTCATCGCCTTGCCGATGGCCCCGATTGGCTACTTCTTGCCCCGCTGGTACATGGGTTCTCGGCGGCGCCACCGCCAGGCCAAGATCAGCGGCCAACTGGAGGAGATGCTCAACCTGGTCTCCAACTCCCTGAAATCGGGGTATGGATTGCTGCAGAGCTTCGAATACGCCAGCCGCCAGCTATCGCCACCGCTGGCCAGCGAGCTCAAGCGCATGCTCCAGGAGGCGAACCTGGGCGCTGGGGCTGAGGGCCCTATCCAGGCTCTGGCCGATCGCATCGCCAGCCCCGACATGGAGATGGTCGTTACCGCCATCGCTATTCAGAGATCGGTAGGGGGCAATCTGGCCCAGACCCTGGACAACGTGGCCTATACCATGAGGGAGCGGGATCGCATTCGGGGAGAGATCAGGACGCTTACTTCTCAGCAGCGCATGACGGGGGTTATCATCGGCGGTCTGCCTGTCTTCGTGGGGCTGATCATGTTCGCCATCAACCCTGATTACATGCTCCCTCTATTCACTGACACTGTCGGCAAGGTCTTGCTCCTTGTGGCAGTGGGCATGGAGGCCCTGGGCATCGTGCTGATTCGTTCTCTGCTCGCTTTCGAGGTGTAGCCGAAGATGTTTGCGCTGATCATCGCCTTTGTCGTTTTCGCTGCCGTGGCCCTTCTGGTGGTGAGCCTTGTGAGGCCGCGGCTGAGCGTGACGGAGATGCGCATCGAGGCGTTGCGCCAGCAGGTAGCGGCGGGCGATGCCTCGGAGCTGGTGCTGCCCTTCAGTGATAGGATACTGCTCCCCACTATTCAGGGTTTCGGCAGGGGTCTGGCGAAGATGCTGCCGGCGAACTTCATGGCCAGCATCCAGAGAACGCTCATCATGGCTGGCAGTTCAATGACGGCCTCTACCTTTGTTACCTTTTGGGCCGTCTGTGCCGGTTTGTTCGTTGGGCTGGCTGTCCTCGCCCTTGCCGCTCTGGGGGGAGTCAGTGCTCAGGGATTTCTGGGCCTGCTGGTGATGGCTATTATCGGCTTCAGCCTGCCTTTGTTCTGGCTGAGGACAAAGGTGCGGTCGAGGCAGCGGTTGATCGTCAAGAGCCTGCCCGATTCCATGGACCTAATCACCACCTGCGTCGAGGCGGGGCTGGGCCTGGATGCTGCCCTGGCCAAGGTGAGTGAGCAGATGAAGGGCCCTCTGGCTAAGGAGATTTCGCAGACGCTGCGAGAGGTGGGCATGGGGCGCTTGCGTCGGGACGCCCTGAGCGACCTGGGCCAACGCACGGGGGTGCAAGAGATCATCTCCTTTGTGAACGCTATCATCCAGGCTGAGCAGCTAGGGGTGAGCATCGCCCATGTGCTGAAGGTGCAGTCGGACCAGATGCGGACGCATCGACGGCAGCGGGCAGAGCAACTGGCGCACGAGGCCCCGATCAAGATGATGTTTCCACTAGTCATGTGCATCTTTCCTGCCTTTTTGTTGGTCATTTTGGGCCCGGCTGTTATCCGCATAGGAGAGCAACTGATGGGGTAGGGGGCCAGAGGGATGTGGAGATGGAGCTAGGCAGACGAATTCGCGAATTACGGGAGCAGATGGGCCTGAGCCAGGCTCAATTGGCTAGTTGCGCCGAGGTGAGCCAGGGCTACCTCTGCCAGTTGGAGAGGCAAGAGGTCAAGAATCCCAGCGCTGCCATCCTCTTGCGTCTGGCGAGCGCCCTGTACGTCGATCCCCATGACTTACTGGATGCAGCCGGCTATACGCCCGTCAGGGGCCTTAGCAGAGCCGATAACAACTACCAGGCTAAGGTTGACCCTGACCTGCTAAGATTCTTGGCTGGACTGTCGCAGGAACAGCAGCGCTACATTCTCCTCCTGCTGGAGGGCATGGGGCAGCGGCTGGACGCTCTGCCAAGCCAGTGATATCGTATTCGCATTGTGGCCAGGATTGTAAACGTTAGCAAGGGAACGACCGTGGCTGGACAGGCGCGCAGGGCTGAAAGCTTGTGGGCGCGGCTTATCGGCCTTATGGGTCGCCGCGGTCTGGAGGAGGGGGAGGGTCTGCTACTTGCGCCCTGCTCCTCGGTGCAGACCTTCTTTATGCGCTTTCCCATCGATGTGATCTTCGTGGATGGGGAGGCCAAGGTGGTGAAGGTGGCGCCGGGGCTCGGGCCCTTTCGCCTGGCCTTGGGTGGCCGAGGGGCCCGGGACGCCCTGGAGGTGGCGGCGGGCACAGCCGCTCGCTCGGGTACGGCTGTGGGCGACCGTCTGGCAGTGGAAGAGGACCGTCAAGGAGGGAAAGAGTAGGACGGCGACAGGAGTTCCCGCCGCCGTCCCGGAGGGTTGGTCCGATGCCCAGGCTACATGCAGTAGAGGTAGTTCACGTAGAACCACCCTTTGGCGGGATCGTAGCAGAGGTATCTCAAAGCGTAGAGATCCTGGCTACCGCAGCCGTTCAGGAACCTAGTAATGCCGGCGAAGTAGCAGGTGGCTGAGTGGGCAGAAGTGTCACTGGTTGTTAAGGATGTCCCTGCCGAGTCGGGAGCGACGACAAGCGCATCGCCTGATCCGCCTGAGGCGGAGCAGGAGAGGGAGTCGCCGGAGATGATTCCCGCTTCAGCCTCGTCCGAGTGCTGTAGCAGGAGCACTCCGCCGGCGATCGCCAGGAGGACAGCAACTGCTGCCAGAAGCAGGAGCGGCGTTCGCCATTTCTTCATCGGTTGTTACCTCCTTTGGCCGTTTGCGGCCGATAGGGCCGGGGCTATCGGACCCGCAGAGTTGCTTCCAGCTGTTGCCAGCGTTCCTCCTGCCGAGAGGCGCCAACGGCAGCAACCCTCCGTCCGGCTTCACGACGGAACTGGGCTACCCGGAGCAACTCTTTGGTCTCGGGCTCTACCACCAAGGTCTTGCGAGGATGAGGGAGGAGAAGGTCGTCGATGGCACGGCAGAGCTTCTCAGCTTTGGTACTCACCCTCTCGACCACCTCCTTTGGGGAAGGGTTTATAAAACATATGGTCTAAACTATTCTTGAAAAACGCTTCTAAATCACCCTATTAGTATACCAATATCGAGTTACTGTCAAGAGGCATATTGACAAGTTTAAGAAAAAGGTTCAGAATGTCAGCACGCTCATAGAGGCGGTGGGAATATGGAACTCGGCAAAAAGATTCGGGAGCTGCGGGAGGAGATAGGTTTTACTCAGGGGCAGGTAGCCGGCGAGGCTGCTGTCAGCCAGGGTTACCTATCTCAGTTGGAGAACGGGGACGTGCGGAACCCCAGTGCCGCCGTCATCCTCAGGCTCGCTCAGGCCATACACATTGACCCCGACGACCTGTTCGAGGCTGCTGGCTACCCCACGGTGCGCACTCTGAAGCGGGTCTACGAGGGATACGAGGCAAACGTGGACCCGGACCTCCTGCGCTTCCTGACCCGACTGCCTCGTAACCGGCAACGGCGCTTGCTCCTTTTGCTGGAGGGCATGGAGAACCTGGTGGAGGACACGCGGAGGGGTGCGGAGGACACGCGGAGGGGTGCGGAGGACACGCGGAGGGGTGCGGAGGACACGCGGAGGGGTGCGGAGGACACGCGGAGGGGTGCGGAGGACACGCGGAGGGATGCGGAGGACACGCAGAGGGATGCGGAGGACACGCGGGGAGGTGGAGAGGGATCAGCCGGTCAGGATTCCAGGCTGTCCAGCCACCAAGGGTAGGAACGATGGCCGACACCGTTGAGAATCGCGTCGCTCTGGCCGAGAAGGTAGATGCTGACCTGTTGCAATTCCTGGCCCGTCTGCCGCGGCGGCAGCAGCGGGCGGTTCTTCTACTGCTGATGGTGGTGGAGAATCTACTGTACGAGATGATGAGGGAGAGAAGGCTGCGGGAGGACCTAGACTAAACGTACGCGCTAAAAGGGGAAAGAATAAACTAAAGGGGCGGCCAGCACGCTGGCCGCCCCTTCGCTTGTCTTGGGCCTGTCAGGACGAAGTGTCCTGAGGTCTCCTATTGGCTTAGCATCGACTCAGCGACGCGGAGGAGTTCTTCTTTTTCTTGATCGCCGTTCCTGTAGGTGATGATAACCCGAACGTCGTCGTCGTCGAAGATCAGGCTTTCAGCGCTGGCGTCTGTGCCCTCGAGGGTCCCTTGGTCCCCCATCGCCCAGAGGGCCGGTGCATAGGTGCCGGGCACATGACCTGCCAGGGTTATGTCCTCGGCCTGGCCATTCATCACCGCCACGCTGTTAGAGGACGCTCTCTCCTCGTATATCAACAGTTGGGGATCTGTATCGGCAAGGATTGTGGGATCAGTGCCACCGACGGTGTAGATGAGGACGAGCATGCCTTGCTCGGGGGTGCTGCCGCTTTGAGAATGGTAGCTCGAGCGAGCCAGTTGGAAACGCTCGGGCAGATAGGAAGGCTGGCGAACGGCAAGACCGAAACGATGCGCGGCTTCTTCTGGCGCGATAAGCTCCTCAGTGGCCGTCATGGGCACTTCGTTGGGAGGCGGCCCATCGACCTCCTCTACGCCCACGTGTTGCTCCACAAGGTTGAGGAGGTGGTTTATGGGATGGTCGGCGAAGCCTGTGGCCGGTAGGGGCCCCAGGGCAGCTAGCAACAGGGCTATGCCAGCGGCTACCGCTGCTGCCTGCTGCCACGACAAGCGGCCAACGGCGGCGATGACGGAGGGCCGCTGGGCAGCGTAGGACTGGCGGCGCAGAGAGGCAGCCAAGCGCATGCGCAGGACTGTCCAGAGCCGTCTCTTGTAAGGGCTGCCGGCGGCGGCCAGGCTTTGGCCGACGAACCGACGCAGTTGGGCTACCTGGACCAGCTCGTCGATGTCGGGGTCGCCCACCGAGATGGTGCGCTTTCGGCTGGAAAGGAGGCGGTCGAGGGCGGCGGAAAGGGCTTCCGCCTTCTTCGGGCTCCGGTCGCTGCGGCGCGACCAATGGGGAATCAGCGTGCGCGTTCTCGGCCGGGGCCGGCCAGCCGTGGTTTGGGCAGTAGGAGCAGCGCGCGCCGTCCTGGGCTGGAAGTCGAGGAAGTTGACAAGCTTACCATAGCTGGGGTCCAGGGGGTCGAGGAAGTCCCCTGGGTCTTCGTCCATGATGCTGCTGACTTCTGGGGGCGGATCATCAACCTTCTCACCGCCCTGCTCCATCTGGCGGGCTACGATACGGGCCTGGAGGACACGCCGCAGTAGCTCCTGATAGGTGAGGCCGACACCAGCCAGGGCCTGACCGGCCTGGTGGCGCAAGCGGGCGATGCGCAGGAGCTCAACAAGCTCCTGGTCATCGAGCTCCATCTCGGGCTCTTCACCCCGGAGGAGAGCGTCTATGGCGTCGCAAAGCCTCTTGGCTTGTTCCTCATTCTTCATTGTGGCACACTCTTCATTCGATCTCGCAGCTTATGAAGCGCGCGATACAAGGTCACCCGCACGTTGACCTCGCTGGTCCCCATAACGCGGGCGATGTGCTGATTGCCTAGTTCAGCGTCGAACTTCAAAGAGAGAATCTCTTGCTCTCGCTGGGAAAGCTGGTGCACATGGTAGAGAAGGATCGCCATCTGTTCCCGTTCCAGGAGGGTCTGCTCAGGGTCGCGATGATGCTGGGTGAGCTCCCACTCCCAGGCGACGCTGTGCAGGGCCTTGGCTGCCGGTTTTTCCTTGCGCCAGTGGCTGGCTACAGCGTTGCGGGCGATGGTGAATAACCAGGCCTCAAAGGCCCCATCGGAGCGCAGGGACGAACCCTTGGCAAAGGCTCGCTCAAACACTTCCGAGACGATGTCCAGGGACACTTCTTTCTCCTGGACGCGACCGTAGACATAGGCGAAAACTTTGGGGTAGAAGTGGCGATAGCGGGCAGAAAAGTCGGTCAGAGAGGGACTAGGGGCAGGGTGCTCTGCCCGCGCCTCTCCTGTGTCGGCGGCTACAGCCGAAGATCTGCCGATGAGAGGGAGGTTCATACCTTCCGTTCTCTGGCGGTGAACGGCCGCCAGCCCTTGTTAGCAATCATTCCCCCAGCCGCTACCTCCGAATCCCTTAAGAGGGCAGGGACTGCGGCAGATTCGCCAATGTGCAAGCCCACGCTCACCAATATTTGTGCCGTCACATATTCAGACGCAAGAAGAGGGCCCCCCGTTACGTAGGACCCGCCACGACTTTCCATAACCTTTGGCAACCTCTCAGCTAGCGGCGAACAAATCGCTGCTATTCCTCCCTCACTAACTAAGACGAATAAAGGGTCGGCTTCATGATGAATAGCAGGGTTTAGGGGGTTAAAAGAGAGTGAAAATCCCAGTGCGGTCCTTTGGCCTGCTGAATCGTCTGGGATCGAGCCTAGCCCAGGGGTGCGCTGCCGCTGGCGTAGCTGTGGTGCGTGGGGATGGCCACCTTCAGCCTGATGGTGTTCAGTCCCTGTATCCACTCATGACGAGGGGTTATGCCGAACGGGTGCCCTTTCGATAGGACTCGTCCAGAAGCTCCACCACGTGGGCAACCCTTCCCGACAGGCCGTAGAGCCTCAGGCCGGCCTCCAGTTGGAGGGCGCAGCCGGCATTGGCGGTGGCGATGACCTGGGCGCCGGTGGCCGCCACATCCCTCATCTTCCGCCGCAGCAGGCGCTGGGCCATCCGAGGGTGGATGATGTTGTACAGACCGGCGCTGCCGCAACACTGATCTGGGTGGCTCATTTCCACCAGCTCCAGGCCGGGGATGGCCTGAAGGAGGGCCCTGGGCTGGGAACTGATGCCTTGAGCGTGGAGTAGGTGGCAAGGGTCCTGGTAGGTGACCCTCTGGTGCAGGGGGCCCAGACCATCGCTCAGGGGCAGGTCTGCCAGGAATTCGTTCACATCCTTGACCAGGGCGCTGAAGCGATTGGCCCTCTCGGCGTAGCGAGGGTCGTCCTTCAGTAGCTCGCCGTATTCCTTCATGGCTGCGCCGCAGCCGGCCACGTCGACGATGATGGCATCGACGTTCTCAGCGAGGAAGACATCGATGTTGCGGCGGGCGAGCCGTCTGGCTTCCTGGCGGTCGCCGATGTGGAGGTGGAGCGCGCCGCAGCAGACCTGCTCTGGCGGTACTATTACCTCACAGCCGTGGCGCACCAGCAAGCGGACGGTGGCCTCGTGCACGTGGGCGAAGATATAGGGCATCATGCAGCCGGATAGGAGGGCTACCCTGAACTTGGGCGGATCACCTGCGGGGCTGCCGACGACGCCTCGAGCAGTGAAGGGACGGGCCGAAACCCGGGGCAGCAATTGCTCCAGGCCTCGCCAGGGGCCAGGCAGAAGGCTCAGAAGACGGGAGCGGCGTAGCAGGCCCTGGACGCCGGAACGCTGGTAGAGATCCAGGGCAGTCATCAGGTAGCGAAGGCGCTGGGGGTGAGAGAAGAAGAGTCGGAGGACGAGGCGGCTGGCCAGCCAGGATGCGGGGGCTCGGCGGCCGTCGCGCAGGATCTCGGCCCTCGCTTCTTCCATGATCTGGCCGAAGCGGACGCCGGAAGGGCAAACGGCCTGGCAGTTGCGGCATTGCAGGCAGAGGTCGAGATGGCGGACGACATTCTCTGTGATGGGGATACGCCCCTGGCTCACCGCCCGCATGACGTAGAGCCTGCCCCGGGGTGACTCCGTCTCCAGGCCTAGCTCGATGTAGGTGGGGCAGTGGTTGAGGCAGAGGCCGCAGTGAACGCAGCGCAGGATGTCCTGAAGGCTGGGGCCGTCAGGGCCACTGAAGCCCTCTTGGGCAGCCGTCGCCTTCCGCTCGCTCACTCTGCTCATAGCCTCCCCAGGGAGCGACCCGGGCTGAGGATGCCCTGAGGGTCGAACTGCTCCTTGATCCGCCGCATGAGGGGGAAGTCGGCGGCGGGCTCGCCCCAGACATCGATCTTCTCCTTGAGAGCTAGAGGGCAGGCCTCCACCACCAGGCTGCCACCGAGGCCAGCGACGGCCTGGCGAAGTGCGGTCGCCAGGTTGAGCCCCCGTTGGGCGCCCTCGTCTTGGGGAAGGGGCCAGGCGGTGTGGACGATGCCTGCCGTCAGATGGGAGACCAGTAGCGGCTCCAGGCCCAGCTCCCGACCCGTCGTCTCTATCTGCTCGCTGAGTGTGGGCACCTGGGAGGGTAATACGGCCGCCTTGCAGATGAGACTGGCGCCGCTGGGCGAGGGCCGGGCGAGGGCGGCGATGGCCTGCCAGAGCTGGCTCTGGGCGCTCTCATCCACTTCAGCGAAGGAGGAGGCCGCCCGCTGGGAGAGTTCGCCTATTTCCTTGAGGGAACGCTCCAGCGCCGTAGGCTCGCCGGCCGTCGCCAGCACCAGAGCGTAGCCATCTTCGGTCGCCTCGCTCAGGGCGACGGCTTGCTTGACTGCCGCGGCGTTGAGCAACTCCACGGCGCGCAGGCCGAGGTTGGCCGTCTGGGCGACGAACCGCCAGGCCTCCCGGACCGAGGAGAAGAAGACGACCGCTGTCTTCTCGGCTCTGAGCAAGGGGGCCAGCCTGAAGGATGCCTCGACGATGATGCCCAGGCTGCCCAGGGATCCGATGAACAGGCGGCTGAGGTCGTAGCCGGCCACGTTCTTCACCACCCGGCCGCCGGCCTTGATGATGCGGCCGTCGGCCTGCACGGCGCGCATCCCCAGGATCAGATCGCGGGCGGTGCCGTGGGCGTGGCGAGAGGGCCCCGAGGCGTTGACGGCCAGTATGCCGCCGATGGTGGCTTCCTGGGCCAATGGCGGGTCGAGGGCAAGGAATTGGCCGCTCTCGGCCAGGTGGCGCTGGAAATCGGCCAGGGTCTTGCCGGCCTGGACGGCGACCGTGAGGTCAGCGGGTTCGTGTTCTACAACCTGGTTCAGGTGGGAGAGGCAGAGGGCGATGTCGTAGCGGCGGGGGATGTTGCCCAGGCTCATGGCCGTGCCGCCGCCCCAGGGGATGACCGCTGCATCCTCTCGACTGGCCAGGCGCATCACCTCCGCCACCTCTTCCAGCGTCGCCGGCAGGGCCACCACCTGAGGGATGACGCCGTCCACGGCGTAGCTGGCTGCTTCCTCCCGCGGGAAGACGCGCTGGCTGTCCAGGGCGGACTCCAGCAGGTTGTGGAGGAGGCTTTCCTTTACCAAAACGCTACCCTTTTCCAGTCTAGACGTAGGCGTCGGGCCCCAGCGATTGGGTGACCGCTCGCTGGTGGGAGGTGACCTTGCCGCTGCCGACGGCGGCGGGGAAGATCTTCCCCGGGTTGAAGCGCTGCCCCGAAGCGAAGGCTACCTGAATGCGCTTCATGGCCTCCAGATCGTCGTCTGTGAAGATCCAGCGCATGAAGTCGCGCTTCTCCATGCCCACGCCATGCTCGCCGGTGATGGTTCCGCCGGCGTCGACGCAGAGGCGCATTATCTCCGCCGCGGCCGCCAGCACCTTCTCCGCCTCGCCGGGCTGGGACTCATCGAAGGCGATGTTGGGGTGGAGATTGCCGTCGCCAGCATGGAAGACATTGGCGATGAGGAAGCCGTGCTTCTTGCCCACTTCGTAGACGCCCTGCAATACCTGGGGCAGCTTGGAGCGAGGCACTGTGCCATCGAGGATGTAGTAGCTGGGGGCCAGGCGGCCCAGGGCTCCCAACGCTTCCTTTCGCCCGGCCCACAGGGCCTCTCGCTCGCCGGGCGTGAAGCCGATTCGCACCTCGCGAGCGCCTGTGTTTTCACAGATGGCCCGTAGAGCTGCTGCCTCCTCATCCACGCTGTCCTGTCGGCCCTCAACCTCGATGAGGAGGACGGCATCGGCGTCGGGGGGATAGCCAGCATGCACGGCCTCCTCCAGCACCCCCATGGTCACTTTGTCAATCATCTCCAGGGCGGCGGGCAGAATCCCCTTGGCGATGATGGTCGAGGCGGCCTGGCTGGCCTGCTCCATCTCGTTGAAGATGGCCAGGAGGGTGATGGTGGCCTCCGGCAGGGGCAGAAGCCGCACGATAATCTTGGTGACGATAGCCAGGGTGCCCTCGGAGCCTATCACCACGGTGCGCAGGTCGTAGCCCGGGCGGTCGGCGGTCTTGCCTCCCAGCCAGACGATCTGGCCATCGGCCAGGACCACCTCCAGCCCCAGGACATGATTGGTAGTGACGCCGTAAGCCAGGCAGTGGGGGCCGCCGGCGTTCTCAGCCACATTGCCGCCCAGGGTGCAGGCCTTCTGGCTGGAGGGATCGGGGGCGTAGTAGAGGCCGTAGCGGCTCAAGGCGGCGCTGAGGTCGAGGTTCACCAGGCCCGGCTCGACGATTGCCAGGCGATTTTCCGTATCGACCTCCAGGATGCGCCTCATGCGGGTCATGACCAGCAGGATCCCGCCAGCGGCGGGAATGGCGCCGCCGCTGAGGCCGGTACCCGCCCCTCGGGCGACGATCGGCAGCTCGCGACGGCGGGCCAGCTTCACTACCTGGGAGACCTGCTGGGCGGTGGTGGGGAGGACGACAGTCTCGGGGAGGCCGCGCTCGACGGTGGCGTCGTACTCGTAGACCAGGAGGTCCTCCGGGGCGTGAATGACGGCATCGCGGCCGACAATGGCCTGCAGTTCGCGGACGAGCTTGCGGTCAGCCATTCCAACATCCAGTTTAGCATTCGGCGGGGCTTGCTGCTACAGGAAGGGATGGCTTTGGGCTACTCGCTGGCCCAGCCCTTGGCTCGCTCGACCGCTCTCTTCCAGCCCTGGTACAGCTCCTCGCGCTGGCTGGCTTCCATCCGGGGCTCGAACCGTTTGTCCACCCGCCACTTGCCGGCCAGCTCGTCCTGTCCCTTCCAGAAGCCCACGGCCAGGCCGGCCAGGTAGGCGGCGCCCAGGGCGGTTGTCTCCGTAACCGCCGGTCGCACCACCTCGCGGCCAAGGATGTCGGCCTGGATCTGCATCAGGAGGTCGTTGGCGGCGGCGCCGCCGTCCACGCGCAGCTCCGGCAGGGTCAGGCCGCACTCGCTCTCCATCGTTTCGATGACGTCGCGCGTCTGGAAGGCGATGGCCTCCAGGGTGGCCCGCACCAGGTGGGCGCGAGTGGTGCCGCGACTGATGCCCACGATGGCGCCTCGCGCCAGGGGGTCCCAGTGGGGAGCGCCCAGGCCGACGAAGGCGGGCACCACGTATACCCCGTCGCTGGAGGACACGCTGGCGGCAACCGCCTCGCTCTCGGCGGCGGTGGCTATCAGCCCCAGGCCGTCTCGCAGCCACTGCACGGCGGCGCCGCCGATGAAGATGCTCCCCTCGAGGGCGTACTTCACACCCTGACCCAGGCCCCAGGCGATGGTGGTGACCAGCGAGGAGCCCAGGGGGAGACTATCGTGGCCGACGTTCATCAGGACGAAGCAGCCGGTCCCGTAAGTGTTCTTGCCCATGCCCACCTGAAAGCAGGCCTGGCCGAAGAGGGCGGCCTGCTGGTCGCCAGCAATGCCAGCGATGGGGAGGGCTGCGCCCAGGAGGGACGGCTCGGCCTCGCCGAAGACGCCGGAGGAGGGAAGGGCAGTCGGCAGGAGGGAAGAAGGGACGGCCAGCTCGCCCAGGATGTCCTCGTCCCACTGAAGTGAGGAGATGTTGAACATGAGGGTTCGCGAGGCGTTGGTGTAGTCGGTGGCGTGGATGCGGCCGCCGGTCAGCTTGTAGAGGAGCCAGCAGTCCACCGTGCCGAAGAGGAGCTGGCCCTGCTCGGCCCTGGCGCGAGCGTCGGGGATGTTGTCCAGCATCCAGGCGACTTTGGTGCCCGAGAAGTAGGGGTCGATGACCAGGCCCGTCTTCTGGCGAAAGGAGGGCTCCAGGCCGCGCGCCTTGAGCTCCTGGCACAGGGGGGCCGTGCGGCGGCACTGCCAGACGATGGCATTGGTCAGTGGTTCGCCCGTCCGCCGATCCCAGAGGATGGTGGTCTCCCGCTGGTTGGTTATGCCGATAGCGGCGACCTGGGAGGCGCGGGCGCCAGCCGCCTCCAGCACCTCTCGCGCCGAGGCCAGCTGCGACTGCCAGATCTCCTGGGGGTCGTGCTCCACCCAGCCGCTCTGGGGATAGATCTGGCGGATGGGGTGACCAGCGCTGGCCACGGGCCGGCCCTGGCGGTCGAAGAGGATGGCCCGCGAGCTGGTGGTTCCCTGGTCGAGGGCCAGGACGTATTCGGACAAACCCGGCCTCCTATCTGGGACTCAACTTCGTATGGTAGCACGCGCCTGCGGCTGGGAACAGCGACCGGTGCTATAATGGTGGTGGATGCCATGGCCACTGCTGCTACCCTAGCCGATATGCTGGACGCTCGCACCAGAGAGGGCGAGCTGTACGAGCGGCTAGACGATAATAAGGTTCGCTGCTACGCCTGCGGCCATCGTTGCGTCATCCCCGACGGGCTGCGAGGCATCTGCAAGGTGCGCTTCAACCGCGGCGGCAAGCTGTTCGTCCCCAGCGGCTACGTAGCCGCTCTCCAGCGGGACTCCACCGAGAAGAAGCCCTTCTACCATGTGCTGCCTGGCTCCAGCACCCTCACCTTTGGCATGCTGGGCTGCGACTACCACTGCCCCTACTGCCAGAACTGGCTCACCTCTCAAGCCCTGCGCGATCCGGTGGCTGGCATCGTCCCCGACGCGATCAGCGCTCAGGAGATAGTGGCTGCCGCCGTGCGCACGGGCGCCGAAATCGTCGGCAGCTCCTACAACGAGCCTCTTATCACCTCCGAGTGGGCGGTGGAGATCTTTCGTCTGGCTAAGGAAAAGGGCCTGAAGACGCTGTACGTCTCCAACGGCAACGCCACCCGCGAGGTGCTGGAGTACCTGCGGCCCTGGCTGGGCTGCTTCAAGGTGGACCTCAAGTCGATGTCCGCCAAGAACTATCGCTTCCTGGGGGGCAAGCTGGCCAACGTCTTGGAGGGCATTCGCATGGCGGTGGAGATGGGCTTCTGGGTGGAGGTGGTGACCCTGGTCGTGCCCGGCTTCAACGACTCCGATGAGGAGCTGCGGGAGGCCGCCGATTTCCTGGTCTCGGTCTCCCCCGACATTCCCTGGCATGTGACCGCCTTCCACAAGAACTACAAGATGACCGACCCCGACAACACGCCGCCGGAAACGCTCGTGCGGGCGGCCGGCATCGGCAAGGAGGCCGGCCTGCGATACGTCTATGCTGGAAACCTGCCGGGCATGGTGCGCTTGCTAGAGAATACCTATTGCCACAACTGTAACGAGCTTCTGGTGGAGCGGGTTGGCTTCTATGTGAGTCAATATCGCATCAAGGAGGGCGGCCGCTGCCCCTCCTGCTCGACGGTCATCCCTGGGGTATGGTGGTAGCAGCGCCAACTTTGGTCAAGGCAACAGGAAGAGGCCCCTGGTGACAGGGGCCTAGCTTTTTGCCTGCGCTTGGTGCTACCGGAGGCGGGGGCCGATGGGGATGACGTAGGCCTGGCCGGCGTCCTCCCGCGTGCCCTCGGGCCCGTCGGCGGCGCGAGCGGTTGCCAGCATATCGGCTTGGCCATCGCCGTCCCAGTCTGCCGCTGCAACCCGTACGCCGAAGATGTCCCCCTGCTGCTCGCCGAAGATGGCGGCGCTGTGGCCAGCCAGGGCAATGTCTACCGTCTGGCCCAGGGAAGTAGAGCCAAGCACTATGTACGCTTCGCCCGCGTCCTCGCGGTCGTTGTCCGGCCCGTCTCCTGTTTCCGCTCCCAGGATGATGTCCTGGACACCGTCGCCGTCGAGGTCGCCGCTGGCCAGGGATGCGCCCAGACGGTCGCCGGCGTTGGCGCCGAGGATGGTTACGTCCTGCTCACCGAGGGCGATGTTGAACGAGCCCTTGAGGGATGGCGAGCCGAAGAGAACGTAGGCCTCGCCTGCGCCCTTGCGAGCGTTGTCCGGCCCATCGGCTCTGGGGGCGCCGATGAGGAGGTCGTCGATGGCGTCGCCGTTGACGTCGCCGCTGGCCACCGCTGCGCCCAGATCGTCTTCCTCGTCGGCGGCCGTCACCGTCACGTCCGGCGAGGCGGAGGCGAAGTCGAGAACGCCCCCGAGGGTGGGGGAGCCGAAGAGAGCATAGACCTCGCCGCCGTCCACACGGGCGTTGCCAGGGACGTCGGCTCTGAAGGCGGCCACTATGAGGTCGTCGATGCCGTCTTTGTTTAGGTCGCCCATTGCCAGGCGGTTGCCTAGCTGATCGTCGGCCTCGGCGGCGATGAGGGCCAGATCGTATTCGCCCTGGGCCATGTCCCTGGCGCCCGACAGGGACGGCGTGCCGAAGATCAGATAGGCCTCTCCCCCCTGGTAGCGGGCGTTTTCTGGCCCGTCGGCGAGGAAGGAGCCGACCAAGATGTCCTGGACGCCGTCGCCATTGGCATCGCCGGCGGCCAGGTCGGCGGCCAGGCGGTCTCCTTCTTCGGCGCCGAAGAGGGTTAGGTCCTGCTGGGCAAGAGCGACGTCTATCGTCGGCCCTAGGGTGGGCGAGCCGAGGATTACATAGGCTTCGCCGCCATTGGGCCTCTCGTTGCCAGGGCCGTCGGCCAGGAGGGCGCCCACCAGGGTGTCGTCGATGCCGTCGCCGTTGACGTCGCCGGCGGCGACGGCGAAGCCGAGGGAATCACCGCTGTCGGCGCCGAATATGGTGACGTCCTGCTGGCCCTCAGCGAGGTCGATGGTTCCGTCCCCGTCTGGCGGGCCGAAGATAACGTAGACCTCGCCGCAATCGGGCCTGTCATCCTGGGGGCCGTCGGCGCTAGAGGCGCCGACGATGATGTCCTGGTGGCCGTCGCCGTTGACGTCGCCGGCAGCCACGGCTCTGACCTTATCGCTTGCCTGGGCGCCGAGCAGGCTGAGGGTGGGGCGTTGGCGGGCCAGGTCGATGGTTAGCGGCCCCTGAACTTTCGGCTCTTCTTCTTGGCAGGCCGTCAGGGCGACGGTCAAGAGGGCGATAGCAACCAGCGCCAGCCAGAAGGGCCGCCTGGTCAGGGCGCGGCTAGGCTTCCTTCGGCCGAGGCTCGCAGGATCGGGTCTTCCCACAGAGTGTGTCTTAGATGCCCCGGCTAACGTCTACGACTGGGCTCCGCCGCCGAACAGGGAGTTGAGAAGGTCGGATACCGGGAAGGGCGGGTAGTCCTGGGTCAGGGAGAACAAGTAGGCGGTCATCCGTGTCTCCCAGCGGAGGTATCCGAGCACGAACTCGAAGAAGCGGCGGGGGTAGCGCTCGTTCAGCAGGGCGTCGACGATCGTCCAGGGGAGGATCAGGATGAAGGCGATGCCGAGCAGGCCCAGAACGATGCCGTGAGGAATGAGCAATATCGGTCTGAGGAGGGCATTGAGCCAGGCCGGGCTGCCGCTCGGCTTGAACTCAACCTGGACGGAGCTTCCGACAGCCTTGTCGGGCAGCTCATCGGTGAGGAACAACGCGTAGGCGTAGAGGGCCACCAGCATGCCGCCATAGCGGCTGAACTCCGGGCCGTCCTCCTCGATGTACTTCTCGCCACCCTTTTGGCTCACCCTGAGAGCAATCATGATGGGGGCGACGATGTTGGCTAGAAAGCCAATGATCCCCCCAGCGATCCAGAGCACGAACAGGGCGATGATATGCATAATGCCCTGGTCTCTGGGGACTTTGTCGCGGCAGGTCATGTCCAGCGTGGCGGGATAGTCTGCAGCCACGGCTTCCTCCTTCTTCCTGAATATGGCTGAGCTGGCAGGATCGATGATTTTGGTTTCGCAGCCAATGATGGCGCGTGGGTAGTGCCTTGTCAACCACAAACGAGGGTCGTTTGCTAGAGATCCTCGATCACCTCGAGCCCCGGCGAGGGGCCCAAGCCGCCTACTCGTAGCGGATGGCGTCGGCGATGGTGATGCCTGCGGCCTGGCGCGAGGGCAGGATAGTCATCAGGAAAGAGGCGCCGAAGGCGAAGGCGGCGGTAAGGAGAATCTGCCACCAGGGGATGATGAAGCCCATGTCGATGTTGGAGAACTCGTCGCTATGCAGGACGTTGAAGGAGAGCAGCACCGCCAGCCCGATGCCGGTGGCGATGCCAAGCAGGGCGATGAACGACGACTCCAAGATGAAGCTGAGGGCCACGGTGCCGCGGGTGTAGCCGATGGCCCGCAGCATGCCGATCTGCTGGCGGCGCTCAACCACCGAGCGGAAGGCGATAACCCCCACCGCTGCTGTGCCCACCAGCAGGCCCATGCCCATGAAGCCCTGGATCAGGTAGAAGAAGCTGTTGAAAGTGGTCTGCTGCTCCTCGACCTGGTCCTTTATGGACACGGCTTGGGCACCGGTGGTGACCAGGGCGGACTCGATGGCATCGGCCATGTCGCTGTCGTCCACGCCCGGCCCCACTTTGACGTAGAAGCGGGAGAACTCGGGCTCGCCGAAGACCAGGTTAAAGGTCTCTTCTGAAGTGTAAAGGCCGAAGAAGCTGGCGCTGGAGCCAAAGTCGATCACCCCTACCACTTTCAGGGGGATCATTCCCTTGCTGGCTGGATCGCGCAGTTGCAGCTCCAGGGGGTCCATCACCTCGGCGGTCTCGTCGAAGCCTTCGATGTGGAACCCGGGGCCGCCGAAGCCACCCTCAGAGACAGCGAAGGCGTCGATCACTGCCAGGCGGGGTGTAGTGCGCAGGGCCTCCCACACGGCGGCGTCGTCGGGGTACTGGGAGGCGCGGGTCTGGAGCTTGATCTGGGACTCGCGGGCGAAGGCGTCGTCCACGCCCAGCACTGGATATCTTTCCCACTCCTCGCTTGCCCCAACTTGGTATAGCTCCGAGCCGACGAAGAGGTCGGGCAGGCGCACCGTTCCTACGGCGGCGAACTGCTCTGTACCCACTGAGCCTTCCTTGTCGAGGGCGGCGACGAGCTCGCCCACCGGGTTGTTGGGGTTCTCGGTCACCACAATGTCCCAGCCACCGCGGGCGTCGTCGCGCAGGAAGACGGCGCTGTAGTTGACGTTGATGACGGACATGATGACCACGGCGAAGACCACCAGGGCGATCATCGCCAGGGTCATGCCAGTGCGGAACTTGTTGGCCAGGGGATAGGCAACGGCGATACGCAGGGCGGGCAGGAGGCGGCCAAGCCAGCCGCCGGCGCGCTCTATGGCGTGGAGGAGGATGTCGGCGTTGTAGACGATGACAAAGGTAGCGGCGGCGACCATGAAAATGCCGCTCAGGAAGAACATCTCGATGTCGCCCTCCATCTCGGGCAGGAGGTCTGCGAGGGGCCCCGAGAGGAGGGCCCAGAATGCCAGAACGGCCAGGCCGACGATGGTGAACACGGGCCGCTCCGGCAGAGCGAAGTAGCGCATGACGGCGGCTAGACTGAGCAAGGAGATGGATACACCAAGCATGAAGAAAGCAAGCACTCCAGAGCTGACGCCGCTCCAGGCGATGAGTGCCCCAAGCAGGACCGCTATGATGCCCAGGATCAGCGTGCGGCGCGTGGCTCGGCGGTAGGTGGGCTCGGGGATGTCACGGAGGGCCCGCACGATGTTGAGGCGGCTCACTCGCCAGGAGGAGATGACGACGGTGATGAAGGTGACCACTACCCCCAGGCAGTAGGCGATGATCAGGCTGCGGGGCGTGACGTAGGGGGTGATATTGATGCCGAACTCCGCGAAGAAACGGTTCATGACCCAGGCGATGGCGACGGCCACGAGCACTCCCAGGCCAGCACCCACCAGGGCAGCCCCCAGGTTATAGGCCATGCCCTCCGAGAGGAAGGACTGGATGAGCTGGCCGCGCTTGCTGCCCACGGCGCGGGCCATGCCCATCTCCGGCTTTCGCTCCGCCGCCAGCATGACGAAGATCATGAAGATGAGGAGGATGCCGGCGGCGATAGAGAAGAGGCCCATCACCAGGAACATGGTGGACATGACGTTGCCCAGGAGCTCGGCTATCTCCACGGTGTCCTGCTTTATCTTCTCCACGCTGAGGTTGGGGTTGGTGAGGGCAGCCTCCACCTTCTCGGCCACCGTATCGGAGAGGGCCATGCCGTCGCGCACGCCGCCGCGGTTGGAGATGCCGATGAAGTCGACCTCCCCCTCGCGGTCGAAGAGGCGCTGGGCCACGTCCAGGCGGGTTACCATGCCGTCCGGGGATTGGCCCTCCTCGGTAGTGATGGCGCCCGTGACGTATTTATCCTTGACGATGTCCACCACCTTAAAGGTGGCGGGAATTCCGGCGACGAAGACCTGAAGGGTATCGTCGGGCTGAGCGTCAAGCTCCTCCTGGCCGCTCTCGTTCAGGTAGACCTCGTCGGGGGCGAGGGCGCCGACATCCAGCACCTCGCCGTCGAGAGAGACGATGTCGGGGAAGCCGTCCATGCGCTCGGGGTCCATCCCAGTGAAAAAGGCCGAGGGGGTGCTGAGGCCTGTGCGCGGGTTGATGACCGGCACCGGCTCGAAGAGGGCGGGGGCAATGCCGTCGATGTCGCGGTCGTCGCCTAGGGCCGCTTCCAGCTCGGCGACGGTGGATTCGGGGACGAAGGGGTCAGCGGCCTCCCCGCCGGTCTTCTCCACATCGAAGACCACGATCTCGTCGAGGTGGCCGGCCAGTTCATAGACCCAGTTGGTCATGCTGCGGTCGACGGTGTCGCCGGTGGTGAGGGCGGCGGAGATGATGAGGGTGCTGAGCATGAGGCCGATGACGATGAGGACGGTCTGGGCCATGCGGCGGGGGATGTTGCGCACGCCCATCTTGAACATGATGCGGTTGCGCAACACCACGTAGGCCACAGTGGACAGCGAGACCAGCAGACCGGCCACTAGGCCGAGCATGATGTAGTTCATCGATAGGCCGAAGAGTTCGTCCATGGGTGGCCGCTCCTAGGTGTGCTCGGGGGCTGGGCTGGAAGGCTGCTTCGCCCGATCGGTGCGCTTCTCGTCCACTATCAGGCCGTCCATCATGTAGACGACGCGCTGGCCGTAGGCAGCCATCTTGGGGTCGTGGGTAACCAAAACAAAGGTCTGGCTGCCGGCTTCGTTAAGCTCCCGCAGCAGGTTCATGATCTGTTCGGCGTTGGTGCTATCGAGGGCGCCTGTGGGCTCATCAGCCCAGACGATGGCAGGATCGTTCACCAGGGAGCGGGCTACGGCTACTCGCTGGCGTTCACCGCCGGAGAGCTCAGCCGGTCGGTGGCTGGCCCGGTCGGCGAGGTGGACGAACTCCAGGGCCCGCATGGCGGCCTCCCGGGCGCCCTTGGCTGAGGTGCCCGAAACCAGCAGGGGCAGCTCCACGTTTTCCACCGCCGAAAGGATGGGCAGGAGGTCGTAGACCTGGAAGACGAACCCCATGTTGCGAGCGCGGTATACCGTCTTGGCGTTGTCGGAGAGGCGGTTGATGTCGGTTCCTTCGACGGTGACCCGGCCGCTGTCAATGTCGTCGAGGCCGCTGAGGCAGTTGAGCAGGGTGGTCTTGCCGCAGCCGGAAGGGCCCATGATGGCTACCATCTCGCCCCGCTCGACCGAGAGGGAGACACCCTTCAGGGCTGGCACCTTGGAATAGCCGGTATCGTAGGTCTTGACCACATCCGTGGCCTGGATGATAAGGTTAGCCATACCTCCGGTTACCCTATCTGGGGAACTCTAACCTCTATCGCGGTGGTGGTAGCCTGAAGGGTCAGGCAGATCCTGGGATCAAGTTTATCGCCCCAGCATCTGTGGCACAAGCGCCCTGCGCTAGGCTAGTTGACAAGCCGGCAGGGGCAGGGATATATGGAGATGCCCCCTAGGCAGCGGTTCAGGGGAGGAGGCCCAGCGCACTATGAAGGCTGACCAGCTCGTCCAGATCACCATCGCCGGGGCCGCTCGCTCCTTCCAGGCGGGCGAACTGTCGCCTGTGGAGCTGACCCGTCACTATCTGGAGCGCATCGAGGCCCTGGAGCCGAAGCTGAACGCTTTCGTCACCCTCCTGCCGGAGTTGGCCACGGCTGAGGCCAGAGCGGCGGAGCGACGCCTCGGCCGCGGCAAGCGGCTGGGTCCCCTTGACGGCATCCCCTTCGCCATCAAGGACCTCTATGAGACCAAGGGCATCCGGACCACCGCCGGATCGAAGATCCTGGCCGACTACGTTCCAGCGGAGGATGCCACCTGCGTGCGCCGCCTGCGAGAGCAGGGCGTGGTGCTGCTGGGCAAGCTGAACATGCACGAGTGGGCCTTCGGAGGAACGAATGTGATCTCCCATTTCGGGCCGACGCACAACCCCTGGGCGCTGGACCGAATCACCGGCGGCTCGAGCGGCGGGCCAGGCGCGGCTCTGGCCGCCTCGCTCTGCCTGGGCTCCCTGGGCTCAGACACGGGCGGCTCCATCCGCATGCCGGCCTCCATGTGCGGGGTCGTCGGGTTCAAGCCAACCTTCGGGCGGGTGAGCAAGCATGGCGTCGTCCCTCTGAGCGATTCCCTGGACCACGCCGGGCCCATGACTCGCAGCGTGGAGGATGCCGCCCTCGTGCTGCAGGCCATTGCGGGGCTTGACCCAAACGACCTCGCTACCGAGGACGTGCCCGTGCCGGACTACCTGGCGGCCCTGAGCGGCGAGGTGCGGGGGCTGCGGGTCGGCGTGCCCGACAAGGACGTGCTTTCGGGCCTGGACAAAGAGGTGGAGGCAAGCTTTCAGGCGGCCCTGAGGGCGCTGGAGAGCCTGGGTGCCTCGGTGGTCGAGGTGGAGATTCCTAGCCTCCAGCGGGCCGATGCCATCTGGCTGGCGATAGCGGGGCCGGAGGCGGCGGCTTTCCATCGGCGGAACATGGAGGAGCGGCCGCAGGACTTCAGCGAGCAGGTGCGGCTGCGACTGCAACTGGGGCTGCAGCTACGGGCGGTGGACTATCTGAGGGGCCTGGAGGGCCAGCGGCGGCTTCGGGCGGAAGTGGAAGGGCAATACGCGAGGATCGACGTGCTGGTGACGCCGACCACCGCCTTCACGGCCACCAGGATCGAGGACGAGATCTCTGCCAGCGGTCGCGACTCGCACATCCACCGCTTCACCTGCCCATTCAACCTGACCGGCCAGCCGGCCATCTCCCTGCCCTGCGGCTTCGACGGCCGGGGGCTGCCGGTGGGGCTGCAGATCGTCGGCCGGCCGTTCGATGAGGAGACTGTCCTCAGGGTCGCTCACGCCTACGAACAGGCCACCGACTGGCACCTGCGCCGCCCGCCGCTCGATTAGCGGCGGCAGATGACCCTGCCGCCTTCAGCCTCTTCGGCCAGAAGGGCCTGCCGAACGGTGGGCAGTCGCGTCAACCGCCGGCAGCTGGGGGGAGGATGGTCACCTCGTCGTCTGGCATCACAGGGGTGTCCAGCCCGCCCAGGTGACGGATGTCCCTCCCGTTCACGAATACGTTCACAAATCGGGGGATGTTGCCATCCTCGTCCAGCAGGCGGTGGGAGAGGCCGGGCCGTAGCTCCACCAGCCGGCGGAGGAGATCGCGAATAATGGGGTCGTCGGGTAGAGCCACATCGATGTCCCGCTCACCGGCTAGCTCTCGCAAGGAGGCATAGAGCCGAACTACGGTGACATGAGACGTAGGCTTCACCTACCCCTAGATGATCTGCAGGGCCTTCAGCTTCTCCTCGGGTACCACGCCGTTCACCCAGCCGCGCTCCTCGTAATACTCCTGGAGCATCTGGTCCAGCTCGCAGAGCTGTCCCTGAGAGGCGGGGCTTTGGGACGGCTCGGTGAGGAAGCGTGCGGGCAGGGTGTCGGAGCCTTCGCCGAAACCGGCCAGGTTGTTGTAGTAGCGCTCCAGGTTGTAGATGCGCTCGCCGATGGTGAGAAGACTCTCCGCATCCATCGGCACGCCCACCATCGCCGAATACTGGGCGGCGTAGTGGTCGGCGTTCTCGGCGAAGGAAGAGAACTTGCAGATGTCGAAGGAGTCGGAGACCGCGTGGGAGTCCTGGAAGAGCCTGAGTAGCTTGCCCTTGCCCTGCCAGGCCAGCGGGTCGGTTTTCTCCGGCACGCCTACGACCTCGCTGGCCGGCGTGTAGCCCCGCACGTGGCAGGCACCGCGATTGCTGGTAGCATAGCCTAGCCCCATTCCCTTCAGCCCCCGCGGGTCGTAGGCGGGGATAGCCTGGCCCTTGACGGTCATGGCTATGCTGGGGTCGCCAAAGGCCTTGGCCGCCCGCTCCGTGCCTTCAGCCAGGGTGTCGCCGATACCCTCGCGCTTGGCTATCTTGTGCACCAGCTCCACCATCTTGTCGGCATCGCCCCAGTTCACGCGCTCCCTGATCAGCTCCTTCTCGCTGGCCTCCATGGTCATGGCCAGCACGTTGCCTGTCTCGATAGTGTCCAGGCCGTAGTCATTGCACAGGTCGATAAGGAAGGGGATCAAGTCGCGGTTATCGTTGTTGCAGGCGGCCCCAAAAGCCCAGGCCGACTCATATTCGACGCTCTCCATGTGTACGTGGAACTTACCGGGTCCGGTCTCCACCTCCTTCTTGCAGGCCACGGGGCAGGCGTGGCAGGTGGGGTTGCCCACCAGGATGGTCTGCTGGATGTGGTGGCCGCTGATGTTGAAAGCGTTGGCAAAGCTGGTGAGCTGAGCGTTCTTGGTGGGCAAGGCGCCGATGGTGTTGACCGCCATCATGAGGCTGTTGGTCCCGTACATCGACAGTCCACCCTTACGGGGGGCCATGGTGGGGCTGTCGCTGATGGCCTTGAGAGCGTCTTTGTGGGCCTGCTTGAAGGCTTCCCGATCCTTAGGCTTGGGCAGGTTCTTGGCCGCCTTGATGGCGATGGCCTTCAGGTTCTTGTTGCCGCCCATCACGCCGGTACCGCCGCGCCCTGAGATGCGGTCGTTCTCATTGATCCATCCGGAGAAGCGTACCTGGTTCTCCCCCGCCTGGCCGATGGTCACCACGCTCACGTTTTCACCGTGGCGCTCCTGGAGGATCTTGACGGTGTCGTGGGCGCCCTTGCCCCAGAGGTCGCTGGCGTCTTTCAGTTCGACCTTGCCTGCCTCGACGTAGGCATAGACGGGCCGCCCTGCTTTCCCCTTGAAGATGAGGCCGTCGAAGCCAGCCCACTTCAGGCGAGCGCCCGACCAGCCGCCCTGGTGGGAGTCGGTGACGGTGCCGGTCAGAGGTGACTTGGTCACCACAGCCATCCGACCGCTCATGTTAACACCGGTGCCGGTCAGGGGACCGACAAGGAAGCAGATGATATTGTCCGGCGACAGAGGGTCGACCTGAGGCCCGTTGTCAAAGACGTACTTCACGCCCAGACCACGGCCGCCAATGTACTTACGGGCGTCCTCTTCGTTGATCCCCTCGTACTTGACCTCGCCGGTGGTCAGGTCGATGCGCGCCACCCGATCGGCGTATCCACCCAGTTCCATGGTCACGCTCCTTCCTCAGCGGCGACTCGCCGCAGGCTTTTAGCGAAGAGCAACCCTATTTTTGCGCATGGCGGGCCTCCTGGCAAGAGCCAATATTGGCTGAAGTGGCGCCAGTTGAGCGGGGCTCATGGTTCGACAAGCTCACCATGAGCGGCCCCGGGGGCGGTGTTTGACATAGGCATGAGTGTAGCCGATCATTTCTCCAGGCGGCCAGGTGAATAGATTTGCAGATCGCTCACTCTAGACGGGAGGTAGGAGATGGCCATCGATAGCTACAAGTGGCTGCCCGGCAGCTTCGCCAACTACTATAGAACGCTCTCCCTCCAGAAGGCAGAGCCTCTGCCCTGGACGCCCCTGACCAAGCCCATCGAGGAGTGCTGCTTCTCTCTGGTCACCACCGCGGGCCTCTATGTGAAGGGCAAGCAGCCGCCCTTCGACCTGGACGGAGAGCGGCGGAACCCCTTCTGGAGCGACCCCACCTATCGCACTATCCCCCGGGATGTCAAGCAGGAGGAGATCGGGATCGCACACCTCCACATCAACAACGCCGATCTGGAGGCGGACGTTAACATCGCCTTGCCCGTGCATCGCTTTCTGGAGCTGGAGGCGGCGGGCGAGATCGGCTCCCTGGCTCCCACCCACTACTCCTTCATGGGCTACCAGGCGTTCCCGCCGAACACCGACGAGTGGGAGAACCACTACGGCCCCGAAATGGCCGCCCATATGAAGGAGGAGGGGGTGGATGCTGCCCTCCTTACCCCCGTCTGATCGGACTGCTGCCAGAACGTGCCCGTGCTGGCACGTGTCATCGAGGCCGCTGGTATCAGCACCGTCGTGGTGACGATGATGCCTGACCTGGCCGAGCGCATCGGCGTTCCCCGCACCGTCGGGCTGGAGTTCCCCTTCGGTCATACGTTGGGTCATGCTGGCGACCGCGAGGAGCAGACGGAGGTTATCCGCGACGCCCTGCGTGTGCTGCGGGATGCCCGCCAGCCGAACGCGGTGGAGCACCTGCCCTACGAGTGGCCGGACTTCGAGCGCTGGAAGCGGGAGTGGCACCCCAGCGAGCCGGCACCGATCATCGCTTTTCTCATAGAGCAGCGTCGCCGGGCAAGGGCAGGGGGATAGTTCTCGTGTTGGAGGACGGCGCGATGACCTGCCCAGCGGCTTATTGCCTGCTGTCGAGCCGCTGAAGGAGCTCCCAGACGAAGGCCTGGGTGCGGGCCAGGACGTCGGCGTCCACGTTCTCGAAGATGTCGTCCGGCCGATGCCAGTGGGGAAGAACGCCATCGGGTCGCAGGTTGACGAAGGTCAGGCTGGGCATGCCGTTCTTGATACCGATGGCGCCCTCGGTGAAGCCCAGCGACATCACCTTGGAGTAGGCGCCCAGCTCTGGTCGGTCGGCGGCGATCTGGTCGCTCAGGGCCAGCAGGCCGGGGTCGGAGCGATAGGGCTTGGCCATGCCCTCGCGGGTGATGTAGCAGGGACCGGAACCGGGCCCAGCCACCGAGTCCAGGGTGATGAAGTAGGCGTCCTTAAGCTTGTCTCGATGTTCCCGCAGGAAGGCGGCCGCTCCATAGCAGCCCACCTCTTCGCAGCCGCTGTTAACGGTCCATACCTCTGTATTGGCCAGAGGCTCCTCCTTCAGCCGCTCGGCCAGGGTGAGGACGAGGGCGGCGCCGCTGGCATTGTCGTTAGCCCCCGGCGTGTAGGGGGTCATGTCTGGCTGGACGGTCATGATCAGGTCGAAGATCAAAAGTACCGCAGGGGCGAGCGAGATGAGGTAGATGATATCGCTCTGGACGATCGAGCCAACGATGTACAGGAGCGCCAGAGCGGCCATGCTGGCGAAGCCCGCCGTCACTAGAACCTGGAAGACTTTGAGATGAAGCGGCGATCGGAAGACGAAGGGGGTTCGGTGGCTGTCTAGGTGGCCGACGAGCACCAGCCGCCGAGTGGGGGTGCCCGCCGCCGGGATGACGGCCCACACGTTCTGGCTCGGCCGTTTGGGCAGCAGCCAGCGAATGGGGTTGGTGATGAAGTTCAGCTCCAGGTAGGCGGAGACCAGGGTGGTGGCCGCCAGCAGGGTGGCGAAGATGGCAGTGGCGCGGCCGGCGAGAGGATAGACGGCGACGGCCAGCAGGGCGAGGGTGATGGCCAAGGCGAAGGGTCGCCACTGGGAGGTACCGCTGCTGAAGCGCTGCATCCGCGGCGACAGGCCCAGCTTGTCCAGCACGCCCCAAGCGTAGGCCGCCGCTGCCGCCTCGGCGGCGGTCGTCGAGCCGCGGGGACCGATGTCCACCGACAGGTGACGAACGTGCTCCAGGCAGCGGGCTGCAAGCTCCCTGTTGTCAGCGCCCGTGGGGTGTCCCTGGTTGGGGCCTTCCTGTGGACCTCCTGGCCCTGCGCCGGTTGGGTCAGAACTCATCGTCATGCTCTCCGTGGGTCCAGTGCGCTCCTAAGGTCAGACAAGACGGGCGGCTTGCTGAATGCTAGCGTCTGCCGCCGGCCTGCGTCAAGGAGGCAGGGCGTCGCAGCATCAGCCCTGGTACAATTTCATGGCCAGCTTGGGCGCCCATGGTGATGCTTGCAGGGAGGAGAGCATGATGAAGGCCGTTCTGTGGGACCTGGATGGTGTTCTGGTGGACACGGCGCCCTTTCACTTCGAGGCCTGGCAGGAGCTGTTCCAGTCGCAGGGCAAGGGCTTTGCTGACGCTGACTTCCGCCGCACCTTCGGCCTGAGAAACGATGCCATACTGAGGGACATCCTGGGCGAGCTTACGCCCGCAGAGGTCGAGCGGCTGGCCCAAAGGAAGGAAGAGCTGTACAGGGATAAGGTTGAGGGCAGGGTGACGGCTATCCCCGGAGCCATAGACCTCTTGCGCCGTCTTCAGGAAAGGGGCAGGAAGATGGCCATCGTCTCCTCGACGCCTCGGGAAAACGTCCGGGTGGTCCTCCGTTCGCTCCGGCTTGAGGGCGTGTTTGAGGCGGTGGTCGCCGAGGAGGATGCGCCGAGGGGAAAGCCCGACCCGCAGGGTTTCCTGCTGGCGGCGGAGAGGCTGGGCGTGGAGGCAGGAGAGTGCGCGGTGATCGAGGACGCGCCAGGCGGGGTGGAGGCGGCCAAGAGGGCCGGAATGCGCTGCATCGGCTTGACCACTAGTCGGCCCAGGGAGGCCCTGGCTGGCGCTGATCTGGTGGTAGACAGCCTGGAAGAGGCAGTTGTCTATTCGTTCCTGGGGGTCTAGGGTCCCCTAGTAGACCACTTCCTCGGCTACTAGGCTTTCGATCTCCTCGCTCGACATCCCCAGAAGACCCCCCAGCACGTACTGATTGTGCCCACCCAGCAGGGGCCCCGGATGGCGAATTCGGGCTGGCGTGTGCGAGAACCTCCACGGCGGGCTCAGCGTCAGCCTCTCGCCGATGGCCGGGTGCTGCAGGGGCTCTAGGACGCCTCGCGCACGGAGGTGGGCATCCTGGATCAGTGCTGGCCCGTCGAGGACGGGCATGGCTGCCACGCCCGCCTTCTGCAAGGCCTGAGTCACTTCCTCCTGGCTGTGGCTGGAGGTCCACTCGCCAATGAGCTGGTCAAGGGCCTTCTGGTTTTGCCAGCGGCTGGAGGGATCGGCGAATCTTTCGTCTTCCAGTCGGCTGTCGCCTACCGCCCGGCGGAGGGCATCCCACTCCTCGTCGCAGACGACGGCGATGGTCACCCACCTGTTGTCGCCCTGGCAGGGGTAGCAGTTGTGGGGAGCCATGGTCTGGTCGCGGTTTCCCGCCCTGGTCTGCGCTCGACCGCTCATCCTGTAGTCCATGAAGACGTGGCCGATAAGGGCGCTGACGGCCTCTGTTGACGACAGGTCGATGTGCTGGCCTTTGCCGGTGCGCGCTCGATAGTAGAGGGCGGCGAGGATGGCGAAGGCGGAGGTGGTGCCCACCCGCAGGTCGACGGCACCGCTGAGGGGCATGGGAGGGCCATCGGGGTGGCCGGTGATGTAGGCATGGCCGCCCATGGCGGCGAAGGTAGGGGCGTAGCCAGTGTAGGTGCGCTCCGGCCCGCTGGCACCCACTGCCGAGGAGGAGAGCATGATGATGTCGGGCTTCACCGCCTTGAGGTCGTCGTAGCCTAAGCCAAGCCTGTCCATCACCCCTGGGCGCATGTTCTGGGTCACTACGTCGCTTATCTGGGCAACCCTTTTCGCTATCTCCACCGCTTTGGGCTGGCTGAGATTCAGGGTGAGGCTCAGCTTGCCGACGTTCAGATCGTTGAAGATGACCGAGTGATCGGGGCTGGTCATCGTTGGCCCTGTCATCAGGGAGCGTAGGCGGGTATGGTCGAGGCGACGGCGGCTCTCCACCTTGATCACCTCCGCCCCCAGCAAGGCCAAGAGTAGAGTGGCTTGGGGCCCAGCCCAGGCCCAGGTGAAGTCGAGGATTCTGACGCCCTCCAGAGGTCCTCTCGTCATGTGCTAGTCCTATCGCTAGATGGTGCCATCAGCGGCCATCCTGTCCAGTTGTTCTCTCGAATAGCCCAGGCGGCCGCAGTAGACCTGCTCATTGTGCTCGCCGAGGAGGGGAGCGGCTCGCTCGCCCCACCAGGGCGTCTCGGACATCCTGTAGGCAGCGGTGGGGTACTCCAGCGTGCCTGCCTGGGGATGGTCGAGTTCGGCGAAGAAGCCGCGCTGGCGCGCCTGCGGCCAGTTCGCTATCTCCGCCGACGTGCGCACCGGCCCGATGGGAACGCCGAAGTTCTGGCCTTTGTGGTAGAGCTCCTCCTTGGGGTGTTGGGCCATCCACTCTTCCAGGAGGGGCTGGATCTCGTCACGGTGCTGGGAGCGAGTGGTCTCATCACGGCATTTTTCGTCCTGGGCCCAGGCGGGGTTGCCCATCAGCTCCATCAGCGCCTGCCACTGGTGCTCCTGAACGGCGGTGATCACCACGTGCCCATCCTGGCAGGGCAGGAGCCCTCCTACCATGCCCGGCCAGTCAGGCGGCTCCGGCGTGTTGGCGAAGCGGGCCACCACCACCCGCTCCAGGGCGAGCAGGGCCTCGAACTTGGAGATATCGATGTGCTGGCCTTGGCCAGTGGTCAGGCGGGAGAAGAGGGCGGCCAGGGTGGCCACAGCGGCGGCGAGGCCGCCGTCGTAGTCACCGACTTCGCCTCCGGCCACGACGGGCGGTTCGTTTCGCTTCTCTTTGGGGGCGACGTAGAAGAAGGAGGAGTGGCCGCTGGCGTGATAGAGGTTGAGGTGATAGCTCTTGTAGTCGCGGTAGGGCCCTGTCTGGCCGAAAGGGGTGATGGAGGTGAAGATGAGGCGGGGGTTGACGGCGCTGAGGGCCGCGTAGTCCAGGCCGAGGTCTGCCATCTCACCAGGCGGCCGGTCCTCGATGAGGACGTCGGCCTGCTCAGCCAGGCGCTGGAAGACCTGGCGGCCGGCGGTTGTGCGAGGGTCGAGGGTGATGCCCAGCTTGTTAGTGTTCAGGTAGAGGAAGAGGCCGCTCTTCTCGGGATGGGGGATGTCCTTGGGGAAGGGGCCTCTGGTGCGGGCGGCGTCGCCGGCGGGCGGCTCCTCGACCTTGATGACCTCTGCTCCCAGGTCGGCCAGGAGCTTGCCGCAGTAGGGGCCGCTGATCATCTGGCAGTACTCGAGGACCTTGAGTCCAGCGAGGGCTGTCTCCGTCATGGTGTCGCCTTCTCCCGGACAGTGTTCGGCGGGCCGCTCGGCCCGCCTCAGATATAGATTACGATCTGGGCGCGTTAGGGGCAAGCCAGGGCGAAGGCTAGGCGATGACCTTGAGGCGCTCGCCGATGAGCTCGAAGGTGGCGGGCAGGGTGCCGATGACCTCGCCCTCGGTGGAGATGCCCACTGTCGCCGCGGATTCGGCCTCGATCCGGCGAGCGGTGCGGTAGGTGACCTGGGGCAGGTCAACGAAGGCGCCGCTGCGCAGCTTGGGAAAGAAGATGACCTTTTGCAGCCGGCTCATGTCGCCCATGCATACCACGTCCAGAAGGCCGTCGTCCAGACGAGCGCGGGGTGCCATGCGAATGCCGCCGCCGGAGTACTGGCCATTGGCGAACCAGGCATTGCCCAGAAGCATTTGCTGGGCGGGAGCGCCGTCGAGGGAGAGGGCCACTAGGTGACCGCGGTAGGTCAGCGTGGTGATCAGGATGGCTCGCAGGAAGGAGAGGCGTCCGCCCAGCCTCTTGGAGCTGCGATTGACTCGGTCGCAGACTACGGCTCCCATGCCGATATCGGCCTCGTTGATGAAGTAGCGAACGGCCTCGCTTCCGTCCGGGCTGCGATAGCGGATCTTGCCCACGTCGATCTCTCGCATCTGGCCCATGGCCAGGCGCTCGGCGGCTCCTTCCAGATCGCGGGGGATGCCCAGAGTGCGGATGAAGTCCGATCCGGTGCCGCGGCAGATGACCCCCAGGGCCAGGTCGGAGCGCAGGGGGCGATCGTCGGCGATCAGGCCGTTGGCGACCTCGTTGACGGTGCCGTCGCCGCCCACCAGGGCGACGCAGCCGTACTGACCGGCGGCCTGGCGGGCGATGGCGGTGGCGTGGCCCTGGCGCTCGGTGAAGGCGACATCGAACGGGGGCAGGAGCGAGCGCAGCTTGGCCTCGATGGCTGGCCAGCGACGGCCGGTGGAGCCGTTGGCGGAGTGGGGGTTGACGATGAGGATGAGGTCTGGCATCAGGGCAGTTCTTTGGCGGCGGCTGGTTGCTCGTCGGCGGCGAAGGCGGTCATCGCGGCCACTGCTTCTCGGTAGCGCTCCACCTGCTGCTGCCGCTGCCGCCGATCCCATCCCAGGACGTTGCCCATGAGGCGAGTCGCCTCGCTCGCCGCATCTAGGCCGTGGTTGTGGTCGAAGAGCATCAAATCTGTGCGGCGGGCCATGAAATCGTCCAGGGTGAGCGCCATCTCCTCGGCGGCGGCGTAGATGGCTTCCACCCTGAGCACAGAGCCAGCGGGCAGCAAGGGGCGGAGCAGTTGCCGGTCTGGCAGGGCGTATCCCAGCACTCGTATGTACTCGGCACCGTACGTGCGCACCAGCCGCTCGGCAGCCGGGCGGGGCAGACCCCAGGTTTCCTCCAGGGCTGAGGTCGTTGCTTCGGCGAAGCGTTCGAATCCGGCTAGCTGACCACCGGGAAGGGGAGTCTCAGCCGTGCGGCAGGGCGCCGCCGACCAGTTGAAGCGCTTTCCTTCTTTCTCTAGGACGCGGTTCACCAGGTCCTCGGCCATGGCCCGGTAGGTGGTGAGCTTGCCGCCGACGATGGAGGCCAGCCCCGCGGGCTCCATCTCGATATCGTAGTCTCTGGGCACGTCCGAGGGGGCACCCTCCTCGAAGACCAGAGGGCGCACGGCTGCCCAACTGGAGATCACGTCTGATGGTGACAGGTGGGCTCCCTGAAAGGTGGCGTTGACCGAGCTCAGAAGGTACTCGACGTCGGCGGCGTCGGCTTTCGCCTGATCGGGGCTGGCGGTGTAGTCTGTATCGGTTGTTCCTACATAGGTGCAGTCCCCCAGGGGAACGGCGAAGATCAAGCGGTCATCGAGGGCAGGGAAGGCCACGATGGCGGATAGCGGGAGGCTGGAGTGAGGGAGCGTCAGATGGATCCCCTTCGTTGGGCGGAGCACGGGGGCCACCCCGCCCTTGGCCCGCAGTTCGTCCGCCCAGGGACCGGTGGCGTTGATCACCACCCGACCGCGAACGGCGCCAGTGCGACCGTCTAGGTGGTCGCGGAAGCGGACGCCTGTCACGCGTTCGTCGTCGCGCTCGAGGTCGGTGACCTCGGCGTAGCTGACGACGGCGGCGCCGTGACGGGCGGCGGAGCGAATGGTGGCTAGGGTCAGGCGGGCGTCATCTACCAGGCAGTCGAAGTAACGGAAGCCGCCTCGTAGGCCGTCCCGGCGGAGGGCCGGCTCCATCTTCAGGAGGTCGTCGGCAGAGAACATGGTGTGATGCTCAACACGGCGGGAGCCGGCCAGCAGGTCGTAGGCCACCAGGCCTACCTTTAGTTGCAGGCGGCTGGTGGGGCCGCTCTCGTAGACGGGCAAGATGTAAGGGAAGGGGTGAACCAGGTGAGGGGCGATCCTCAACAGCACCTCCCGCTCTCGCAGGGACTCCCTCACCAGACGGATCTGGAGATACTTGAGGTAGCGCAGGCCGCCGTGGATCATCTTGGAGGACCTACTGCTGGTGCCTGCGGCGAAGTCCCCCTTGTCCAGAAGAGCTACCGATAGGCCGCGCATGGCGGCGTCGCGGGCGATGCCGGCGCCGGTGATGCCGCCGCCGATGATGACCAGGTCGAAGGTCTCGCTCTGGAAGCGGTCGAGGTAGCTGGCGCGGGTGCGATAAGAGAATGCGCCGGTGGGCGTTGGCTTTCTAAACATCGCTTGTATCCTCGCCTGCTGCTATCAGCTTGCCGGGGTTCATGATGCCCTGGGGATCGAAGGTCTGCTTAAGGGCGGCCAGTGTCCGAACGCCGGCCGGTCCCAGGTATTGGGCCATCCAGGGGCGATGGTCGGTGCCGATGCCATGGTGGTGACTGAGGGCACCACCGGCGTCGATGATGGCATCGGTGGCAGCGGCCTTGACCTGCTGCCACTGCTCCAGCTCGCGGCCCTCCGCCTGGCGGGCCAGGAACGTGTAGTAAAGGGAGGCGCCGTCGGTGTAGGCGTGGGAGAGATGAGCCATCACCAATCCCCGGCCGTCCATGGCCTTGGCCATCGCATCGCGCACGGAGCTATGGAGGGCCAGGTAGCGGTCCCAGGTGGTGGCTGTCTCCAGGGTGTCCACCATGATAGCGTGATCGAGGAGGATGTCTCTCAGGTAGGGAAGCTCGAAGCGGGAGCGTTTCCAGAGCCGCGCGGGGCTGTGCCCCAGGGAGAAGCCCTGGTGGCGGCGGAGGATGCGCTTGGCGCGCTGCCAGTCGGAACGCACCTGGTCCTCCGCACCCTCGAAGCCGACGATCAGGACGGAAGCACCGTCGAGGTGGATGTCCCGCCGTTCTAGATACCATCTTCCCAGGCGTTCGACGGCCGCCTTCAGTCCTTGAGGCGGGGCCCTCATGGCCAGGTTGATCTCGGTCTCGGGCTCGTCCGAAAGGCGCAGGCTCGCTGGCCTCAGGCCTGACTGCATCACTTCGCGAGCCGCATCCACTCCTGCCTGGAAGGTGGGGAAGAGGTAGCCACGGTAGTCAGAGCGGCTGGGCAAGGGAGCCAAGCGGACGGTTGCCTGGGTGATCACCCCCAGCACGCCCTCCGAGCCGGCGATTATCTGGTTGAGGTCGGGACCAGCGGCGGCGGCGGGGACGGCTGGGGTGGCGATCAGGCCGCCGGGGAAGGCCATGCGTAGGCTTTCCACTCTGTGCTCGATCTTGCCGTAGAGAGTGGAGTTCTGGCCTGCGGAGCGGGTGGCGATCCAGCCGCCAAGACTAGAGTACTCGAAGGATTGAGGGAAGTGGCCGAGGGTGAAGCCCTTGGCGTTGAGCTGTTGCTCGAGGGAGGGGCCGAGGATTCCCGCCTCCAGGGTGGCCGTCGCTGCCAGCGGGTTCAGCCGCAGCATACGGTTCATCCGTCCCAGGTCCAGGGTAACCGTCGGCTTCGCTTCAAGCGGTTCGAGGCCTCCGAGCACCGAGGTGCCGCCGCCGAAGGGGATGACGGCGATCCCTCGCTCGGCTGCCGCATCGAGAAGCGCTGCCACCTGATCCTCCGTCTCTGGATAGATGACGGCATCGGTGGCGTGAGGGATCTCCCCGCGACGGATGCGCACCAGGTCGCAATAGCTTTTGCCCAGGCTGTGCACGGCCCTGTCAGCGCTGTCGGTGGTGAGGGACTCAGCGCCCGAGGCCGCGCGCAGGGCGTCCAGGGCTTTCGCTTCCAGGCGGGATGGGGGCAGGGCGACCTCGGCGAGGGATTCGATACGCTGGCTGACGCCGAGTTCGCCCAGCCGACTGCGGACGAATGTCCAGAACTGCTGTGGATCTGGTAGGGGAAAGGTCTGCTGCTCTTCCCCCCAGCCCCACCATTTGGTTGGCATTAGCTATCCTCTCCTTCGCCGACCTGAATTATATACCATTTCGGCCAGATAGGGCCTCTCGTCGCTGGTGCCGGCACCTCTAGCGGCTGAGGAGGAACACCGCCGCCAGGGCGAAGATGATGCCCACGATGCGCATGGGCGCTAGCTCCTCGTGGAGGAAAGCGGCGGAGAGGACGACAGTGAGGGCGGGGTAGAGAGAGGTGAGCGGCACCGCCAGTGACGCCGGCTCGCGGGCAAGTAGCTGGTAGAACAGGATCGTGCCGCCACATCCCGCCAGCCCGGCGAGAAGCCCGAAGCTGATGCCGGAGGCGTGCCAATTAATGGGCAGGAGCTGGCCGCTTGCCACCATATAGATCAGGAACACGGTGGGGCAGACCACGAGGCTGCCCCAAACGATGACCTGCTGGTCGATCCGCTCCACGGCCAGCTTGCCGAAGAGCCCGAACAGGCCCCAGGCGGCGATGGTCGATGTTGCAAGTGCGAAAACCTCTGCTCTCATCTGCTCTCCTCGTTCCTGCCTGTGGGCACGCTACGGCACTTCTTCTCGTAGATGGTGCTAACGTTCACTATGCCCCTTTTCGAGGATGATTGGGATGATCGGTCCGGTGGCTGGGGCTGGCTGATTCGCCGCACTTGTGCAGGGCTCGTTCAATGAGAGTGGCATGGTTCGGCGAGACCCTCGGCACGGTCAAATCATGTATCAGGTAGGTGGGACTGTCAACCAAGGCGCTTGACTGGCGGCTGGTTCCTTCCTATAGTCACTGCGACACTGGCGTTTCTCTAAGTGCAATGGGGGTGCGAGGATGTACGACCTCAAGGGAAAGGTAGCCATCGTTACAGGGGCCGGTCGCAAGCTGGGCATCGGTCGGGCCATAGCGCTCAGGCTGGCTCAGGAGGGGGCCGACGTGGCGGTGGCCGACATCTGCCGCGAGTTCGAGGAGTTCCCCGACTACGGCCTGGGCATGTGGGAGGGCCTGAAGAGCACAGCCGACGAGGTTAGCGCCCTGGGTGTGCGCGGGCTGCCGCTCAGGGTGGACGTGACGGACAGCCGGCTGGTGGACGAGATGGTGGCCCAGACCATGGACGCTTTCGGGCGCATCGACATTCTGGTGAACAATGCCGGTGGAGTCGTGGGCCCGATGCCCGTGCTGTGGATCGAGGAGGCAGCCTGGAACAAGACACTGGCCATCAACGCCACGGGGACATTTCTCTGCTCGCAGCGGGTGGCCCGGACGATGATCGCCCGCCGGGAGGGGGGGAAGATCGTCAACATCGCCTCCATTGCCGGCAAGGGGCGTTCTCCGGCGCTGGCCGCTTACTGCGCGGCCAAGGCAGCCGTTCTGGCCTTGACAAGAGTCCTGGCTTACGAGCTGGCCGCCAGCGGCATCCAAGTGAACGCCGTCTGCCCAGGAGAGGTGGACACCGATCTTCAACGATGGGGCTGGGAGTTGGAGGCGAAGTTTCGGGGCGTACCCTACGACGTGGTCGTCAGTGAGGAGATCGAGCAGATCCCCCTGGGCAGGCTGGAAACGACCGACGACGTAGCCAACCTGGTGGCTTTCCTGGCCTCCAGTCAGTCGGATTACATGACCGGCCAGGCCATCAACGTGGACGGCGGGATAGTGATGTACTAGGGCTGGCGCTGACCGCGGCCCCTGGACTCGGCATCGGCGGGAGGAAGCCATGACAGAACGCATCGGTTTCATTGGGCTGGGCATCATGGGCCGGCCCATGGCCCGCAATCTCCTAAAGGCTGGCTATCCCCTCACTGTGTGGAATCGCAGCCGACCGGGCATCGACGAGCTGGTGGGGGAGGGGGCGGCCGAGGCCTCCTGCCCGCGAGAGGTGGCTGAGCGCTCCGATGTTGTCATAACTATGGTGTCTGACTCACCGGACGTGGAGGAGGTGGCCCTCGGCGGCGGCGGTATCATCGAGGCGGGGCGAGCAGGGCTGGTGGTGATCGACATGTCTACCATCTCGCCGGCGGTGACGCGCCACATCGCCGGCCGATTGGCCGAGGCTGGCGTCGAGATGCTCGATGCGCCGGTCAGCGGCGGTGATAAGGGTGCCATCGCCGGCACGCTCTCCATTATGGTGGGAGGGTCGGAGGCCACGCTCGCCCGCTGTCGGCCCATCTTGGAGGCGATGGGTCGCACCATCACCTATTGCGGCTCCAGTGGCGCCGGCCAGACGGTCAAGCTCTGCAACCAGATCGTCGGCGGCCTGAACAACCTGGCCATGTGCGAGGCGCTTGTCTTTGCCGTCAAGGCGGGGGTGGACCCCAGGACGATGATCGAGGCCGTGAGCGGCGGTGCGTGCACCTCCTGGGCGATCCAGAACCTGGCGCCCAAGGTCGTGGAGCGCGACTTTGAGCCCGGCTTCAAGGTGGCCCACCAGCAGAAGGACCTGCGTCTGGCCCTGGAGGAAGCGGACAAGCGCTCGCTGCCCCTGCCGGGCACGAGCCTGGTGCACCAGCTATTCGCCGCCGTGGAGGCCGACGGCCTGGGCGGCGAGGGCATCCAGAGCCTGGTGAAAGCCCTGGAGAAGCTGGCCGGCGTCCAGGTGGAGTAGGCGTCGGCAGCGGCAGGACGAAGGGGTTGGTCGTTCTCAGCCGCTCGAGGGTTGGCCGATCTGCAGTTCCACTTCGGGGATAGTCTGGGCGAACTCGCTGGTCAGGACGTGGCTGGTGCCTTCGTCGCCCTTCAGATAGTAGTCGAAGAAGGCGGTCGCGAAGAGGCGGGTCAGCTCGCGCTGACGGTCTCCGGCCAGTCCCTGGGCAGAGGCCTCAGCCGCCGGGCAGCCGGTGAGATCGGCGCCGGTCGCTTGCGCAATTCGCACGCTATCCTCGAGGAAGGTCTCCCCGCCACTGCTCGCCAACGCGCCGGGCGGAGGGTCTTCCATATCGGCGTCGGCAAACCGCATGTGGTTGCCGCCCAGAAGCGTGAGCAGGTACTTGGGCGGGCTGGCGGCGTCGTAAGCCTGACGAGCGCTCTCGAAGGCCACCACCTGGTCGTCGCTGCCGCTGATGACGAGGAGAGGGGTGTGTGAGCCCTCGTAGTTCTGGCTGCCCACCAGACAGCTCACTGGGGCAAGAGGCAGGGCCGCTTTCACGCGGGGGTCGGCCAGGGGGCCGAAAGTGGCCAGGATCGTCGTCAGTCCTCCCAGGGAGTGGCCGGTGAGGCCGATGGCCGTTTCGTCTATGGCACCCTCGAATTGATTGCCCGGCTCATCGGCGAAGCCCAGGAAGCTATCGATCAGGAAGCTCACGTCGCCGGGCTGGTTGAGGACATCGCCCGCCCTTGGGCCGCCAGGGGCTAAGCCGTTGCTCAGCGGGTAGTCAGGCGAGATGACCATGTAGCCTTGGCTGGCCAGATGGGCTGTGTACGAAACCGACTGTCGGCGGACCCCCGTGAAGCCATGGCTGAAGACGATCAGAGGGTAGGGTGCCTGCGAAAGGTCCAGGGGAGCATCGCGAATCTCAACCGGCTGCGTTCTGCCCTCGGCCGGGTACCAGACCTCGGTCACCAGAGTACGGCTGTCGGCGCCGGGGTAGCTGCGGTTGGGGTCGGTGGGCCGTGATTCGTCCACGAGAGTCAGGGTTGACACGCCCACCGCGAAGGGGCCGCGTTCGGCCAGGTCCTGCGGGGCAACAGTGGGGACGGCGGTGGCAGTGGGGGTGGCGGCAATGGGGCTGGCGGTGGCAAGAGGGGTAGTGGTAGCAGATCGGCCCTCGTCCTGTCCACCGCCGCAAGCAACGGCCAACAGGGCCGCTAGGGCGAGAACGGCGATGGCCGGCAGAGTCGCGCGCAGAGGGACTAGTAGGCGTCTCCAAGCGGCTGCTATCTTGCTCATCATCGTGTGTTGCCTCGACTAGCTGCATCCATGCCGATTGGGCTGGCTAGGCGCTGGCGAGGGCGGCGTTCAGGCGCTCGCGGATCTCGATCGCTTCCTCGACGATTCCGTCGATGAGCTCCTTCACTGTCGGCACATCGTGGATGAGGCCGATCGCCTGACCGGCGCTGGCCAGTTGGGAATCCAGCTTGCCGTCGTCGAAGACGGCGCCGCCCTGTCCGGCTATGATGGGTATCAAATCCTCGAGGGTGGCTCCGCGAGCCTCCATCTCCATCACCTTAGCGGACACGGCGTTCTTGGCTACCCGCGACGGGTTGTTGATAGACTTCATGCAGTAGGCGGTGTCTGTCTCCGCGGCGTTGACCAGCCAATCCTTCCAGCCGGGATGGCCGCGGCATTCCTTGGTGGCCATGAAGCGGGTGCCCATGAGAACGGCGTCGGCGCCCAGGGCCAGGGCGGCCACCAGGCCGCGACCATCGGCGAAGCCGCCGGCAGCCACCACCGGTATGCTCACCGCGTCCACGGTGGCGGGTACCATTATCAGCGTGGTCACCTCATCCATGCCCGGGTGGCCGCCGCACTCGTGTCCTACCACGCACACGGCGTCGCAGCCGACCCGCTCGACGGTGCGGGCGTAGCGGACGCCCGCCACCTTGTGCATTATCTTGACGCCACCGGCATGCAGCGGCGCCACGATCGCCTCTGGGCTGCGACCGGAGGTCTCGACTACCGGTATCTTCTCCTCGCAGGCGATCTGCACCCAGGCCTCGATGGGCTGGGGGCGGAGGGCGGGGAACAGATTGATATTGAGCCCGATCGGGCCGTCGGTCAGGTCGCGGGCCTTGCGGATCTCGGCGCGTAGGTCGTCCACATTCTCGAAGGTGGCCCCTACAATGAAGCCGAGGCCACCAGCATTGGCCACTGCTGCTACCAGCTCGGCGCGGCCGATCCAGTACATGCCGCCGCAAATAATGGGATACTTGATATCGAAGAGCTTGGTGATCCTTGTCTGAAACATGTCGCTGCTCCTTTCCTGTAGAGGCCGATGGTCGTTGTTTATCACAAGTGTTGCCGCCTGGCAAGGGGGCAGCCAGCAGGAGGCCAGTAGCTATCGGCGGCTTTCAAGCGTCTATATAGACTAGGGGTCTCATCGATATGCCGTGGTTTCGAGACAAGCGGCGTGTTCCAGTAGGCCGCAGGAGCGGGCTGGAACGGGACTGGAGCTGGTCATGGGAGCCGCCGAGACCCGAGAGAGCGCGCTGGCAGCGGTGGCTGTGGGTCGTTGGGGCGATCGCGGCGGTCGCGGCCGTCGCTGTGGCGGTCGGCCTGACGCTGGCCTTCACCGTCGGCGGCCTCGGTGGTGGCCCGGCGGCCGAGGAAGAAGTCCTGCCATATGCCGCCATCGCGGGCAGTGTTTCGGTAGCACTTCACGACGGGCAGACAGCGGCGGCGGTCATATTCGAAGACAAGTGCGATGCCTATCTGGTAGCGAGGGGGCAGGATAGTCCGCCACGCCTACCCGACGGCGACTACTTCTTCCAGGTAACCAACGCTTCCGACAAGGCCCTCCTTTCCAGCGATGAGGTCAGGTTCCGCCAGTTTCGGGTGGCCGATGGTGCGATCGAGGGCGTATCGGGGCAGGGGAGCCACGCTATTGGCATCGACAGCCTTAGTGGCGCTGCCACCGTCCAGCTCTGCCCCTTCGTTGACAGCCCGGACTCGTCAGGTATGTACGAGGTTTGGGTCACTCCGGTCGAGGATTTCCAGGGGGATGTGGAAGCGGTGGACTCCTCCGCCGCCGATTGTCACGGGTTTCTTGCTGCCCGTTCGGCGAGAGCGCTGTTCGCTGTCAGCCCCGCCAGATAGATTGTAACGACTGGGAAGCACTTGTCAGGCCCGCTGCGAGGGTCGGCGAGCCCTATCTTGTCAAATCCTCCGCCTGCGAGTAGGATCAATGCCTAAGGCCCGTTGGCCATGCCAACAACGATGTCCGGCAGGACATACGGGGAAGGGAGGGCAGCCATGCAAAGCCAGCCCACTGTGCAGGAGAGCGGCAAGCGGCGCCCACGGCGGTCATCGGATGTGCTGCAAGAGTATCTGAAGGGATTGGACAGCGAAATCGCCGGTCTGGTGGCGGAGCGCGAGTACCTCCAAGCGAAGCTCGAGTTGGTCGAGCGACAGAGGGCTAACCTTCAGGAGGTCATCGAGATCGAGGCGAAGCTGGCGGAGATGGACCGGCGTGGTCTAGGTATGCCAGAGACCGCCGAAGAGGGCGCTCCCCAGAAGGGCGAAGTCGCGGCGGCTCGCTAAGCGCCTTTCTCCGACCTCTTGTCGACCCTCTTCAACACGCACAGTCAGTGGACTCAGGGACTGCGAACTCGCGCGGTCAGTGATGGCCCAGGACAGCTCTTGAGGACTGGGCGTCGGCTGGCCGTAGCGGCCTCAGTGTGTTCTTGCCTTGCGAGTCCTCGCGCCTGCGAGTAGGGTGGGGGCGCGATAAGAGGTGGAGGTGCAGATGACGAGGTCCACAATAGCGAGGCTTCTGCTTCTCGCTGTGGCGCTCGTGGCTCCCGCGATCCTCGTGGCTTGTGCAGGGGATGGTGGAAGGGAGGAACATGCCGGTGGCGGCGTGCCGATGTTCCGGGGCAACGCCGCCCGCAGCGGCGTGAACCCCGGCCCAGGGGTTGAGCGGTCGCCAAAGCTGCTCTGGCGCTTCGAGACGGGCGACGAGGTTTGGTCGTCCCCGGCGGTGGTGCAGGGGGTGGTCTACATCGGCAGCCACGACAGCTACGTCTACGCCCTGGAGGCGGCTACGGGGGAGGAGCGCTGGCGCTTCAAGACGGGCTACATCGTTCTATCCTCCCCGGCGGTGGTGGACGACGTAGTCTACATTGGCAACGGGGACAGCTACGTCTACGCTCTGGAGGCGGCTACGGGGGAGGAGCGCTGGCGCTTCAAGACGGGCCGCGGCGTTGCTGCCTCGCCAGCGGTGGTGGAGGAGGTGGTCTACATCGGCAGCCACGACAGCTACGTCTACGCCCTGGAGGCGGCTACGGGGGAGGAGCGCTGGCGCTTTAAGACGGGTGGCATGGTTAGCCCCTCGCCTGCGGTGGCGGACGGCGTTGTCTACATCGGTGGGGATAACTACGTCCACGCCCTGGACGCCGCCACGGGGGAGGAGCGGTGGCGCTTCCAGACGGACGGCATACTTTCCCTCTCCTCCCCGGCGGTGGTGGACGGTGTGGTCTACATCGCCAGCTACGACCACCATCTTTACGCCCTGGAGGCCGCCACGGGGGAGCTGCGCTGGCGCTTCGAGACGGGCGGCTGGTTCTTGTCCTCCCCGGCGGTGGAGGACGGTGTAGTCTACATTGGCAACGACGATGGCTACGTCTACGCCCTGGAGGCGGCTACGGGGGAGGAGCGCTGGCGCTTCGGGACGGGCCGCTGGGTTTCCTCCTCCCCGGCAGTGGTGGGCGGCGTGGTCTACATAGGCAGCCTCAACAGCTACGTCTACGCCGTGGACGCCGCCACGGGCGAGGAGCGCTGGCGCTTCGAGACGGGCGGCTGGGTTTCCTCCTCCCCGGCAGTGGTGGGCGGCGTGGTCTACATAGGCAGCTACGACACCTACGTGTACGCTATCACCGAGGAATGACAGGGCTAGGCTGCGAGCCTGTTCCCCAGGCGAAGACCGCCTGTGCCCCTCCAGCGCGCAGTGCGCCGTAAGCGTCTCAGGTTCAGCACACTGCTCCTCTGCATGGCCTGTTGCGGTAGGGCCTCGTCGCAAGGTAGCCTTTGCTTGTGGGGGAGGGTTGCCAATGAGTGACGAGACGCGGGCCGCTGAGGAAAAGGGAAGAGCGGGGGCAGCAGGGCCGCTGCTGCTGGGCATGCGCGACGTGAGCAAGGTGTACGAGAGGGGGCGGGAGCAGGTTCGCGCCCTCGACGGCGTGAGCCTTGCCTTCCAAAGCGGCGAGCTGGTGGTCGTGCTTGGCCCCAGCGGGTCGGGCAAGACGACCCTTCTCAACCTGGTGGGCGGCCTGGACCGCCCCACCGCGGGCACGATCCGCTACGGCGACACGGACATCACCAGCCTTTCCGACGGCGACCTGGGGCGGTTTCGCCGCGACCACATCGGCTTCGTGTTCCAGTTCTTCAACCTGATTCCTACCCTTACTGCCCGCGAGAACGTAGAGTTCGCCGCCGAGCTGGTCTCGCACGACTCCCGCCGGGTGGAGGAGCGGGTGGGGGAGCTGCTGAGGCTGGTGGGCCTGGAGGAGCGGGCTGACCACTTCCCCAGCCAGCTCTCGGGCGGCGAGCAGCAGCGGGTGGCCATCGCCCGGGCGATGGCCAAAGACCCGGACATCCTCCTGTGTGACGAGCCGACGGGAAACCTGGACTTTCGCACCGGCCGGCAGATCCTCGGCCTTCTCCAGAAGCTGACTAGCGAACAGGGCAAGACCTGCGTTCTGGTCACCCACAACACCGCCATCGCCGCCGTGGGCACGCGGGCTGTCCGGCTACGCGACGGGCGTGTCCACTCCGACGAGGGCAATGCCAGCCCGCTGGCGGCGTCCAAGGTCGAGTGGTAAAGAGGGAGCCGGGAGAGGCAACGGGCGACGATGAACCGCAAGATCCACCTGCTAGTGATTCGCGACATAATGGCCCGACGCTTCCAGTTCGGGGCGCTGGCCATCATCATCGCCCTGGGCATCGCCATTTTCGTGGCCATGACGGTGGCCTTCAACAACGCTCAGCGCTCGTACGACCGCACCTACGAGGAGACCCACTTCGCCGACTTCAGCGTGAAGGTCAAACAGGCACCGGAGTCGGTCATCGCTGAGGTGGGGCGGCTGCCGAACGTGGAGGCGGTGGAAGGTCGGGTGGTGATGGATACCGGCCTTCCGGTGGCCGAGAATCGCCTGGTGCAGGCGCGGCTCATCGGCCTTCCGACGGACGGTCGTCCCGCGGTCAACGACGTGATCGTGGAGTCCGGCCGCTACTTCCAGCCGGGCGACACAGACGTCGTCCTGCCGCTGGACAAGTTCGCCGATTTCCACGGCTACGAGAGCGGCGACACCCTTAAGGTGTATGTGCGTCAGGGTCTGCTGGAGGAGCTTCGTATCGTTGGGACGGTCTCCAGCCCGGAGTACCTGCTGATGGCGGAGAGCAAGCAGGACCTGCTGCCCAGCCCGCGCCGCTTCGGCGTGTTCTTCGTGCCGAACGCCTACCTGCAGGAGCTGTTCGGGATGCAAGGGCAGGTCAACGAGGTCCACGTCCTGGTGGAGAGCCAGGGTCAGCGCGAGGAGACCATCGCCGCCGTAAGCGGAGTGCTGGAACCCTACGGCGTCCAGCAGACGGTGCGGCAGGAGGACCAGCCGAGCAAGGCAGCCACCGAGCTCGACCTTGAGAGCGGTCGCGAATTCGCTATCCTGCTGCCCGCTCTGGTGCTGGTCATTGCGGCCATCGCCATCTACATCGCCATGAGCCGGCTGGTGCGGGCGCAGAGAACGCTCATCGGGCTGTTCAGGGGCGTCGGCTACGGCAAAGGTGCTGTCGTCGTGCACTATCTTCTGTTCGCCATCGTCATTGGGGTGGTGGGCGGCGGCGGCGGCGTCGCGGCGGGGTATGGCCTGGGCTATCTTCTCACCGGCTTGTATGCCGATGCCCTTGCCATCCCCCTCATCGCCCATGAGTTTCAGCTTATGCCCATCGTGATCAGCGTGATCGTGAGTCTGGGGGTGGCGTTGGTGGCCGCGGCGGCGCCAGCCTGGACGGCCAGCCGCATGCTGCCCGCGCCGGCCATGCGCCCGTCGCCGGAGGTGGCCCTGGCCAAGGGCTCGGTGCCCTTCGTGGAGCGGGTATTCGGTCTGGGGCGACGGCCGCCGCTGCTGGTGAGACTGGCAGTACGGAACATCTGGCGCAGCCCGGTGCGCAGCCTGTATACGGTGGGTGCCATAGGCCTGGCGGCGGTCTTGCTTGTCGTGGGCCTCTCCTCTTTCGACAGCATGGACTTCGTCATGGATCGCCAGTTCGAGAAGACGGACAGGTGGGATATGGCGGCGACCTTCTGGAGTCCCCAGGATGACCAGACATTGGCCGAGATCAGCGATCTGGATGGTGTCCGCCGGGTCGAGCGCGTCTACCTGACGCCCGCGGAGCTTCGGGTGGGTTCGAAGCGGACGAACATTGAGTTACTGGCAGTGCCGGAGGACACGCGGCTGCACGGATTCGACCTCGGCGGGGGCAAGACGGCGGGCGAAGCCTTGGGCGGGGGAGGAATCATTTTAGCCAAAGGCGTCGCCGACAAACTGGACGTCGGCGTCGGCGACAGCGTCGACATAACAACAGAGGCCGGGCTCGTTCAGGGAGATGATGCCCCTCTTGTGAGCGGGGTCAGCAAGGAGTTCACTGGCGGGCTGGGCTATGTGTCGCTGGCGACCAAGGAGGAGCTCGGGCTGCCTGGCGGCTTCAATGCCGTCTGGCTTGAAACCGCGTCGCGCTCGGCCAGCGAGAAAGTGCAGGCGGCCCTGTATGACGAGATACCGGGCATTCAGGGGGTGCAGATCAAGGAGGAGATCCGGGACGACTGGAGAGAGATGATGTCGCTCTACAACGTGATGACTGGCGTCATCGTGGCGTTCTGCATGGTAATGGCGGCCGCCATCGTCTTCAACACGATGACGGTCAACGTGCTGGAGCGGGAGCGGGAGACAGCGACCATGCGCACGCTGGGAGCGGGCAGGCCGTCGGTTGGCCTTATGCTGGTGGCGGAAGGGTTGGTATTCAGCCTTCTGGCCATCCTGCCTGGCCTTGCTCTGGGGACGGTCGCGGCGTCCTACCTGATCCACACCTGGAGTTCCGAGTTCTTCACCATGTGGTTCCACATGTACCCGACGACCTATATGATGATCGTCGCCGTCATTATCGTGGCTGCCCTGGTGTCAACCATACCCTCTATCTGGCACAGCAACCGCATGAACCTGGCCGAGGCCACCAAGGTTCTCGCTTAGAGCGCTGGCCTCAGGACTACCGTCTCCATGGCGGTAGGGAGCGCGTCCTTCTTGAGCTCTACCTCGCTGCCGGCGATGGTCTTTACCTGCTGGCGGCCTCGGGTGAAGTCCTCTACCCCAGCGACGGGGAAGCTTGGGCACCTGTCGTTCTTGAAGTGCATGGGGATGACCACCTTCGGTGCGAGCTTCTGGCAGACGCGGTCGGCGAGGGCGGCGTCTATGGTGAAGTTGCCGCCTACAGGGATGAGTAGCAGATCCACATCGCCGACGTCGGCCACTGTTTGGTCCGACAGGTCGTGGCCCAGGTCGCCCAGGTGGCACACGTTGATGCCATCGAGGGCGAAGCAGAGAATCGTATTCGGCCCCCGCTCTTTCCCCGACGACTGGTCGTGGGCGGTGGCGATGCCCTTGAACTGAACGCCCTTGGCCTGGTGGCTACCGACCCCTCGCACGACCTGGGGATTGCCTTTCACAGCGGCCACGTTGTTGTGGTCGGCGTGGTCGTGGCTCACCGTGACGATGTCGGCCGTCTCCGCCGGGGGTGCGTACTCCAGTCCGAAGACGCCGGTGGTATAGGGGTCGGTCATAATCCTCAGCCCGCTGTCGGAAGTCAGGAGAAAGCAAGCGTGTCCCAACCATTTGACCTTCATCAGCGGCAACCTCCTTTCTCAGCCTGTCTGCAATGGTAGCACATCGGCCCCAATATGGCTTCCAGGATTTCCTAGAAGCTTGTCGGGAGAGGAGAAGGGGTCTGGCTGATGTCGGCTGCCTAGCCTTCGGGTGGCGCTGCCGGCGCTCGCCGTGCAGTCTTCCTGCGGAAAACGGTGTTCAGCAGATGGTCGCTCAACCTCTTGCCCAAACCGATGATCGTAAGCGTGGGCGGCCTATCCAGCGCCTCGGGGAAGGTGCTGGCGTCGCAGACGTAGAGGTTCTTGACCTCGGTCTGGAGGTTTGCGTCAACCATCTCTCCAATTCTGACGGTTCCGCATGGGTGGGTTCCGCGAAGCGGGCCCACAAAGACAGAATCCGGGTCACAACCGGCCTTGATGAGGGTCTTTCGGGAGACAATCGAGGCGTGATTTAGTCTGTATCGATCGCGTGCAGTCGTTGGCTTGCTGATCTTTCCTTCGACAGTAATACCGCCGGCAATTTCGTCTTTTACCTTGATCATCACTCCCATGGTTCCAGCGTAATTGACCCAGGTGAAGGGATATCGGATGCCCTTTGCAAACATGATGAGGGGATAGGTTAGCCAGGGATCGATGATTGTGCTTAGCATGTAGCCATTTTCATCGTCGGTGTAGGCAACGGTCATCGGCGGGTCAGACGCAGTTCCTTTGTATTTCGATACGCCGTAGACCAGTGTCGTTGTGTCCACCGCCAGGCCGTTGCCGGCGTCGAAGAAGCCCGAGTTTTGCATGATTAGTGGCGTTCCGATACCGCCAGCTGCTAGAACAATGACCCCCGCTCTTACTTCAAATGGCGTTCTCTTGTTGATCTTCCTTTTAACCCCGAGAGCTTGCTTATCTTCGATGATCAGGCTGTCTACCTTCGCTTGGGTGATCAATTCGCAGCCGGCAGAAACGGCGTCATCAACGTATTCGTTGGCCGTCCACTTTGCCCCACATCTACAGCCGAGCATGCACTTGGCACCGCAGTCAAACTTGGCAGCCCTGGCAGGCCTAATGAACTTCATGAGCGGTTCCCACTTGTAGCCCAGGGAGATTCCAGCTTCCATGATGCGCTTGGAGCCTTGGCCAAGCAGTTCGTCAGAAAGTGGTTGGGTATTGAGTTCTTTTATGGTCTCTTCAACATAATCGTCGATGTCGACTTTGTATCTTTCCTTTAGCCATGCTGGTGGTCTGGCGGCAGAGCCTGTGAACAAGTTTGTCGATCCGCCCGTCATAATACCTCGGATGATGTTCAGTCCTTCCTCGGTGAACAATAAGCCGTGGTTGTCGCCGTAGATCAGGGCTCCGAGGTGGGTGCCGTAGTAGAACTCATTCCTGTGGTCTCTGCCCATCTCCAGCAGAACGACCTTCTTGCCAGCCCTGGCTAGCTGACGGGCAACCGTAGCACCACCGGGGCCGGAGCCGACAACGACAACATCCGTTTGCCTTTTCATCAACGCTTCTGCCATAACGCCACCGCCTCAGGCTTGAACCTTTGCCAGCTGGACTTTGGTGCCTGTAGGGATATCAGGGTGGCGCTCGCGGTTCAATCTGTACAGGCCGGCCTCTGAGGCCCCGGCTGCTGAGGCGGCGCCGCGAGCGACGGCGGGCGTGGTTTCCAAGGCCTCTGTCATAGTAACGGGAGCTAACTGTAACCATCCTGTTACTACCCTGACGTTACTTCGGATAGACTTTGTGCTAATATTCACATACTGTAAAGAGATTCCAGCGTCTGGTACGATCCAGCGACGATTAGCCGAGGGGGATCCTCGGCTTATGGCTGCTGTAGCTGGAGAGAAGTTGCAGCGGAGGTTAGGGGGGAAGGCGTCTATGGCAATCATTACTGTTGTGGTGGGCGACCCGCCCTACGGAAAACAACGAGTCTACACCACTCTTAGGTTTTCGCTGGTGGCTCTTCACGAAGGACACCAGGTGAACCTCTTTCTCTTGGAGGACGCTGTGTTTGCGGCCAAGAGGGGGCAGAAGCCGCCGGAGATGCCCATCGGTGGGGCGGGTATGCCCAATTGCGAGGAGCTACTAGGGGCCGCTATCCAAGAAGGGCTGGCGGTCAAGGCCTGTCGTGTCTGCTCGGCCGAGCGAGGCCTTCGTGCGGAGGAAATGATCGAGGGCGTGGAGAGCGCCTCTATGGTTGACTTAGTGGATTGGGTGGTGCAAAGTGATAAGATCATCTTCTTCTAGTCGTTAGGCGCTCATCGAAAGGGGAGACGCCGTGCGGTTGCCACTCGTTGGCAAAGCGTTCGCTTGTTTGGGCTTCCGCCCAGGAGGTCAGGTTTTGTGACCAAACTGAGCCGAAGACATTTCCTTGTACTCTGCGCGGCGACCAACGCCGGCCTTCTCTTGCCGACTGGCTCGGCTCGTGCGAAGGGAATCGGCGATTTTCCTCTGCACAAGAGGATTGGCGAAGCGCATACCATCTGTCCCTACTGCTCCTGCGGCTGCGGCCTTGTCATCGCCACCGATGAGAACGGACATATCACCAACGCCGAGGGCGACCCGGATCACATCGTCAACCGCGGTGCCCTCGACCCCAAGTCTATTGCCGTGCCGCAGCTCTCCAACAGCCCTCTGCGGCTGAAGACGGTGATGTATCGCGCCCCGGGCTCGGACCGGTGGGAAGAGAAGTCGTGGGAATGGGCGACGGCTGAGATCGCCGAGCGCATCAAGAAGACGCGCGACGAGAGCTTCGTCACCACCGACAAGGTCGACGGAAAGAAACTGACCGTCAATCGCACTGAGGGCCTGGCCTGGATCGGTGGCGCCGCCAACAACAGCGAGGACTGCTACCTGAGCGCCAAGCTGGCGCGAGGTCTGGGGGTGGTCTATTTAGAGCACCAGGCACGCATATGACACTCGGCTACGGTGGCCGGTCTCGGCCCCACGTATGGCCGCGGTGCCATGACCAATGACTGGACTGACATTAAGAACTCCGACTGTATCCTGGTCCCTGGTGCCAACCCTGCTGAGAATCACCCAGCGTCCATGGCCTGGGTGAATGAGGCGCGGGACAAGCAGGGGGCCAAGCTTATCGTCGTCGACCCCCGCTTCACTCGCACAGCAGCTACCGCCGACCTGTACGTCTCGCTGCGCTCGGGCACGGACATCGTCTTCCTGGGTGGGCTGATCAACTACACGATCCAGAACAAGCTCTACAACGAGGAGTACGTCAAGTACTACACCAACGCCCTCACCCTGATCCAGCCAGACTTCCAAGGCCCGGCTGACCTCGATGGCCTTTTCTCGGGCTATGACGCCGAGAAGAGATCGTACGACACGACGTCGTGGCAGTATCAGACCGAGAAGCAGACGGTGACGGTCACGGAGACGGACCCCGTCACCGGCGCGGAGGTAACGGTTGAGAAGGAAGTGTCCGTCGTCAAGCAGGCTACAAGCCTCGACGACCCCAACTGCGTCTTCGCCCACCTGAAGAAGCACTACGCTCGCTTCACGCCGGAAGTGGTCGAGCAGGTCTGCGGCACGCCGAAAGACAAGTTCCTCCAGGTGGCGGAGCTGTTCTGCGCCACCGGCGCTGTCGATAAGTCCGGCACCATCATGTACGCCATGGGGCAGACGCAGCACACCGTGGGCACTCAGAATGTGCGGTCTATGGCCATGCTCCAGCTTCTCTTGGGTAACATCGGCATCCCGGGCGGCGGCGTCAACGCCCTGCGGGGCGAGTCCAACGTCCAGGGTTCCACCGATATGGGCCTCTTGTTCGACAGTCTTCCCGGCTACCTCGGCTGCCCAGCCGATACGGACGTTGACTTCGCCACCTACTCTAAGCGTTTCGATACGACCAGCTACTGGGTCAACGGGCCACGCTTCTTCGCCAGCCTGATGAAGGCCTGGTTCGGCGAGGCGGCGACAAAAGACAACGACTACGTCTACGACTACATGCCCAAGACCAAGAAGGGCGAGAACTACTCCTGGATCAGCCTGTTTGAGGCGATGTACGCGGGCAAGATCAAGGGGATGGTCTGCATGGGCCAGAACCCGGCCGTGGGCGGGCCCAACGCCCGTTTCGAGCGCAAGGCGATGGAGAACCTCGACTGGCTGGTGGTCATGGACATCTTCGAGACAGAGACGGCCTCGTTCTGGAAAGGGCCCGATGTCCAGCCCGAGGACATCAAGACGGAGGTATTCCTGCTGCCGGCGGTTGATGCCCTGGAGAAGGCGGGCAGCATCGTCACCAGCGGTCGCCGCAACCAGTGGCGGCCCGCGGTGGCAGCGGGGCCCGGCGAGGCCAAGGAAGACATCTGGATCCTAGACCGCTTGGCTAGCGCCCTCAAGGACGTGTACAAGGACTCGAGCGATGCCAAGGATCGCCCCATCCTCGACTTGGCCTGGGACTATGGCGACGAACCGGATGTGGAGCGTGTGGCCCGCGAGATCAATGGCTATGCAGCCGCGGATGTGAAGGACGCGAGCGGCAAGGTGCTGGTGGCGAAGGGCGAACTCATCCCCGGCTTTGGCACCATCGCCGCCGCCGCCGATCCGGGCACGATTGCCTGCGGCAACTGGCTCTACAGCGGTTACTTCGTCCCAACCGATGACGGCAACGGGGATATTATGCCGGCGGTGAAGCGGCGGGGGCAGAAGGACCCGAGCCCGTACGGCTTCTACCCCTACTGGGGCTTCACCTGGCCAGCCAACCGGCGCATCATCTACAATCGCGCCTCGGCGAGGCCGGACGGGACGCCCTGGGCGGAGAACAAGAAGGTCATCTGGTGGGACCCCGATGCCGGTAGGTGGGTAGGCTACGATGTGCCCGACTTCTCGGCGACCAAGGCACCGGACGCCAAGGCTGACCCCGCCAAGAGCGGACTCGGCGCCCAAGCGGGCACCGACCCGTTTATCATGAAGAGCGACGGCAAGGGATGGCTGTTTGCCCCCTCGAAGCTCAAGGAGGGGCCGTTCCCCGAGCACTACGAGCCCCTGGAGTCGCCCGTCGAGAACCCGATCTCCAGCGTGCAGAACAACCCGGTGATCAAACTGTGGGACACCGACCGCGACAAAGATATCGGCGACAAGGTGGGCACATCGGAGGAATTCCCCATCATCTGCTCCACCTATCGGGTGTGCGAGCAGTGGCAGACCGGGCCCATGTCTCGCAACCTCCCCTGGCTAGCCGAGTGCCAGCCTGACATGTTCCTGGAGATCGGCGAAGAACTGGCAGGGGAGAAGGGCATCAAGAACGGCGACCAGGTCATTGTCACCTCGGCGCGGGGGCAGATTCAGATGGTGGCACTGGTCACCAAGCGCTGGCGGCCATTCCAGATCAACGGTAAGAAGGTGCATCAGGTGGGAATGCCCTGGCACTACGGCTGGCAGGGGCTGGCCACCGGCGATATAGCCAACGACCTGACCGCCCACGTCGGCGATGGCAACACCATGATTCCGGAGTACAAGGTATTCCTGGTGGATGTGAGAAAGGCCTAGGGACGGGATGGTCCTGACGTTTATCTTGCCAAGGGATGGTAGGTGATATGCCCAAGGCGATACTGTTTGACGCCTTCAGGTGTACCGGCTGCCGCGGCTGTCAGGTCGCCTGCAAGCAGTGGAACGACCTACCGGCGGAGGACACCCACAACACCGGTAGCTACCAGAACCCGCCGCGGGTCTCGGCCGACACCTGGCTGGTCATGCAGTTCAGGGAGGTCGAGAACGGCGACGGGCTGAAATGGGCCTTCGGCCGGCACGCCTGCATGCACTGCCTGCACCCGGCCTGCGTATCGGCGTGTCCGGTGGGGGCGCTCTACAAGACCGACGACGGCCCCGTGCTCTATCACGACGATCGCTGCATCGGTTGTCGCTACTGCATGCTGGCCTGTCCTTTCGAGATCCCGACCTTCCAGTGGGACCAGGGCCTGTTTGAGGGGCCGGAGATCAAGAAGTGCACCTTCTGCATCGACCGGCTGAGCGCAGGGATGGAGCCGGCCTGCGTCCACACCTGCCCGTCCGGGGCGCTCAAGTTCGGGGAGCGCGACGAGCTGATCGCCGTGGCGGAGGGCAGGATTCGGGAACATCCGGAAAGATACCTGGATCACGTCTACGGCAAGGATGAGGCAGGAGGCACCTCGGTTCTGTACATCTCCCCCGTGCCCTTCGAGAAGCTGGGTCTGCCGGAGCTTGGGCCGGAGCCAATTCAGGAAGACACCGAGGACATCATGACGAAAGCTACGCCTGCGGTTCTGGTGGGTATGCTGATTGGCCTGGGTGGCATCTACTGGGTGGTGAAACGCCGACAAGAGATGATGGCCAAGAAGGGGGGATCAGGTGGGTCAGGAAATAGGGAGGCACCGTCATGATCAGAGGAATCACCCTCCGCCGTCCTCCCATTTCGCCCGCCTGGGTCGTGCTGGGAGCGCTGATCTTCCTGGCGTTGGTGGTGGCAATGATCCGCTACGCAAGCGGCCTGGGGGCTATCAGCAACCTGAACGATAACACAGGCTGGGGGCTGTGGATCAGCTTCGACCTCCTGTGCGGGGTGGCACTGGCGTCCGGCGCCTTCATCACGGCGTCGATCGTCTATCTTTTTGGTGGGGAGCAGTACCGTCCCCTCCTTCGGCCAGCCATTCTCACCGGCTTCCTGGGCTACCTGATGGTGATCCTGGCCCTTATGGTTGACCTGGGCCGCCCGGAGCGCATCTGGTATCTCATAATCTTCTGGAACCACCACTCGGTCATGTTCGAGGTAGGCTGGTGCGTAATGCTGTACACCTTCGTGCTGGCCCTGGAGTTCAGCCCGCTGGTGTTCGAGCGTTTTGGGCTGAGGGCGCCGCTCCGGCTGATCCACGCGCTGATCATCCCACTTGCCATCGCGGGGGCAACGCTGTCCACCTTGCATCAGTCTTCTCTGGGTTCGCTGTATGTGATCCTGCCCGACCAACTCCACAAGATTTGGTACACGCCATTGTTGCCGCTAATGTTCTGGTTAACGGCAGTGGCGGTAGGCCCGGCCATGGTGATCCTGGAGTCCACCATCAGTTCGAGGGTGTTCCGGCGAGGGCTGGGGCTGGACCTCCTCGGCGGCCTGGCCAGGGTGATCCCGTTTGTCTTGGCTGCCTACATGGCGGTGAAGATCGGGGACCTCGCTGGCTCGGGGGAGCTAGGACTGCTGGCGGAATGGGATCTGGAGAGCGGCCTCTTCTGGCTGGAGATCATGGGCTTCGTGTTCCTGCCCATGGTGCTCTTCTCGCTGCCGGCCGTAAGGCAAAGTAGCGCCTGGCTGATGTTCAGTGCCTTCCTGGTCGTCAGCGAGGTGGTCCTCAGCCGCTTTGCCGTGGGCCTGATCGCCATTGGTAGGCCGGAGTTCGCCGCCTCGTACGTGCCGCACCCGCTGGAATTCGCTGTCACCATAGGCATAGTCTCTGCAGGCATCGCCGCCTTTGGCCTGGTGGCGCGCTATCTGCCCCTATTTACCGAGTACGCCCCTAGTTCGGCTGCGGAGTAGGCGTGCCACGCCACTGACGGCGGTTGTAAGGCGGCGAGGAAAGCTAAGCCGGGTTGTGGAGGCTGTGGTGGTTGGTTACGCTGAGATCGTCCAAGAGCTGCATCGCCAGGCTGAGAAGCGGCCCGAGTTAGCCGACACCATCGAACTCCACTGCGAACTGCTCGAGGCTCAGGCGCGCGCTCAGGTCTCGCCGAGCCGCCCGACCCTGAGTGGCGAGGAAGCCAGTGCGCGGCTTCAGCAAGGGGACCCGCTGCTTTCGCCGGAGTCTTTGGGGGTGGATGGCCGGATTCTGGCCGGGCTCTGTGACCAGATAGGTCTCATCGTGGCCGAGCGCAGGCCGGAGCTGGCCGAGACCCTGGCCAGGATTGGTGCCTGGCTGGATGAGAGACGGCAGCAGATCGGGGCCCTCGGCGTGGAGTATCTCCGCGAGGGTCGGGTCCGTGCAGGAGAGGAAGCCGGGCTCGATGGCAACCTCCTCGCCCTCATTTTCAACAACGCCCTGCGTCCCTTCCTGCGAGCCCAGGCGCAGGCGCTCGCTCCTTGGGTCGACGACAGCGCGTGGTATCGCGGCCGCTGCCCGATTTGCGGCGGCGAGCCGGACATGGCTGCGCTGGAACGAGGGAGCGGGCAGCGGCGACTGCTCTGCTCCCGCTGTGACAGCGAGTGGACGTTCCAGCGAATAGGCTGCCCGTTCTGCGGCAACGACAACCCACGCCAACTGGCCTACTATCCTAGCGACGATCAGGTCTATCGGCTCGGTGTTTGCGAACAGTGCCGCCGCTACCTCAAGACCATCGACCTACGCCAGGTCGCCGGAGAGCGGCTGCTGGCGGCGGAACGCATCCTGACCGTGGCCATGGACGTGGCAGCGCTCAACGCCGGGTATGGGGAAGGGTAGGGGTGGAGCGGGATCAATCCGAAGGGCAGCCAGCGCTCGTATACGGGCGTCTCTTCCTAGGCTAGGTTTTCTATCTCAGTACCTGCGGGAGGCTCCTTCGTCGCTATTCTACAGCAGCCCGGTCATTTGATCTTGAGTCTTGCCAGAGGGCAACCTACAGCGGACATGGGGCAAGACAGGCATCTGATCATGCCGCCAAGGCACCTAACTTCGGTTCCCTTTTCCTCCTCGTACTTGCGGATATCATCCCTTAGTTTGGACATCGCCTTGCTGCCTCCTTCCTCAACATTGTAGCGCAACGCTGTCGCATCAGGGTTCATTTTGCGACCCTGCCACGGAACATCGAATAGGTAAAAAATGCGTAGTAGTCGGGAAGATCCAAGATGAAGTCCGGCGAGTCTGGTTGACAGAGACGCTGAAATTCCGCCCAATCCTCCTGTGTCACCTCTGACTGCACCCCAGGCCAGCGCATCTCAAGGAGTGACATTAAGGCGCTGCGCATATCATCGCTTAGCGGGGCATGAGCGTCACCTACAAAGGTTTGGGCCGTGGGTTCCTCCAAGCCCGCGTCCCGAAACCAACCCAGCGCGCGCAAGAAGTGCAACTCCGGTCTCTTCCCCTTGATAAAAGGGGCAATCCCCGAGGCGGTCGCATTCAGCCGGGCCTCCAGCAGGGGATACCCCGGAAGCAACTGTTGAGAAGACCAGGCAAGGATGGCCACGCTGCCGCCTGGCTTTACCACCCGTGTAAGTTCCCGCAGCAATGGCAGAGGCTCTGCCGGATGATACCCTACGCAGTTCGCACTCCATACCCAGTCGAAGGTGTCGTTGTCGAAGGGGAGTCTGCTCACGTCTCCTTGCTGGAAGGAGATTCGTTCGGCCAGGCCGGCCTTCTCTGCAATTTGCCTTGCGTGAACTAAGAACTGGGGCGACAAATCAAGGCCGGTGACATGTCCAGTCGGCCCTATGGCTTCTGCCAACAACAAGGCTTGGAGGCCAATTCCGCATCCTGCATCCAGTCCTCGGCTCCCCGAAGGGAGTTGCAGTGCCTGGATAGCCGAGGGAATGACCGGCTCGATCAAGGGATTGCACACAGCCAGCTGTTGTGCGTAGGCGTCCATGTCGGGCGATTTGCGGGCAATACTATTCCGTTCGTTCCGTTCTCGTCCGCCGACCCCGATGAGTTCGGCTAGGCCCTATTACGGTCACAAGGAACAGAGCGAGCAGGGACCACAACCAAGCATTATCGATTTCTACCGGTATCGTTCCGGCTAGCATGAGGGCGACAATGACCACGCCTGCGATGCCTGCTGCTCTGCCCATTTCCAGTCTCTCCTCTCACCTTTGTAGGGCACCAGGACTATGACTGAGGGGCGGCCAGGATCATCAGGCCTTGGGACTCGGTTATCTTGAAAAGACCGGACCTCTCCACAATGTTCTTCTGCTCGGACATAGCCATGTGGCCTTTCTCCATAAAGAGGAGGCCGTCCGGCTTAACCATCCGATGAATTTCGCGGAACAGTGCGTCGGGGTCTGTTATCAAGTGAATTGTGTCGATGAGCAAAACGCGGTCTATGGTCGAGTCTTCAATCCCGCTGTCATATCCGCGAACGAGGACCGTTTCCACGTTTTGCAGGCCCTTTCGGGCGGCCTTCTGTTTTACAGTACTGATAGCGAGCGGGTGGATGTCCACGGCAAAGACCTTGCCCTCGTGTCCTACCAGTTCCGCCGCCGGTATCGTGAAGCTGCCCGGTCCACAGCCGTAGTCGACCACGCACATGCCTTTTGTCAATCGAGCCTTCTCTAGGCTCCGTCGCGGGTTCTGGAACAGGTCTCGGAGCTTGTAGGTCAGCGTCATGAGCTTAAAGGCAAGGTCGCTCTCGAATTTCTTTTCGCTGGCCATTATCGCTTCTCCCCGGAGAAATCGCCTAGAGCCTCGCGCCGTAACGGCTGCGGCAAGTCAACCACGAACGTATGGCGGACATTTCCCGTGTTGGCTCGTCCTGCGGCCGCTCATTATGCTCATGGCGTCGCCATCCTACCCGCTGGTGCGAGGGTGGTCAAGGCGGAAGAAGGGGAGTCGCAAGGGCGCTTGACAGCGGGCAGGATCGTGAGGCGGTATAATCGGTGGCATCGAAGGGGGGCCAGCCGTGAGCGTCTGGGCAATAGACCAAGCCTGCAGGTGTCTTGTGGGCTTAGGGAATCGAACAACATGGGCAAGTCAATTCAGGTGAGCGGCGTGATCATGGCTGGCGGCGCGAGCCAGCGCCTGGGAAGAAACAAGGCGCTGGAGCGCATCGGCGGCAAGACGCTCATCGAGCGGGTCGTAGACAGCCTCGCCCCTTTGACAACGGAGGTGCTGGTAGTGGTGGGTCGGCCCGAGCAGGCGGCGGCCTTGCACCTGCCGTCCTGGGTGCGGGTGGTGAGCGACCGCTACCCCGGTCGGGGGTCACTTGGGGGCATCTTTAGCGGAGTTGACGCTTCTGCCGAGCCCTGGAGCCTGGTCGTGGCCTGTGACATGCCCTTCCTGAACCGCGAGCTTCTGCGCTATCTGATAGAGGAAAGCACCGATGTCGACGTGGTGGTGCCGCGCCTGGGGGATCAGCCGGAGCCCCTTCACGCGCTCTACTCCAAGGCCTGCCTCGCGTCCATGGAAGGGATGCTACGGGCGGGTCAACTCAAGATCGCGCCATTATTCGAGGCGGTGAGAGTGCGCTACGTGGACGAAGGAACGATCGACCGCATCGACCCACGCCACCTCAGCTTCTTCAATATCAACACCCAGGCCGACCTGGAGGAGGCCCGGGGCTGTTTTCGCCAGAAGCCGCCCGCCTAAAGGGAAATTGCCCATAGCGGGGGAGTTCGCCTCTGAGTCGGCAGCAACTCTTGGAATCTGTCTAAGCAGTTCCCAGTGGACACCTGAAGGATTGCTCTCGCTCGCCAGGGGGTGGAGACGGCCTAGGGACGCCGTGTTCGATCGCATGTGAGGTCTCTCTACTCCTCTGCAACGCCAGCTTGTTGACACGGGCACTGGTGCTTCGAATAATGAGAACCAGCGTCGTTGAGCGGTGGGGCCGGATTTTTGGGCCTTCCCACACGGGGGACGGCGATGGACTTCGATTTCATCGAAGGGCCGGCAAATGCTCAGGCGGGGCATCCGCGAATTCGTCACCAGGGAGCTTCCGAGAGACTGCGTGCGAAAGGCCGTCACCAATGTGGATCGTCGCCACTAGTACGAGTGGGAGACGGGCGAGATGGGCGCCACAGAGAAGCTGGCTCAATTTGTAGTAGACACTAGCTACGATTCGCTGCCGGAAGAAGTGGTTACCGCCGCCAAGCGGGCGGTGTTGGACACTCTGGCAGTAACCGTAGCCGGCTGCCGCGAGGAAGCCGCCGCCATCATCACCGCTTACGTGCGGGAGTTGGGCGCTGCGGGCGAAGCTGGGGTTGTGGGGAGTGGCTTCCAGACAGCGGCCTCGGAGGCGGCCCTGGCCAACGGCACCCTGGCCCACGCCCTGGACTACGATGATGTCAGCACCTCCATGCTCGGCCACCCGAGTGCGCCCCTTCTGCCAGCGGTGCTGGCCGTAGCAGAGAAGATGGGAGCCCCCGGCAAGGACGTCATCGCCGCCTTCGTGCTGGGCTTCGAGGTGGAGTGCAAAGTGGGGTCAGCCATCGGCGCCGGTCATTACGCCCGCGGCTGGCATCCCACTGCCACGCTGGGCACCCTGGGCGCAGCCGCCGCCTGCGCAAAGCTCCTCCGCTTGGACCTAGCAGCTACCCGAGCCGCTCTGGGCATCGCGACCTCGCTGGCCGGAGGCAGCCGCCAGAACTTCGGCACGATGAGCAAGCCCCTCCATGCGGGGATTGCCGCCCGCAACGGCGTGGTGGCCGCTAGCCTGGCGGCCAGGGGCTTCACCGCTGACGCCAGCATCATCGAGGCGCCGCTGGGCTTCCTTCACCTGTTCGGCGTGGGCGACCACGATGGCGAGAAGGCGGTGGCCTCGCTGGGGCAGCCTTTCGACATCATCTCCCCGGGCATAAGCGTGAAGCTCTACCCCTGCTGCTATGCCAGCCATCGAGCCGTGGATGCCGCTCTCCAACTGCAGAAGGAGACTGACATCGAGCCCCGGCGCATCGCTAGGGTGGAGGCAAGAGTGTCCCGCGGTACGGCCATACCCCTCATTCATCACCGGCCCCAGACGGGACTGGAAGCCAAGTTCAGCATGGAGTATTGCCTGGCCGCCGCCCTTCTCGACGGGAAAGTGAAACTGGCTTCTTTCTCCGACGAGGCGGCGCAGAGGCCCCAGGCCCAGGAGTTGCTGCAACGGGTGGAGATGGTGGAGGAGGAGCAAGGGCAGCCGATAGTTGGACCGGCGACGGTGACAGTGGTCCTGGACGACGGCAGCCAGCATAGCCGCCGTGTGGAAACGCCACGGGGCGACCCCAGGGCTCCCCTCACCTGGGAGGAGCTCGTTGCCAAGCATAGGGATTGCACTGGCGACATCCTGCCCGACGCGGTGATTGCCCGCTCGGCGGAGATCATTGCTGACCTGGAGGCGGCCGCCGACGTCGGTGAGTTGATGGACATCGTTTGCCTGACCTCGCCGCGGGCTCAGGCGCCACGCGCCAGGTAGCCAGTCAGCTCTGATATCGTTGTGATGTAGGCCACCGAGGGCGTGGGGAAAGGGGCGATGATGGGGGAACCTGAACCGCTGATCATCGAACGGCAGGGGCGAGTCTGTACCTTTGTTATCAATCGACCCGATAAGCTAAACTCGCTGAACCCGGGCATCATGCTTCGCCTGGGCGATACCCTGAAAGCCCTCGAGGAGGAGGAGGACGAGGTGCGGGCGGTAGTCATCCGCGGGGCTGGCACCCGTGCCTTCTCCTCCGGCTACGACATCGGCCGTATCGGGGCCGTTCCTCAGGAGGGTGGCCCGCGGGGCAATCCCCTGGAGTACGGCCTGGATGCCATCACTGAGTACCCTTACCCGGTCATCGCCATGGTCTTCGGCTATGCCCTGGGGGCCGGCTGTCACCTGGCAGCCACCTGCGACTTGTGCATCGCCGCCGACACTGCCCTCTTCGGCATGCCGCCGACTAAGCTGGGCCTGGTTTACTTCTTGGAGGGCTACCAGTTATTCGTGAACCGCTTCGGCGTCTCCTATGCCAAGGAGCTGTTCCTTACGGCCAGGCAGTTTCCCGCCCAGCGGGCCAAGGAGATGGGACTGGTGCATCAGGTGGTGCCGGAGGCCAAGCTGGAGTCCACGGTCTATCAATTAGCTGAAGAGCTGGCCGAGGAGAATGCTCCCCTTTCGCTGAAGGGGAGCAAGTTCATCATCAATAAGCTGGCCCAGGGGCCCCTGAGCGCGGAGGACGAGCAGGAGTGTCGCCGCTGGATGGCGCGGGCCTTCATGAGCGAAGACCGCAAGGAGGCCAGCACCGCCTTCAAGGAAAAACGGAAGCCGCGGTTCAGCGCCAGGTAGGACCGCAGCAGTCAGGAGGGATGACAATGGAATCGGCGCTAAAGGACGTGCGCATCCTCGACTTGAGCCGGGCCCTGGCCGGGCCGTTCGGCTCGATGCTGCTCGCCGACCTGGGAGCGGAGGTCATCAGAGTCGAGGCGCCCGGCTCGCGACGCGATGTGAGCGGCCCCCTCACTTACAAGGGCATGGACCCCTACGAGTTGTGCGTGAACCGCAACAAGAAGAGCGTGGCCATCGACCTGACCAAGGAGGCGGGCAGGCGGGTTTTCTACAACCTGGTGAGGGTCTCTGACGTGGTCTACGATAACTATCGCCCCGATGTTCTCAAGAGGCTGGGCATCGACTACGATACCCTCAAGGAGATAAACCCTCGCATCATCTCCTGCTCCATCACCGGCTTCGGCTCGACCGGTCCCTACCGGGATCGCTCTGCTTACGACCTAACAGTGCAGGCCCTGGGCGGCGGGGTAGCCATCACCGGCGACCCGGCTGGCCCGCCAGTGCGCAACGGGGTAGCCCTGGCCGACCAGGGAGCAGGTCTGCTGGCGGCGGTGGGCATCCTGGCTGCCCTTCATGCCCGAGAGCGGACCGGCGTCGGCCAGAGGGTGGAGACGTCTCTTCTAGAGGCGATGGTCTATCAGTTGACCTATGAGGTGGCGATCTACACCATCTCGGGGCTGGTGCCTCAGCGCATGGGTTCGCGCAATCCGCTGCTTGTCCCGTATGGCATCTTCAAGACCAAGGACGACTATATCGCCGTCGCTGCGGTCCTGCGCTTCCCAGAGTTGTGCCGGGCCATAGGCAGGCCGGAGCTGGCTGAGGACCCTCGCTTCGCCCGGCTTGAGCTGCAGGTTCTCAATCAGTACCAACTCTACCCTGCTCTGGAGGAGGTCTTTGCCACCCGCACCACTGAGGAGTGGCTGCAAATCCTCGAGGCGGCCGATATCCCCTGTGCTCCCGTAAACACGATAGACAAGGTCCTTGCCGATCCGCAGGTCCTGGACCGCGACATGGTGGTCGATGTGGAGCATGCTAAGGGGGGCACGCTGAAACTAGTGGGCAACCCGGTGAAGATGTCGGCCACGCCAGCCGATGTCAGGAAAGAATTCACAACACCGCCCCTCTTGGGCCAGCACATGGAAGATGTGCTCATAGGCCTCTTGCACTACTCGCAGGGGCAGATCGCGGAGCTTCGCAGGGAAGAAGTGATCGGATGAGAAGGGGAGAAGGTGCAGCGGAACTGGCGGAGCGAGGGAGTATAGGGTGGATGGCTATGGGCGGCGACGACCGCGTCTTTCCCTATCCTCTGCAGCGGGAATTGGAGTGCGAGACCATCTACGATTAACGGGGGACGAGCCATGACGGAGGACAAGCCTATTCGTGTTCTTATCGCCAAGCCGGGGCTGGACGGCCACGACCGCGGCGCCAAGGTGGTCGCTCTGGGACTGCGCGATGCCGGCTTCGAGGTCATTTACACCGGCATCAGACAGACTCCGGATATGGTCGTCGGCGCCGCTTTGCAGGAGGACGTGCACGTGGTGGGGCTGAGCTGCCTATCGGGGGCGCACGGGACGCTCTTTCCCAAGGTAGTGGAACTTTTGCGCCAGAGTGGGCGAGAGGATGTGCTGGTCATTGGCGGAGGCGTCATCCCCGAGGAGGATGTGCCCTTCCTCAAGGAGAGAGGAGTACAGGCCGTCTTTCCGTCGGGTACCCTCATCAGTCACATCGCCGACTACATCCGCGGCAACTTGCCTGCCGGCAGGGAAGCGTGAGGCACTAGAAAGGGGGCGGTGAAGGTGTTCGATCGGGAGAGGCTGGAAGAGATCGAGAAGAAGAAGAAGGAGTGGGACGAGACTGCCCTTGGGGAGAACTTGCGGCGGCTGGGGATGAGCGAGTCGCCCTGCCAGCTCTGCACGCCCCTCGATGTGACAGATCGGGATTACTTAGAGAAGGAGGGCTTCCCCGGCCAGTATCCCTACACGCGGGGCAGCTACGCAGTGCCCGTATTCGCCACCCCCTTTGGTGAGGTGCTCGAGGGCGGCGTCGTCGCTCCCCGGGCCGGCCAGTATGCCGGCTACGGCACGGTGGAGGACACGCGCGACCTCTGGCGGGCGGAGAAGCGGCGAGGGGCCAACATCGCCTTTGATCTGCCCACCCAGTGCGGCTACGACTCAGACCACCCCCTGGCCGAGGGCGAGGTGGGGCGGGCGGGCATCGCCGTGGACACCCTTCAGGACCTGGAGACCCTGTATGAAGCCTTCGAGGGGCTGACTACCCTCGATGGCATGGTCTCCAACTTCACCATTAACGCTCCGTGCAACATTATCCTGGCCATGTACCTTGCCCTGGCTGAAAAGAAGGGCGTACCGCTGGCTAAGCTGCATGGCACCCCTCAGAACGACATCCTCAAGGAGTTCGCGGCTCGCGGCACCTACATCTTCCCGCCCGAGCCCTCGATGCGGATGATCCGCGACACCGTCACCTATTGCAGCAAGTACGCGCCGGAGATGAACGTCATCAGCATCTGTGGCTACCACATGCGAGAGGCCGGTGCCAGCGAGGTGCAGGCCGCTGGCTTCACCTTCGGCCACGCCATCGCCTACGTCCAGCTGGGCGTGGACGCCGGCCTAGACATCGACCAGTTCATCCGTCGCTTTACCTTCCTGGACTTCGGCGGCGGCATGGACTTCTGGCGGGAGATCGCCCGCGCTCGCGCCAACCGCCGCGTCTGGGCCCGCATCATGAAGGAGCGTTTCGGCGCCAAGAAGCCGCGTTCCTGGATCATGAGCGGGGGCGACACCATCTTCGTAGGGCCCAGCGCCTATACCCTTCAGCGGCCGCTGAACAACCTCATTCGGGGCGTTATGGGTGGTGTCATGGGCTATCTGGGCGCTGGCTTCACCTTCGGCGGCTTCCCCTGGGACGAGGTGTACGGCTTGGGCCACAGCTACGAGGCGCGCCAGCTCTCCCTGGACGCCGGCCGCATTCTCCGCTACGAGGGCAAGCTGGGGCAGGTGGTGGATCCCTTGGGCGGCTCCTACTTCGTGGAGGCCCTCACCGACGAGGTGGAGGAGGACATTTGGGATGTCATCCGCAAGGTGGAAGAGCTCGGCGGCGCCGTGGAGGCTGTCAAGTCAGGCTACACCCAGCGAGAGATCGCCCGCAGCGCTTACAAGTTCCACCGGGAGGTAGAAACGGGCGAGCGGGTCATCGTGGGGGTCAACAAGTTCACCGGCGAGCAGGAGCTGGAGGTCATACCGCCACGGCTGGTGCCTCATCCTTACGACCCTAAGAAGCTGGAATCGGCGGCCGAGCGCCAGCTAACCAGGTTGGCGAGGGTCAAGAAGGAGCGGGACCAGGGTTGCGTGGACAGCGCCCTCAAGGCCGTCCATGAGGCGGCTAAGAAGGAGGACGAGAACCTCATCCCCTACTTCATGGACGCCGTCAAGACCTATGCCACCCTGGGCGAGATCTGCGATGTCCTGCGGGACGTCTTTGGCGAGTACGAGGCGCCAAGCATTCTCTAGATAGGCGCCTACGTCTGGCGGTTGTTTGCCCTCTAGTCTCTGAACGAGATTAGCTCGCCGAAGTACTCCCATCTGCCATCGTGGGCCCGCAGCATGCGCATGGCCTCGACGGCCAAGTGGTCGGTCTCACTCAGAGTGATGGTGATGCCCGGCAGGGCCAGGTCGCCCTGGAAATCCTTGAAGGACTCCATGGCCTCCATCAGGCCTTCTCGGGTCAGGTTGTCGCATGTTCTGCTCAAGGCCTCGACGGTCAGTCCGGCTACCGAATGGCCGACCAGCGTAAAGGCGGAAGGGGTCGGCCCACCGTACTCCTCCATGATCCGGTAGTGCTCCGCTATCGCCGGGTCATCGATCCAGTCGTACATCCTGTTGCCCTGAAGGCTAAGCACCCCCTCCATGAGTTCCGGCGAAACGTACTTGAACATGACAGGATCAGCATTCGTGTAGGCGATAAACCACTGGGGATGCCAGCCTAGGCGGTCAGATCCCTTGATTGCCTGCGCGCAGAAGCCGGGGAGAGAAAAGCAGAGGGCCACGTCAGCACCGCTCTTCTTCATGTTGGCAATCTGGGAGTGGATGCTGGCGGCGGTGAGTTCGAAGCTCTGCTCGGACACTAGTTCATTCTTGCTGGGATCCAAGCCGTTTTTCAGGCCCGTCAACCTGTCCCAGCCAGCGTCGCTGTTCTCATAGAGGGCAGCGACCTTCTTGCCGGGCAGGTTCTCCGAGATGTACTTGCCGAAGACCGTTCCCTCAACTACGTAGTCAGGGAGGAAGCCAACCGACCAGGGGTGCGCTTGCGGGTCGGCAGCCCACTTGTGGGCCCCGGACATGATCCACAGGTCGGGTACCTCCAGTTCATTCAGATACTCCCAGACGGCGGAGTGAGGCGCTGTGCCCACGCCGGCCACGATGGCGAACACCTTGTCCCGCTCCACCAGCTTGCGGGCCGCCTCGGCGGCCTTCGCTGGCTCAAAGCTATCGTCCTCCACCTTGAGGACGATCTTGCGGCCGCATACGCCCCCTTGCTCGACGTTCACGTATTCGAAGTAGGCTTGCAAGGCCTGCATGAGAGGGGAGTAGACCGCCCCGTAGAAGCCGCTGAGGGCGACGTGGCTGCCGAGGATTATCTCCGTGTCGGTGATGCCCGGCACCCCTGCCGCCGGGGTGGAGGTCACTGTGGGCGTACTGAAGGGAGTAGGGCCTTCCCCTTCCTCCTGTTCTTCTTCATAAGCCGCTACCAAGGGGATCGCCGTCAGGGATGCCAGGAGCAAGACAGCCAGCAGGCTCCCGGCCTTGCCTGGCGGGTGAACGAAATGCATAGCTTTCATCTTCGCGCTCTCCAATAGAGACATTGTGAACGCTAGCCTAAAAGAGCGCCGGTTGGGGTGGCAGTGATGATGAAAAACAGAGCCACCCAGGGAACCCATCCGGTATGCTGCAACGACGGCACAGGTCTAGCAGCACCGGAGGGACGGCGTGATCGACGTGGACGAGAAAGAACTTATC
>Ga0315533_1000108_pt1 | contig 76905 bp, 72 predicted proteins | sample SalMarSW160130MG_FD_203081 | JGI IMG/M metagenome (GOLD analysis project Ga0315533, IMG submission 203081) | Salt marsh sediment microbial communities from the Plum Island Ecosystem LTER, Massachusetts, United States - Salt Marsh Sediment SW1601-30 ...
AAAATGATCACTTACTCGATGCCTCTTTTAATTGCCGGGCTGAGCGGATCGATAAATGATACTCTTGATAAGGTAATACTGCGAAGAATGGTCGGCGAGGATAATGGTCTGGCAACAGTTGGAGAGTATGGTGCAGGATATAAGATAGCTGTACTGATGGCTTTGTTCATTCAAATGTTCAGGTTTGCGGCAGAACCATTCTTTTTTGAAAGGGCAAAAAAAGAAAATGCAAAGGAAAGCTATGCATTCATCATGAAGTATTTTGTGATAGCCATGCTCCTCCTTTATCTGCTTATAAATTTATATATATCAGGGACACAACTAATTATAGGAGAATCATTCAGAGATGCAATTATTGTGGTACCGATTGTAAGTATGGGATATTTACTATACGGGATCTATCTGAACCACAGTATATGGTACAAACTGAATGATCTGACGAGATATGGTATTTATATTACACTGATTGGAAGTGTAATAACAATAATAATAAATGTCACACTTATTCCTGTTTACGGTTATATGGCATCTGCATGGGCACATGTCGCTGCATACGGAGCTATGATAATAATGTCGTTTATATTTGCAGAAAAGCACTACAGGATTAAATACAATATGAAGGAACTTATTCCTTATTTTGTACTTGCCATAGGAATGGTCATGTTTAGCAGAATAATAGAGTACAAAAACTTATTATGGGAACTTATTATTAATACATGCTTTATTTTATTTTTTATCATGTATACACAATATAAGGATAAGACAATAAGTGTATTCTTTAAGAAGAATTTATAATGAAAATAAGAATAGTAAACAAATCTAAACATTCGCTTCCTGAATATTCTACAGAATCATCTGCAGGTATGGACATTAGAGCCAATATAGATAAAGAAATATTATTAAGACCCATGCAAAGAGCATTAGTGCCAACAGGACTATTCGTTGAGATACCTGCAGGTTATGAGGCTCAGATAAGACCAAGAAGCGGACTTGCAATAAATAAGGGTATTACAGTATTGAATTCACCGGGAACAATTGATGCTGATTACAGGGGAGAAGTGTGTGTAATACTGATAAACCTGTCCGAAGAGCTATTTGTTGTTAAAGATGGTGAGAGAATATGTCAGATGATAATTTCAAAGCATGAAAAAGCTGAATGGACAGAGACAAAGAAGCTAAAAATTACAAAGCGGGGATCCGGAGGATTCGGACACACAGGGAAGAAATAATTATGAAGAAAAAAGGACATTATATTTTAGCCATTATATGCATGGTCATAATTTCAGGTTCATGCGAAAAGAGAATAACCCCCTCATTAACACGAAGAATAAAGGAATATGATTCAGTGGCTTTTGATCGCTTATATGTTGAAGGAATAAAGCTGAAACTGACGGGAAATAGCGGAGAAGCATTAAAATTTTTCGAGCAATGTATAAAATTAAATAAGGAAAGTGATGCCACGTATTACCAGATGGCGCAAATATTAATAGCAACGGGAGATATCGAATCGGGAAAGAAAAACCTGAAAAAAGCTTATGAAATAGATGATAAAAATTTATGGTATATAATGATGCTTGCCAGTACATACTATCAGGAAGAAAAAATAGACAGTGCAATAATATACTATGAAAATGCAATTAAATATTACCCGGAAAAAACAGAGATGAAAATGACCCTCGGTAACCTTTATTCAGAAAACAGAAAATTTGATAAGGCAAACAGAATATTTGAAAGTATAGATGAAGAATACGGAATAAATAAATCCTCAACTGTTGCATCAGTTCAAAACCTTATGTGGGCAGAAAGATATAATGAGGCACTTGATAAGATTAAGCAACTTCTTGAAATATATCCTGACGAAATATTGTATAACGGACTTCTTGCCGAGATTTACCGGGGACTTGGAGAGAATAATAAGGCAATGGAGGTTTATAACAATATGATAGAAAACTACCCGGAAGATCCGCAAACACAACTATCGTTATGTGATTTCCTGATAAACCAGAAAAGGTATAAAGAGCTATTCATAATAATTGATAAAGTTATTATGAATGATAATATAAGAAGAGAAGATAAACTAACATTATTTGCGAGAATGATAGAAACACCGGCGATTGTAGAAACCAACGGTAACAAACTTCAGGTGTCATTGATGGTACTTGAAGAAGAATATAAGAATGATCATGTTGTGCAGATATTAAGGCCGGAAGTGTTATTAAAACAGAATAGATACAATGAAGCAGAAAATCTACTGGAGGAGATAATTAAGAAACAACCTGAAAATTACTTTGCGTTTGAAAAATTATTACTGTTATATCTCGATACGGGTAACTTCAATAAACTTGAAGAAAGAGGAAAGGAATGTGCTACAAAATTTAACAGATCATTACTGGCAAAAGTATTATATGCAACAGGTGCAATGGAAAACAAAAATTACGAAACAGCAAATGAAGAACTGAGAAAAGCAACAATACTTGCAGGAAACAACCAGGAAATGATTATGCAGGTTCTTTCAATGAAAGCAGACATTTATTACAGAATGAAAGAATATGAAAAAGCATTCGAAACTTTTGAAGAAGCATTGAAAACAAATAAAGACGACATGATGACACTTAATAATTATGCATATTACTTAGCGGAACAGGACAAAAGATTGAAAGAAGCTGAAGAGATGGCAAGAAAAGTGATTGAAAAAGAAGAATATAATAATACATATCTTGACACTTACGGCTGGGTGCTATATAAAAGAGGAAAATTGAGGGGCGCTGAAGAAATATTTAAAAAAATTATAGAAAGAGGTGGAGATGATCCGGAATATTATGAACATTACGGATATATTCTGAAAAAAAGAAAGAAATGTGAAGACGCTATTTTTTACTGGGAGAAAGCATTAAAACTGGATAAAACAAAAATTCAATTAACAGAAGAAATAAAAAATTGCAGAAAAAAGCGTTAATATTATTCTTAATGCCTTTTATTACAGGATGTGCCATTCTGAAAAAAGAGAATACAGTTAGGACTGATGAGAGAAAAAATGGTGTTAGTTATCAGCAGATAAGTGCATTGAATCTTACAAACAAAGATTTCAATATAATAAAAGCAGAAATAGATATAATAAAAGGAAGTAAAAGAGAAAAAATGCTTGGAAACATTAAATATAAAGAAACTGAGACATATTTAATAAGTATAAGAAACCGATCAGGTATTGAAGGAGCGAGAATTTTAATAACATCAGACTCAATTATGGTTAATGACCGGATAAATAAGAAGCTTTATTATGGATCAACTGATTATTTAAATAAGAAATATGGAATAACAACAGGAATATTGCCTGTAATTATTGGAGATTTTATAATTGGAAAAGATGATAACAAAATAATCACTTGCAATAAAAATGAAACCTATATTAATACTGAAATAGGAAGTAAAAAAATACATTTCAAAATCGATTGTGGAAAGAAAAAAGTAACTGGAGTAAATATAGAAGATGAGATAACAGAAAAAGTGTTAGAAATAGAATTTAAGAAATTTGAAAAAAATGCATATTGGTCAATAGCAAGGAACATAACGATAAAAAGCAATGAAGAAGATGAAAGGATTGAAATAAATATAGAAAGATTAGAATTTGTAATGGAAAATGAAATAACATTTATACCGGGAAAAAAATATGAAAAAATATTGTTGAAATGAAAAAGGTGACAATATTATTAATAATGAATTTTATTTTACCGGTATTAGTATCAGGACAGACTAAAGCTGAACTTGAAGAAAAAAGATCAAAAACACTGGAAGAGATTAATTATGTGGACAATATGTTAAAAAACACGGCAAAAGAAAAAAGTGAAAGTCTTAATGAATTGAAAATACTGGGAAACAAGTTAAACCTGAGAGAATCGGTGATAACAGGAATGAGAGATGAAATAGAGCTTCTTAATGAAAGGATAGAGATAAATCAACTGGGTATAGAAATGATGGAAAGCGATCTGGTAAAACTTAAAAAAGAATATTCAAATACAATAAGAAATTTATATAAATCAAAAAAAAGCTATCCTGAAATTGTATATATATTATCAGCTAAAGATTTTAATCAGGGATATAAAAGACTAAAATATCTTCAACAGATATCAAAGTACAGAAGGAATGAAGCTGAAATAATAATGGAGCTTAAAGAACAAATTGAAGATACAAAGAACAGACTGAAAAAAGATCTTGATATCATAACAGATCTTAAGGAAAAAGAAGAAACACAAAAAAATCTGATACAGCAGGAAAGAACAAGACAACAACGAATGATAAGATCATTGAGTACAAAGGAGAGGCAATTAAGAAAGAATTTGGCTGAAAAGAAAAGGATAGCAAAAGAAATAGAAGATAAAATCGCAAGAATAATTGCTGAAGAAAGTAAAAGAGCAAGGGCAACAAATATGACACCGGAACAAAGGCTTATTGGAGAGAATTTTATGGAGAACAAAGGGAGGTTGCCATGGCCAGTAGAAAGAGGAATAATAACAAACAAGTTTGGAGTACATCAACACCCGGTCCTGAAATATGTTACTGAAAATAATTTTGGTGTGGAAATAACAAGCTCAGGCAAAACTGCCGTAAGAAGTGTATATAAGGGTGAAATAAAATCTATTTTCACTATTTCAGGCGCTAATATGACAGTAATAATAAGACACGGAAATATATACACGGTATATAACAATCTGGTGAATGTAAAAGTAAAAAAAGGTGATAATGTAGAGACAAAGCAAGAGATTGGGGAAGTGTTCAGGAATCCATCAGGAGAAGAAAATTGTATAATGAAATTTATGATATTTAATGAGAAATATCTGGATCCGGAACAATGGATAGCAAAAATGTAAGGAATAGTGAAACAAAATAGCTCAAATTAAGTATAAAGTAAATGCCGTTAAAAAACAAATGATCAAAAAATTAAAGATAGAATCGAAAATAGATAACCTGAGAGTTGTAGAAAATGCTATTGATAATATTACAGGTGAAGCAGGAATAAACCAGGATAATTATGGTAAAATACTTGTGTCAACACTAGAAGCGGTAAATAATGCAATTATACACGGAAACAAGGCAGATATAAAGAAAATAGTAAATATTGAATTTTACATGGATAAAAATGATTTAATTATAGTGGTAAAGGACGAAGGGAACGGTTTTATACCGGAAGAAATACCTGACCCGACAGACCCGAAAAATATTGAAGTAATAAACGGCAGAGGAATTTTTTTAATGAGCAAGCTGGCTGATAATATACAATTCAACAAAAGAGGGAACAGTGTAAAAATGAAATTTAAAAACATAAAAAGTTGAGTATAATAATATTTTATGATAATATTAAATACAGGCTGAAACAAAGCAAGAGAATAACTAAGATAATTGAAAAGGTCATCATGATGGAATCAAAAATTCCGGGTGACCTTTATTTTATTATCACTAATGATAAAACGCTTATTAAAATTAACAGGGAGTTTTTAAAAAGAAATTCTCTGACAGATGTAATAGCTTTTGAATATAGCGAAGGTAAAACTGTAAAGGGAGAAATATATATAAGTAAAGAAACTGTAAAAAGAAATGCTTATAACTATAAAGTTAGTTTAGATGAGGAAATGTTAAGAGTGATGATACATGGAACTCTTCATATATGCGGCTATAATGATAAAAATAATGAGGAAAAAAGTGTAATGAGAAAAAAAGAAAATGAATGGATAGAGAGATCAAAAAAATGAATAGAAATGAATTTAAGATATGATATAATAATAGTTGGAGGGGGTCATGCAGGTTGTGAAGCTGCTCATGCTGCGGCAAAGATGGGTGCAAAAACATTACTGGTCACAATGGATATGACAAAGCTGGCACAAATGTCATGTAATCCGGCAATGGGCGGTATAGCAAAAGGTCAGATTATAAGGGAAATTGATGCGCTGGGAGGAATGAGCGGTCTGATAACAGACAGAAGTATGATACAATACAGAATGTTAAATAAATCTAAAGGACCGGCTATGTGGAGTCCAAGAGCACAGTGCGACAGACAGAAATTCTCCGTTGAATGGAGGAAGGCGCTGGAAAAAACAAAAAATCTGCATATATGGCAGGAGGAAGCCAACAAACTTATAATAGAAGGAAACATGGTAAAAGGAATAGAAACATCATTTGGAGCAAGATTTAGTGCACATTCAATAATATTGACTAATGGAACATTCCTGAATGGAATACTACATGTAGGTTTTAAAAATATAACAGGAGGACGATCAGGAGAAGCTTCTTCTACTGGTCTTAGTGAACAGCTAGAAGAATTAGGCTTCACTGTGGAAAGACTGAAAACGGGAACTAGTCCAAGAATTGATGGAAGGACAATTAATTTTAAAATATTGACAGAGCAAAAAGGAGATGAAAAACCAGGATATTTTTCATATTTATCGAAAAATAAAAGGTTAAGAAGACAAAAAAGTTGTTTTATTACACATACAAATGAAGAAGCACATGAAGAACTTAGAAAAGGACTTGAGTTCAGTCCGCTTTTTAAAGGAAAAATAAAAGGAAGAGGGCCTAGGTATTGCCCGAGTATTGAGGATAAAATAGTGACATTCAAGGAGAGAGATGCACATCAGCTTTTTATAGAACCGGAAGGGAATAATACAATAGAATACTATGTAAACGGATTTGCCAGCAGCCTTCCGATGGAAGCACAGATAAATGCTTTAAGAAAAGTAAAGGGACTGGAAAAGGTTGAAATATTCAGGCCTGGATATGCTATAGAATATGATTTTTTTCAACCGACACAACTAAAGCATACGCTGGAAACAAAAATGATAGAGAACCTGTATTTTGCAGGACAAATAAATGGCACTACAGGATATGAAGAAGCAGGAGCTCAGGGCATAATGGCTGGAATAAATGCAGTTTTAAAAATAAGAGGAGAACAAGAAATGATACTGGAAAGAGATGAAGCATATATAGGAGTATTGATTGATGATCTGGTTACGAAAGGTGTAGATGAACCATACAGAATGTTCACATCAAGAGCAGAATACAGAATACTATTAAGACAGGACAATGCAGATGAAAGATTAACAAAACGAGGATACAAAATAGGACTTGCTGATGAGAAAAGATTTAGAATGCTTGAAGAGAAGGAACAAATGACAGAAGAGGTAATAGAATATATGAAAAAAACAAGTATAACGCCTGAAGAGATTAATAAATACCTGACAGGAAGAAATTCAAGCTGCATAAAACAAAAGACAAAAGCAATAAATATTGCTGCAAGGCCGCAGATAAAAACAGCAGAACTATTAAAAAAAATAAAGAATAAGAAAAATTTGAAAATAGATAAATCTGAAAGATATAATGAAATAGCAGAATCAGCTGAAATAAAAATTAAATATGAAGGATATATACAGAGAGAAAAAATTATTGCAGATAAAATAAAGAGACTGGAGAATTTAAAAATTCCTGAAGATATAAATTACAAAGAACTTGTATCAATATCAACGGAAGGAAGACAAAAACTTAACAGAATAAAACCATCGAATATTGGGCAGGCGGGAAGAATAAGCGGAGTCTCTCCATCGGATGTAAATATTTTATTAATGTATTTGGGACGATAAAATGTTCCACGTGGAACAAAAAAATATTTATGGAAAAATTATTTCAAAAAGTAGAGGGAAAGCTGATAGATATACAAAACAGAAAAATTTATTCTGCATGCGTTTTCATAAAGAACGGAAGAATAATAAAGATAAAAAAGATAAAAGAAGGGGCAGGTAATTATATAATGCCGGGAATAATAGATGCACATATTCATATAGAAAGTTCAATGTTAAATCCCGGAGCTTTTGCTAAGGCAAGTGTTCCACATGGAACAATTGGTGTGGTGGCGGATCCTCACGAAATAGCAAATGTAATGGGATTACCGGGTATAGAATATATGATAAAAGACGGGAACAAAGTACCGATGAAATTCTGGTTTGGAGCACCATCATGCGTACCTGCAACAAATCTTGAAACCAGCGGGGCAAGACTGGATAGCCAGGATATTGAAAAGCTTTTAAAAAGGCCGGAAATTAAACACCTGGCAGAAATGATGAATTACCCGGGAGTAATATTTGGAGATAAAGAAATAAATAAGAAACTGGCAATAGCAAAAAAAAATAAAAAGCAAATTGATGGACATGCGCCGGGATTATCAGGAAAGAATTTGAAGAAATATGTAGAAGCAGGAATTACAACCGATCACGAATGCAGTACAATAGAAGAAGCAAGGGAAAAGCTGGAGCTGGGAATGAAAATAATAATAAGGGAAGGAAGTGCAGCAAGAAATCTGGACGCACTTAAAGAACTGTATAAAATTGATCCTAAAAATCTTATGCTTTGCAGTGATGACCTTCATCCGGAAATGCTAGAAAAAAGACATATAAACAAAATTATTGCAAAACTAATATCTGAAGGATATGATCCGTTCGATGTTATAAAGAGTGCTACCGTAAATCCTGCCGAACATTATAAACTGGATGCAGGTATGCTGAAACACGGCGATAAAGCCGATTTAATATTGGTTGACAGTCTGGATGAAATGAATGTCCTGGAAACATGGATAGATGGAATAAAAGTTTTTGACAGGGGGAAAGTTCTGTTTCAATACAGACCAGGAAAAACCATTAACAATTTTAGATGCAGTAAGATATCAGAGAAAGAAATCAGGATTAAAAATCATGGTAGAAGATTCAGAGTGATAAATGCTTTCGACGGAGAACTACTGACAAAGGAAATAGTGAAAGAGCCGATACAGGGTGACATATTGGAGTCGATACCTGAAGAAGATATATTAAAGATTGTTGTAAAGGACAGATATAATGATGCTAAACCGGCAGTGGGATTTATTAAAGGTTTTGGAATTAAATATGGAGCCTTTGCAAGCTCGATAGCTCACGACAGCCATAATATTATAGGAGTGGGTGTATCCGACAGAGATATTGTTGCATCTATAAATGAAATAGTAAATCTTAGAGGAGGACTCGCATTGGCTGCAGAAGATCAAATAGATTCACTTCAACTCAATATTGCCGGGATAATGTCGAACAGACCATGCGCTGAAGTGGCTTCAAAATATGAAAAACTATCAGAATCGGTGAAAAGCCTTGGATGCAAAATGTCAGCTCCGTTTATGACACTTTCATTTATGGCACTCCTGGTAATCCCGGAACTTAAGCTTAGCGATAAGGGTCTGTTTGACGGAAAGAAATTCTGTCATGTTCCGTTATTTGTGGAATAAAACAGCTAGTAATTTTGCCATATGTCCCCGAATCAAGAACAAATAATTTCTATTCTGCCTGAAAAACCGGGAGTATATCAATTCCTGGATTCATCGGGAAACTTGCTGTATGTTGGGAAGGCAAAGAATCTGAAAAAACGTGTGAGCTCATATTTTGGAAGAAGCCAGTCGGGGAAAACCAGCGTTATGCTTAAAAGGGCATCAAAATTAAGTCATATAGTGGTAGATAATGAATCAGAGGCACTGCTGCTTGAAAATAATCTGATTAAAACACATCAGCCCAGGTACAACATTCTTCTGAAAGATGATAAAACATTCCCCTGGATATGTGTGAAAAATGAATCATTCCCGAGAGTATTCAGCACAAGAAATACTATAAAGGATGGTTCGGAATATTATGGTCCCTATACTTCGGGACAAATGGTAAAGACGTTGATAGATCTTATCCGACAGCTATACAAACTGAGAACATGCAACCTGAACCTTACACTGTCAAATATAAAATCGGGAAAATTCAAAGTATGTCTTGAGTACCACCTTGGCAACTGTAGGGCACCATGCATCGGGCTTCAGAATGAGGAAGAATATATGACAGCCATAAAGCAGATAAGAGATATTTTTAAGGGAAATATATCATCAGTAATTGAACATCTCAAGAAACTCATGGCAGATTTCTCTCGTAATCTCAGGTTTGAAGAAGCACAGATGATCAAGGATAAAATTGATATACTGTCAAAATTCAGGGCCCGCTCAACAGTTGTAAGTAACAGGGTAAAAAATGCGGATGTCTTTGGATTGGCCCAGGATACAAACAACACTTATGCAAGCTTCCTGAAAATTATAGACGGTGCTGTAATTCAGGTATTTACACTTGACATGAAGAGCAGGTTAGATGAAGAAAAAGAATTCCTGCTGGGATTTGCAATAACGGAGATAAGGCAAAGATTATCAAGCGATTCAACTGAAATAATAGTACCTTTTATGCCTGATATTTTAATTGAGAAGATAAAATATACAATCCCTGTAAAAGGAGAAAAGCTGAAACTTCTTGAACTGGCTGAAAGAAATGCACTTTATTATAAACTTGAACGGAAAAAAAGAATGACGACCGGGGCAAAAAAAGACCGAACATCAAAAAATCTCAACAAACTGAAGGATGACTTGCACATGGCTGAATTACCCGTGTATATTGAATGCTTCGACAATTCAAATATCATGGGTAAAAATCCGGTAGCCGCATGCGTTGTTTTCCGAAATGGGCTCCCAAGCAGAAAGGAGTACAGACACTTTAATATTAAAACAGTTACAGGAGCGAATGATTTCTCATCAATGGAAGAGATAATATTCAGGCGTTACAAAAGAGTACTGGAAGAGAAACAGGAATTGCCACAGCTGATAATCATCGATGGCGGCAAAGGCCAGCTCTCTTCTGCAATGAAAAGCCTGGAAAGACTGGATCTTAATAAAAAAATAGCCATAATAGGTATTGCTAAAAAACTTGAAGAAATCTATTTTCCGGCAGATAATATTCCACTCTACCTCGACAAGAATTCTATAAGCCTCAAAATAATTCAGCAGTTAAGAAACGAAGCACACAGATTCGGAATAAATTTCCACAGAGACAAACGCTCTTCAGAGTTAACAAAAACAGAACTTGATAAAATTAAAGGAATAGGGGAAAAAACCAGAGAAGTATTGATGAAAAAAATCGGATCCATGGAAAAGATTCGGAAGACACCGTATGAAGAATTAAAAAAGCTGATTGGTTCAAAGAAAGCCTCAATTTTAACTAAATACCTTACAGAATAGTGTTTTTTCCACGTGTAACAATTTTAAATAAAAGCTATTTAAACAGCAGATTAACAATATATTACATTAAGTGACTTGTTGTATTAACTCAACCAGGATCGAATATTTAAAATATAACGGCCCGGAGGCTTCATATTCTAATCTGTTGCGAGATCACAGGTAATCAAAAAAATTCAAATAGAAACCGGGGATCATAATCTATTTCATATTTTTTAAGTAAAGACAGATATTCATCACGAAAAGTTTTATTTGCATGGTGAGTCTCCTGGTTTTGAATATACCGGTAGACATTTTCAATCTGTGTACGGCTGTATGAAAAAAGCGATGCAGGTACCAGATCCTAATACCTCGTAGAGGTTTAACAGTTCTCATTGCGCGTAGCGCATTAAGTAGTGTAAAGAAATACTGATTGATCCTGCGGTGAAAAAACACTTCATACCAAGGGCTTCGGCCGTCTTAATATTAACTTCGGTATCGTCAATAAAAAAGCATTCCTCTGCCTTTAGATAATATTTCTCCATGAGAATCAGATAGAATGCAGGATCGGGTTTGGAATGTTTGACTTCAGCCGAAATAATTCCGCCGTTAAAGTATTTAAAAAAAGAATAACTGTTTTTTAACTCAGTAAAAATATCAATGTGGAAGTTAGATAAATAATATAGCTTAAAACCCTCTTTTCGTAACCCTGGAAGCATTTTTGTGTTATCCTTAAGGGGAAACATTATCTCAGTCCTTTTATTAAAAACAGACGCTATCTCTGCCCTTTTCAAGATAGATTTTTTGTCGATACTGTTAATTGCTTCTTTTGTGTCTATTGTGCCATTATCAAGCAAAAGCCACTCCGGACTCATAAAAACGTCCTTAAGGATAATATTCCTTTTATCCTCCGGATAATTATTTTTTTTGAGATATTCAGCAGGCCTGAAGCTGATGAGAACATTCCCCAGGTCAAAAATAATATTTCTGATCATCTCAGGGATTTTTCATGCTAATAGGCTGGCCGGTTGCTTCCAGAACGTTCCACCACAATTCACCTTCTACATCTATTTTCTTCCTTTTGGCTACAGCCATAGGAATTGGCAGTAGAGTGAATTCGTTATTCCAGTAACCAACAACAAAATCAGTTTTTCCTGCAATAGCTGCATGTACCGCATTCTGGGCAAGAAGATTACAGAACTTGCTGTCGTTGGCATTTGCCGGAGCGCTTCTTATTATATAGCTGGGGTCAATATATTTTATAGAATATGGAAATTTTTTTGCATCAAACTCCTCTTCAATCTTTTCCTTGAGGTAAATGCCAATGTCCTTATGCTTGATATTACCTGATGCATCTTTAACAAGATCTTTAGATTCAAACAGATCCTGGCCGGCGCCTTCAGCCACTACAATTACTGCATGGTGTCTCTCTTCAAGACGATTACGAAGTACTTTGAGAAATCCCCTTATACCGTAAAGATCAAAAGAAATCTCGGGAACAAGAACAAAATTCACTTCCTGGATGGCAAGCGCAGCGCTGGCCGCTATAAATCCCGAATCCCTTCCCATAAGCTTTACCAGAGCTATACCATTGTGGGCCCCCTCTGCTTCATTATGTGCATTACGGATTATGTCGTTGGCAATTGAGAAAGCAGTTTCAAAGCCGAATGATTTCTGAATAAGATCGATATCGTTATCAATTGTTTTGGGGATCCCCGCAATAGCTATTTTAAGTTTTCTTTTTTTTATTTCTTCATGAATTGCGTGAGCACCGCGCAAAGTACCATCACCACCAATACAAAACAGAATGTTGATATTTAAAATTTCCAGTGTATCAATCATTTCTTCAACATCCTGATTTCCCCTCGATGTCCCAAGAAAGGTACCTCCTGAATCATGGATATCACTAATCATGGAGGGAGTAATCTCAACCACCGGATGGTTATATTTTGATATTAATCCTTCGTAGCCGTATTTAATACCAAGCATTCTGCTAACTCCATACCTGTAATAAAGCTGGTTTACAAGGCTGCGTATTACGTTATTTACTCCGGGACACAATCCACCGCAGGTTACAATACCGACTTTAGTCTTGGCCGGTTCAAAGAAAATGTTTTCCTTGGGGCCTGCCTTTTCAAATGAAACCGGCACTTTGCTGCTCTCCATGCACTTGTTAAAATGTTCAAGCGACACGTCATACAGTATCCTTTCGTCATCAGTGACGAATTTATATACGGGACTGTCTGCCCGCTGGCCCTTTTTTAGAGGCGTTACCACATTACCGTTTCCCAGCGTTGAAACCAGAAAATCCTCATATTTCATAATATAATAATTTATTTTAATTGTATGATGGAACCCACATATAGCTGATTATTATAATATTGTGTTTAGCTTCGCTGAGCTCGCAAGCTCGGTTGTGTATTCAAATACATGTGGGTTTCATATTTTCTTCAGTTGTATTAATAAATAAAGGGAATGAAAAACAATATTTTACATCCGCTGCAAATTTAGTTAATTTTTTGAATGATTGGCAAATAAAGCATCGTAATAACCGGCCTGATATCTGACCTGCGTATTCCCTCCATAACCAATAATGCTAGAGGTTATTACAAATTGAATGGAAAATATCAACAGTTTACTCTATCAACCCCGGGTTCCCTTGATTTTTAGCCTGATGCGGTATAAACCTTTGCTGGCAGTAATATAAAGGCTTTTCAGATCTCTGCCCCCAAAGCATACATTTGCAGTCCAGTTTTCAGGGACGGCAATATTTCCAAGTCTTTTGCCATGATTATCAAAAATGGTAACACCCCTCCCGGTAAGATATATATTTCCTTCCGAGTCGATTGTTATTCCGTCAGAGCCCATTTCACAGAAAAGGGTTTTATCAGAAAGTGTTCCATCATGATTTATTGAATATGACCATGTTTTATTGCCTCTTATATCGGCAATGAAAAGTCTTTTTCCGTCCGGTGTTCCTACTATTCCGTTAGGCTGGTGAAGATCGGCTTCAATCAGTATTATTGTTTTATGGTCAGGCTTAAGATAATAAACACACTGTTTATCCTGGGGCATTTCGTCATGAGTCCACCATGATCGTTTGTAGAACGGATCAGTGAAATATACTCCTCCATCGGGGCAAATCCACAGGTCATTGGGTCCGTTCAGAAGTCTGCCCTCATAGTTATCCACAATAACCTCAACCTCTTTTCCGGGCCCAATACGCCAGAGTTCATTTTTTTCATCGGCGCATGACCAGAGATTACCCTGGTTGTCGAACGACAGACCGTTTGAACGTCCTGCGGGCTCCATAAATATATCAAGACCTTTTTTCAGATCCCAGACCATAATACGATCGTTAGGTTGATCGGTAAAGTAAACATTACCTTTAGCATCGGCCGTTGGTCCTTCAGTGAACTGAAATCCGTCAGCGAGTTTTTCCAGCTCTTTACCGGGCTTTAACAGTTTCTCCAGTCCATCGTCCTGTCCTGATACGGTTGCAGAGAATAAAAAAAGAAATGTGATCAAAAGGCTGAATAATCTCATTGTCATTTTATTATAAGGATCAAGTATTTAATGTTTTCAGTATCGATTCAACTCTCGAGATATAATTATCGACCTGTTCAGAATTGTTTTTCTTCTTTTTTAGTTCAGAACTCTCACTTTAACATGCGAAGGATATTTTGCGTCATGATATATCCTGTGTGTCGCTTTCTGAAAATCAGTATCAGAACACTGGTAAATATTAACAAATTTTTGCGGATTCCTGTCTACCAGCGGGAACCACGAATTCTGAACCTGTATCATTATCCTGTGGCCTTTTTTAAATGTATGTGCGATGTCGGGTATTTCATACTTAACTTCGGTTACTTCGCCAGGGACAAAAGGTTCGGGTTTTGCAAAGCTGTTCCTGTATTTTCCCCTGAGTACCTCTCCCCTGACAAGCATCTGGTAACCTCCCAGGGGCACTTCAACATCTTGTTCATCACCTGCCCGGGTATCGGCCGGAAATACGTCAATAAGTTTGACAATATAATCAGCATCACTTCCTGTTGTTGATACAAAAAGATCAGCTGTCAATGGTCCCGTAAGTGTAATATCATTATCCAGGATATTTGTCTGATAGACCATTACATCGGGCCGGCGTGATGCAAAACGTTGATCATCGGTCATATAATCTGCCGTTCTGTTGGCATGTACATCTTCAGTATAGGGAACAGGATTGCACGGATCGGAGACATATTCGTCAAAGCTGTTTTTTCCTGAAGGCGGATTGAACGACGCAATCTCTGCGCCATGGAAAAACAGGTGTTTTTCTGTTGTATTTTCCGGCGGCCATACATCAAAATCCCTCCATTCATTGGAGCCTGTAACAAAAATTGTAGCTTCAGGTATGTCAAGTTCGTTTGGTTCTTTAAGATAATGATTAAAGAAGTCTTTTTCCAGGTCAATGAACTTCTCATTTGCATCAAAGCCCCAGTAAATGTTCCCGAGATTATTTGCTTCGCCGAAAGCCCACTGGCTGTGTGACCATGGCCCCATTACAAGATAATTGTCAATATCCGGGGGATTCTGTATCTCAATTGCCTTGTATGTGTTAAGGGCTCCAAAAAGATCCTCGGCATCAAACCATCCGCCAACAGTCATAACGGCCGTAGATACATTCTTAAGATACTGACGGGGATCCCTGGCTTTCCAGAAATCATCATAATCAGGATGTGCAAAAGCATCGTTCCAGAATTTTATGCTGTCGCCGAAATATTTTGGTGCAATGTTTTTTATTGCACCAAGGGATAGAAAAAATTCATAATTATCGGGAACAGGCCAGTTGAATCTGGGATTACCCTCTCTTGTAAGCGACCTGCGAGGCTGGCCAAAACTGTAATAGAAAGGGAAGCAATCAAGCAGGAAAAAGGCGCCATTGTGATGGAAATCATCGCCTATGAACCACGCTGTTACGGGAGCCTGCGGAGATACTGCTTTAACTGCAGGATGAGCATCAATTATCCCCATTGTTGAATAGAATCCGGGATAAGAAATACCGAATATTCCAACATTACCGTTGTTATTTTTTACATTTTTAACGAGCCAATCCACGGTGTCCCAGGTATCGGTTGTTTCATCGGTATCATTTTTGTTTTTCTTAAAGGGAATGACAGGACGTATATCCTCATATTCTCCCTCACTCATATACCTTCCCCTGACATCCTGAAAAACCATAATATATTCTTCTTCAATATATCTTGAATAGCCCTGAACAAAATAGTTAAACTGATCAGGACCTCTCGGTTCAATATTATAGGGTGTTCGTGAAAGAAGTATTGGATGGACCTCAGAAGTGTTTTTTGGTGAATAAATTGAAGTAAAAAGTTTTACTTCGTCACGCATGGTTATGTAAACCTCCTGTTTATCATATTTTGCTTTCAGGGCTTCAGGGCTGTTTGTAGGAGGATCAATGGGTTCCCGGCCGAATTTAATCGGGATTGTCAGTCCGCTCTGTTCCATGTTGCCGTTAATTTCATCGTATGCGGCACTTACCTGACCGGTATATTTAAATCCTGCGCCAGCATACGTAAATGAAAAATCAGGAAAACTGAAATTTGTTGTGGTGGAAGGGAGATTAAAAGCCCCCTGGTCGGGACTATCCCATGTTGATGTATATCCCTCCCCGGCCGCTTTGACATGAACCGAAATACGGAGAGTAATACCCTGAATATCAGCCTTACCGTACCAGTCACCTTCAATTGACTGTGATAAAAGAACAGATGTTGTAATAAAGAAAAGCACAACTAAAGTGCTGATTGCCTGTAATGATTTTTTTAAGTTCATGATGTATGAATTAAAGATTTTTAAAATATGTCAGGTTACACTGTATATCATTCCAAACCCAGTCTTGAGACAAGAAACTCATGTCTGGCATGCTCCAGGTAATGCAGATAATTTGCATTATTCACAACTCCCTGAATATCACACTCATAATCCCTGACAGTAACTTCTGTACTGAAAATATAACAGGATGTTTCCATGTGGTTGTAGATCAGTAATTTATTTTGGATATCGCCCGAAGAATTTCTTCAGTCCTGCATGAAATTTATGGATGCTGCGAGGTTCATAATACATCAGGATACATTGTCCTGTAATATAATTAATATCTGTGTCCTTAAGTTCCTGCAGTGCCTCTTTACTTTCAGAAAACTGCTGTATCCAGATCTGTTTAAAACCTCTTTTTACAGCATCCTTTATAACTTCTGCTGTCTGGTTTTTTTGTGTCATCAGTATCAGGCCCTTCACATCCGGCGGCAATGACATTATATTTGGGTATGCCTTTACCTGGTATATTTCAGAAGCATTGCGGTTAACAGGGATAATATTCATTCCCTTTTCTTTCAGTTCCCTGAAAGCGGTAAAACCGAATTTTTTTGGATTTCTTGAAGCGCCAACCATTGCAATTGGTTCTGCAGCGATAAATTCTTCAATTTGTTTAAGTGTTACCATAGTCCTGAGAATATTTTAATTCTGAGAGCTGAAAATAAAACAGGTTTTGTATCCAGCTACTAAGTATAAAGACTTAAAATTACTATAAATATTACCAACTGAGATAAATTTTATTTATTTGGCATGAAGAAACCGAAATCAGCATGAAAAATACTGAGAATCACAAAGGATATCTTTTTTCCAGGAGATATTCGTACTACGTCTTTACATTGCTTTTCCTTCTTTACATGTTCGATTATATCGACAGGATGGTTATTACATCGATGTGGCCGTCCATTGGGAAAGACCTGGGAATTACTCACATGCAGGAAGGAATGCTTGTTTCTGCCGTTTACTGGGCAATAGTATTGCTGACGTTTCCTGTTTCATTGCTTGTTGACCGGTGGAGCCGGACAAAAACAATAGGGATCATGGCGATTATGTGGAGTTTTGCCACGGCTTTGTGCGCCCTGACAGGTAATTATGTCCAGCTTTTTATGGCTCGTGCTTTGATAGGGATCGGAGAGGCAGGATATGCGCCCGGAGGGAGTGCGGTAATATCAGGATTATTCCCGCATGAAAAAAGATCAAGAATGATGGGTATCTGGAATGCATCCATACCTCTGGGTACTGCTATAGGACACTTATTGGGAGGAGTAATAGCAGTACATCTGGGATGGAAGCATGCTTTCGGTATTGTAGCTTTTCCGGGATTGATAGTTGCCCTGCTGTTTCTGTTTCTAAAAGATTACAAAACAGTCGATCTGGCATTCATTGATAAAACCAAGAAGAAAATTAAGATGGAAAAGAAAGATATGGTCAGGGAATTTATAACAAGGCCATCTGTAATTTTCACCTATTTTGGCATGGCAGCGGTAGTTTTTGTAACAACTGCCCTTATAACATGGCTATCGACATATTTTCAGAATGTCCAGGGAATGCCCATGGATAAAGCCGGCATGAAGGCGAGTGTTGTAATGGTTCTTGCACTGATGGGGGCCCCGATTGGCGGATACCTGACAGATGCATGGCGGAAAAAACGGGAAAATGCACGATTGCTGTACCCGGCACTCTCAACAATGGCAACAGCAATAGTGCTCTTTATTGCCCTGAAACTGCATCCCGGAACTTTACAATATATACTTTTATTATTAATGGGTGTTCTCATAATAGGTTTTATTGCCGGAGCCGCGGCTGTTACGCAAGATGTAATTCACCCCGGGCTGAGAGCAACATCATATGCTATCGCAGTCATTGTGCAGAACCTGCTGGGATCTGCAATGGCACCCATGATTGTGGGTTTGATATATGATAAAACAAATATTGAAACAGCACTTTCTATTCTGCCGCTGATGCTGGTTATCGGCGCTGTACTGTTTTATTTTGGGTCAAGATATTACCAGAAAGACATGGAGAAGGTCGCCAAGATAGAACTTGAAGCGGCTGATTGATCGGGAAATAGTATTATTTATTACGGGAGGTCGTAAAATAAACGAAACTTGTAAGAGAATCCCTGACGTCTGACTGGGGATAGGAATCAAGAATTGCCAGTGCTTTATCGCGGTACTGGTTCATTTTTAATTCTGCATATTCCAGTCCGCCCGTAGTGGTAACAAAGCATATTACCTCATTGATCTCCTTTTTTGTCTTTTTCTCCCTTTTTACTATTGAGAGAATATGTCTCTTTTGTAGTGATGATGCAAGTTCAAGCGAGTTGATCAGCGGAAGGGTGATTTTCCTCTCTTTTATATCATTACCCACCGTTTTTCCGGTTAGTCCGTTTGCCTCATAATCAAGAATATCATCCCTGATCTGGAATGCGATGCCTATATTTTCCCCAAAGTCCTTCATCAGCCGGATAGTATCCGGATTCTCCGTTACAGATCTCGCTCCAGTTGCCGTGCATGCAGCAATCAGGGCAGCTGTCTTGCTGATAATGATCTTATAATAATCCTCTTCTTTTATGTTGAGTTTTCTTGATTTCTGCAGTTGCAATAATTCTCCCTCCACCATTGATTTTACTGCCTCAGAGACTATCTCCAGCATATCATAACGGCTTTTTTCAACACTTACAAGCAAGCCTTTCGAAAGCATATAATCGCCGACAAGAACGGCAATTTTTGAGTTCCATAAAGCATTAACGGAAAATGCCCCGCGACGTTCATGTGCATCATCAACCACATCATCATGCACCAGAGATGCCGTATGAAGAAGCTCGATAAGAGTTGCCGCCACGAAAGTGGCTTCAGAAATAGTTCCATTGAGTTTCGCAGTAAGGAAAACAAGCAAGGGCCTCATCTGCTTTCCCTTACGCCTCAAAATATAGTTGAGAATTATTTTCAGAAGAGGAATATTACTTTTGATGGTCCTGCTGAAGTAGCATTCAAATTCATCCATCTCTTTTTCAACAGGCCTTTTAATATCACTGAGTACCGACATACCGGATTATTTCATTCAAATATAGCAATTTCACATCAACTCTACAGTCTGGTATCATTTAAAACATATCTACATATTTAAATATATTTGTATAATAAAATAATAACGATGGAGTTAAAGAAATTAAATCCCGAAACACTTGAAAAAGCATCGGGAATGCTTAAAGCGCTGGCACACCCGGTAAGAATTTCTATAATCGGCTGCCTGGAGAATGGCAGTAAGCGTACCGTTACAGAAATACATAAACAGCTTGGCATAGAGCAATCCACAGCATCACACCATCTTGTTATATTGAAGGACAGAGGAGTGTTATCCTGCAAAAGAGAGGGCAAGAATATCTTTTATTATCTCAGGTATGATAAGCTTAAAAACATGCTAGCCGGTTTGATGGAATGCTGCGGTGAATAAAATATTCCGAATTCCGGATTTTCAGATTTTATTAAAATCATGCCGCGAATAGTATTTATCAGGGATAATAAACTAATTAAGGTCTCTGAACATCCTTTTCTGAAACAGGATTATTGATATTACTCCGCAGGTAATTGATGAGTCTGCGATATTAAATACGGGTCTGAAAAAGATGAATGATTCCCCGGACCGGAATGGCGACCAGTCGGGCCAGTGGGTGTTTATAATTGGGAAATAGAACATATCCACCACTTTACCGTGAAGAAAGGAAGAATACCCGCCTCCGGGAGGGAACAGAACTGCCGGCTGAAAATAACTTTCACTGAAGATCATCCCGTATAAAGAACAGTCGATGATATTACCTACAGCACCCGCAAAAATTGCACTTACAGCCAGTATCAGACCAAGATTCACTTTCTTTTTGATGATTGAGTGAAGAAACCACCCTATGGCAAAAATGGCAGCGATCCTGAAAACACTGAGTATCAGCTTTCCTGGTCTTCCGCCCATTTCCATTCCGAAAGCCATTCCGTTATTTTCAACAAAATGAAGCATTCCCCAGTTTCCGAAAAAATGGATCTCATCACCAAGCACCATATGTGTTTTGACCCATATCTTAAGGATCTGATCAGCAATAAGCAGGAAAGCAATTAGCAATACGGATTTTTTACCTGCCGACATTTGTTTCATGTGCAATTTTTAAGCGGTGCAAAATAGCAAAAATTTCAATGACAATAAATAAAAAAGGGTGCCTCTCTTCGACACCCTTATATAATTTAAAAATATTAATTACTCGCAGGTAACATTTACCAGCTGGCTGTTCCAGCAATGCCAGTCAGAATCACCAAACCGGGGTGAACACATAACTCTTCCATTGTGACTTACCGTACTCCATTCCACGTCAACATCCCAGAATGTCTGGAAGCTGGAGCTGTAGTAATGAATACTGTAGTAACCATCAAGGGTGTTGCTTGTTTTTCCGTATTCAATATAACTGCCGTTAAAAGTGTCTGTTTCACGATTATCATTTAGAGTCCTCACATATGTATATTTAACAGTTCCGACTGAATTTCCGCTGCTTGTCCAGTCTATCTGGAGTAGGGGTTCCTGGTAGGTATAGCTATGATTGAGGGTCCATTGTCCGCTGTTACCGTCAAGAGCAGAATTACCCTCAAACCAGACAAATTCCGGAAATCCACCGGTTCCTTCTTTAGTGATATACATCGTCCACAATACGTCTGATGCTCTTATCTGTCCCACCAGTCGTGCTTTATATGTAACAGAGAAAACACTGGCGGAATAATTCCATTCCCATGTATTTTCCTCGAGCCATACCGGTGTCTGGTCAATAGCTAATTTAAATGCTGTGACAGGAACTATAAGAGTGCCGGTGAGTATTGCCCTCCAGTATCCTGCAACAGTAGCGGCAAATTCCCAGTTGTTGGCATTAACACCTTTTTCAGGAGTAAATAAATCAGCAGATTTACCGATCTCAAAATTGCTGAAATCAATAATCATTGATTCCTCAATTGGCAGAACAGGAGGATCACCTTTTTTCTTTTTACAACTGGTCAGAAGTCCAGCCATGAGGACAGCTGAAAGTAAAAGTATGAGCGTCTTTTTCATATATGTGCTGATTTGGTTATTCTAATAACGACAAAAATACACTAAAAGTTGCATATTAAATAATATTTTTGTTTTAACTATCCTGCTTCGGAAATTAGAATTGAACATTATTTTCTCCATTTTGTTTAATTACCAAAACCATGATAATGAAACAAAATAATTTTACAAAAAACATTATTACAGGGATTTCAATTGCATTACTTTCTGCAGTTACCCTGTCAGGACAAGTTAATGATTTAAAAAATTCTGATATGAAAAAAATTGACACTAAAGAATTCCCGGCATTGCCCTATGCGTATGATGCACTTGAGCCATATTTAGATGCCAGGACTATGGAAATTCATTATGACAGGCACCACAGGGCATATTTCAATAATTTTGTGAATGCCGTTAAAGGTACCGCGATGGAAAATACTCCTGTTGAGCAGATATTTGCGGAGGTTTCAAAAGCCGGTGAGGCAGTCAGAAACAATGGGGGTGGTTATTACAATCATGTGTTCTTCTGGGAAAACATGGGGAACAAGCCTTCAAAACCTTCAGATGGGCTTACTGCTGCAATTGAAAAGGCTTTCGGATCATTTGATAAATTCAGGGAGGTATTCAGCAATGCTGCCAAAACACGATTTGGAAGCGGCTGGGCATGGCTCTACCTTACTCCGGATAAGAACCTGGCTGTAGGAAGCACTCCCAACCAGGACAATCCATTGATGGATGTTTCACCGATAAAAGGCACACCGCTTTTAACCATTGATGTATGGGAACACGCCTATTATCTTAAATACCAGAACAAAAGACCCGATTATATTGAAGCATTCTGGAATGTTGTGAACTGGGATGTTGTGAATGAGAGATACAGGAAGGCAATGAAATAATAGTAAGGGCGTTGCATGCAACGCCCTTACTTTCTTTATATATACAAGTACCTTTTTATCTTCAGTGTTGCCGTTTTCTGGAAAGGCACTGGCTGAAGGACCACCTTGTTGATCCTGCTGAATTTATTCACATGGGAGTTAACATAATCCTTTAGCTCGGCAAGTAATTCTTCCTTCTTCTCCTCAAATTTTTCGGCCATATCCTTTTTCAGATGTTCATATTTTTTTTCAAGCTCCTCAATGTTAAGATGAACAAGGGCAACCAGCTTACCTTTCTGGTTGATCACAAGCGACTCAGCAACATAACGAAAGTTGTTGATCACGGATTCAATCTCTTCAGGATAGATGTTTTCTCCGCTTGAGCCGATGATTATATTCTTAAGACGCCCTTTTATGAAAAGATTATTACCGGCATCTAGTGTTCCCAGGTCACCTGTCTTGAACCATCCGTCAGGAGTAAGCACCTCAGATGTAAGTTCGGGTTCTTTATAGTAACCTTTCATAATATTCGGGCCTCGTGCCCATATCTCACCCTCTCCTGTTTTTTTGTCGGGATTGTTGATAATAAGCTCTATATCTTCAATAGCAGGTCCTGTTGATTCATATACTGTTTCTTTTGGATTTGATCCGGCAAGAAGCGGAGCAGTCTCAGTAAGTCCGTAACCCACTGCATAGGGAAATTTTGCTTCCAAAAGGAATTTTTCCACTGTTCTGTTCAGCTTGGCACCTCCTACACCAAAGAATTTAAGATGCCCGCCAAAAGTATTCATTAATCTTTTACCTGCAACAACATTAAGTTTCCTCCTGATGAATGGAATTTTATAAAGAAGCTTCAATATCAATTTTTCGTTGAAGGTTGGAAGGATCTTGTTGTAATACACTTTTTCAATTATCAGAGGAACACTCAGTATTATTGTGGGTTTCACTGTTTCCAGAGCAGGCAGCAATACAGGCGGGGTGGCTGGTTTCCTGAGATAATTGACACATGCACCATATATCATGGGAAGAATCAATCCCAGGGTGTTTTCATAGGTATGTGACAAAGGAAGCAGCGATAAAAACCGGTCATTTTCATTTACAGGCTGGATTTTTGCGCCTTTTATTGCATTGAATGATATATTTTTATGCGTAAGCATTACTCCCTTGGAGCGACCTGTGGTTCCTGATGTGTAGATAATAGAGGCAAGATCATCTTCTTCAACTTCATATTTTGTGGAAGGTAATGCATCGGGATCAAACCGGGGAATTTCCTTTATTGAGAAAATAACCGAGAAATCTTCAATAAGTATGGCTGTTTCAAGAACTTCAGGCCGATTACCTTCAATTTTGGACAGTAATGACGCAGATACAAAAACTGCCTTTGCTTCAGAATGTTCGAGAACATTGCAAACCTCTGAAACTGAAAAATCAGGAAGAACAGGAACTGCCACGGCCCCCATAAATGTGATGGAGAAATATGCAAGCGGCCATTGAGGCATATTGGCGCTCAGTATAGCCACACGGTCTCCCGGGACAACACCTGCCTTTTCAAGAAACGCCGTCAGCGCACTGATTTTTTTTGCGGCTGCGGCATAACTAATAGGTTCTTCCCCCACAAAGGAATATGCATGGGAATTTCCGTGTTTATGAACCGTATTATCAAATAATGCAGGAAATGTGAGTTTAATCTTTTCTTCTTCCATCTGACCGGTCCTTATCAACTGCAAAGTTCGAAAAAGTATTTAAAATAACGAATAAGATTGAAAAATAACGGTCATTTATTATGTTAAAATCAAAGCATTATGATACGGTTGCCATTTAATCGTCCGGAATAACTAATTTTGGATATTGTTTTTCAATTTTAAGAATTATGAGCACGGTTATAAGGGTAACCAGTGAGTTCACTTTTGAAATGGCTCACGCATTGAAGGATTATGACGGTCCCTGCCGTAATGTACACGGACATTCATACAGGTTGTTTGTAACAGTAACAGGTATCCCGGTTAATGACAACCAAAATCCTAAAAACGGGATGGTCATCGACTTCACCGAACTGAAAGAGATTGTTCTGAAAAAAATAATAAATCTCTTTGATCATTCCGTAGTTGTAAGCAATGATTTTGACAGGGAGAAGCTGGAAATGATCAAAAAAGCATTCGGGAATGCCGTTATTGTTGATTACCAGCCTACTTGCGAGAACCTTGTTGCTGATTTTGCTGACAGGCTCAAAGAGGCGATTCCCGGGAGAGTGAAATTACACAGCCTGAAGCTTTTCGAAACAGCGAGATCGTATGCAGAGTGGTATGCCACCGATAATGAATAAAAAAGAAATAGTGTGGAGTGACTAAAGTGCCCAGAGTACTTAGAGTTTGATGAAAGGAGGTTTGTTAAATGACAGGTGATAACAATAAGAAACTTTTTCTCCTTGATGCCTATGCATTGATATTCAGATCGTATTATGCATTCATAAAGAATCCCAGGATGACCTCAAAGGGTCTCAACACCTCTGCTATTTTCGGATTCCTGCTCACTCTCGAGGAGGTTCTGAATAAACAAAAACCCACACACATAGCTGTAGTCTTTGATGCACCGGGGCCAACCTTCAGGCATGAGATGTTTAGTGATTACAAAGCCAACAGGGATGAAACTCCGGAAGATATTAAAAAATCAGTTCCTTATATTAAAAAACTTCTTGAAGCATATCAGATTCCGGTTATTGACTGTCAGGGATTTGAAGCTGACGATGTGATCGGCACACTGGCAAAAAAAGCCACAGGAATGGGATTTACTACCTATATGATGACTCCCGATAAGGATTTTGCACAGCTTGTTGACGAAAACACTTTCATGTTTAAACCTGCAAGAAGCGGAAATGAATCAATTCAATGGGGTGTCGAGGATATAAAAAGGGAATTTTCGGTAGAACGACCTGAACAGGTTATTGATATTCTTGCCCTGATGGGTGATTCATCCGATAATATACCCGGAGCGCCGGGTGTGGGTCCCAAAACAGCCATGAAGCTTATTTCGGAATACGGCTCTGTTGAGGAGTTGTTTAAAAACACCGATAAGCTTAAAGGGAAGCTGAAAGATATAATTGAAAACAACAGGGAACAGATCGAGATATCCAGGAAACTGGCAACAATTGCTATTAATGCCCCTGTTGAATTTAATGAGGAGAAGCTTACAGCCACAACCCCTGATGTGCAAAAGCTCAAAATTCTCTTTGATGAACTTGAGTTCAGGACAATAGCAGCAAGGTTACTTCCTGAAACCAGATTACAGGAAAAATCAGGGGAAGAGAAACAGGAACCGCTTACGGCAGAACCAGTACAGACCTCTCTCTTTTCTCAAACAGGAGAGGATACTAAAACAGCCAGATCAACAATTGACAATGTAAAACATAATTATGTACTGGTTGATGATTTAGAAAACCTGAAGAAAGTTATACGTCAGGCCGGAGAACAAAAAGAGTTTTGTTTCGATACGGAAACAACTGACATAGATCCGCTTAATTCAGAAATCGTTGCTCTTGCATTATCATGGGAAAAAGGGACAGGATATCTTATTCATTTCCCTGAATCAAGACAGGAAACAGAAGCAATACTTGAAATAATAAGACCTCTTCTTGAAAACCGGAATATATTGAAGATAGGCCAGAACATTAAATTTGATATCCAGGTTCTCGGCAATTACGGAATTGAAGTCTCCGGACCTCTGTTTGACACCATGATAGCACATTACCTGCTGGAACCGGACATGCGGCACAATATGAATCTCCTGTCAGAAGTATATCTCTCATACAGCCCGGTTCATATAGAATCACTGATAGGGGAAAAGGGACAATCACAGAAAAACATGCGGTCAGTACCTGCTGACCGGTTGAAAGAATATGCCGTAGAAGATGCCGATGTCACACTTCAACTTAAGAACATTTTTGAACCCAGGATAAAAAATGAGGGTTTGTCAGAACTGGCCACCGGGATTGAAATGCCCCTGATAAATGTACTGGCCGATATGGAAAGGAACGGAGTTATACTGAACGGTAAAGAGCTGGATGCCATTGCAGAAACTTTAAGGAATGATATAATCAACCTCGAAAAAGAGATCTATTCACTTGCAGGAACAGAATTCAATATTTCTTCCCCTAAACAGCTGGGTGATATCCTGTTTATCAGACTCAAGCTGGACGATAAGGCAAGAATTACGAAAACTAAACAGTTTGTTACCAGCGAAGAGATTCTACAGCGGCTGACTCATAAGCACCCCATTGTTGAAAAGGTGCTGGAATACAGGGGATTAAGAAAACTATTATCAACCTATGTTGAAGCTCTTCCCAAACTGGCTGACAAAAAAACCGGAAGAATTCACACGTCATTCAACCAGGCTGTTGCTGCCACAGGCAGGTTAAGTTCCAACAATCCAAACCTACAGAACATACCGATAAGGGAAGAGCGGGGAAGAGAGATCAGGAAAGCTTTTGTTCCGGGAGAGGATTATATTTTCCTTTCGGCCGACTATTCCCAGATTGAACTCAGACTGATGGCTCACCTCAGCAGGGATAAAAACATGATCTCTGATTTTCTATCGGGGAATGATATCCATGCAGCAACTGCATCAAAGATCTTCGGCGTTGACATTAACGATGTTACTAGAGAAATGAGGGGAAAGGCAAAAACAGCAAATTTTGGGATTATTTATGGAATATCATCCTTTGGTCTTTCGGAAAGGCTTACAATCGGAAGAAAGGAGGCTAAAGAGCTTATCGACGGTTATTTCGCCTCTTACCCCGGAGTGAAGGTATATATGGATGAAAGTATCAGGAAGGCAAGAGAAAAGGGATATGTTACAACAATGTTTGGACGGAGGAGATATGTACGTGATATCAACTCGCGGAACCAGGTAGTAATGGGTAATGCTGAGAGAAATGCAATAAATGCACCAATACAGGGTACTGCAGCCGACATTATAAAGATCGCAATGATAAGGATACATGATAAGCTTAAAAACGAAAAATACAGGTCAAAAATGATCCTGCAGGTTCATGATGAGCTTATTTTTGAGGTATTTGAGCCCGAGCTGGAGACAATTAAGAAAATGGTTTTACATGAAATGTCTAATGCAGCCAGTCTCGCGGTGCCTCTCAAGGTTGATTGTGGTACGGGGAAAAACTGGCTGGAGGCGCATTAATAATGGAAATCAATGTTTTCTTTTTCGGTATACTGGCTGAGGTGGCACACACAAGCTTTAAACATTACAGCAATGTAGGCTCTCTGGATGATCTAAGGCTGAGGATTGAGGATGATATTCCCGGTATGGTTCACTATGAATACAGGATATTGATCAACAGTGAGACACCACCTGAAAATCCTTTGCTGGCTGACGGAGACGAGGTGACTTTAGTGCCTCCTTTAACAGGAAAGTGGAATACCATAAATTAACAGAATTCTTATTGACTGTCTGTGCTTTCCCTGTTATTATCGTTCCTGGTAATTAGCGGGGAACTGTTCTTTCCGCTGAGTATATGACTGTATAACTCTTTATTGTTCAGAATTTCAATGGCTTTCCGGATTTGTTCATCATTATTGATCCCCCGGGCTATAGCTCCATGCTCGTAAAAATAACGGCGGATAATCTCCTCTTCAAGAAGTTCAGTTATCTCATTCCTGAACAATGTAAGGTCGTAATCAAGATCATGAACTATCTCCTTTTCAAGCTGTAAAAAGAGATCTTTATGAAGGTCATAGTATTTTTCCTTTTTTGCATTGGTAATAAGCTGATTAACGGAGGCTTCAGTGTAAGTTCTGTAGTTGAATTTACGCCCGATCAGGAAATTATGGAAATCATTATAATCTGTTTCAGTAAAACGAAATCCGGTAATTGAATCAATATCAGGATGTGCCCAGTAATATTTTGTGGCGAAGTCGAAGATATAATTTCTCAGGAATAGTTCTGTTGCCACCTGGCTCAGGGGATCAGGACTTATTTCAAAATCGGGAGTTATTCCTCCTCCGTCCCTGACGATTCTCCCGTTTTTTGTTTTGAACTCGGAGATCAGCGAGTCGGGGATTATTCCCATACTTCCATCCTCGTTGCGGTGTGAAAAATCAAGAGCCTGTATGCATCTTCCACTGGGAATATAATACTTTGCAGTTGTCACCTTAAGTTGTGTATTATAGCTTAAAGGACGTGTTATCTGAACCAGCCCTTTACCGTATGAACGTTGTCCTACAATTACACCTCTGTCAAGATCCTGTATTGCCCCGGCAACTATCTCGGCAGCTGAAGCGGAGCTCCTGTTTATGAGTATTGCAAGAGGTATATTTTCATCGACTGCAGCTTTTGTTGTTTTAGAAACTTCATCGAATTGTTTCACTTTCCCTTTTGTGGATACAACCTCATTACCGGGTCCGACAAAAAGATTTACGATTCCTACTGCTTCTTTAAGCAGTCCGCCAGGGTTGCTCCTCAGATCAAGTATAATATTTTGGGGATTATTCTCTTTCAGGGCGACAAAGGCATTCTTAACTTCCTGAACACAATCCTGTGTAAAATTGGTAAAGCGTATATAACCTGTCTCTTTATCTATCATTCCATAATATGGGACAGGAGGAATTATTATTCTTTCCCTTTTCATCCGGAAGTCCGATTCTGTTCCATTTCTTTCTATCGTAACGGTAATATCTGTACCGGGATTTCCCTTCAGCTTTTCACTCACCATCTCTGAGGAGAGGCCTTTCAGAGATACACTATCAACTTTTTTTAGTATATCTCCAGCCTTTATTCCTGCAATGTCGGAAGGAAAACCTTTGTATACCTCGCTAATTACCACATATTCGCCCCCGCCCCGGATCAGGGATCCTATTCCACCATATTTTCCGGTTGTAAGAAAAGCAAATTCATCAGCTTTCGATTCCGGGTAATAGACAGTATATGGATCGAGAGTGTTAAGCATATTATCGATACCCGATTTAATGACCTTATCAGGATCAATCTCGTCAACATAAAAAGCATTCAGCTCCCTGAAAAGAGAGAAAAAGATATCAAGGTTTTTTGCTATCCGGAAGTCACGTGATTCCTGCATAAAAAGGAATCCGGTACTTATCCCCGCAAAAACCAGTATGCTGAAAAGAATTATTATTTTTTTTGTTCTGGTTTTTTTCATTTGTTATTGCAACTTTGTTAAGAATGGTGAAAATATAAAGAATATTCTGTAAAGAGTCTGGTAAAGAAATAATTAATACAATTTTAACATTTTCTGTTTAATTCTTTAATAATAATTTTAAATCTGTCAAATATTTCTCTCATTTCTATCTCTATGTTACGGTAATCCGAAATCACCTCCTTTCTGTAAATAATGACAAGTACGATACGTATATTTTCTTTTTCAAGGAGGTCATAGAGAATATGTTTATTCTTACGGTATGCCTCTCTCATCCTGCGTTTAAGCAGATTTCTTGTGACGGCAAGCCTGAATTTATTTTTAGGGACACCGAAGGCAATCTGTGCCCGGAATGAAAGTGGTACGGGACTTATATCCCAGACCACCTTAAAAAGATCTGAATAAAATACTCTTCCTTCATCGAACAGCAAGCCAAGTATTTTTTGGCTGCAGAGTCTCTCGGACTTATTAAATTTCTCTCTTGCGGCATTCATGAACGGAACCTGCCCTGAAATACCAGCCCGGTTTTCGGCATGGTTTCTCCCTGGTGATTATAGTAAATGATCTTACTTCTGATTCCTGTTATGCTCTTTAAGGTAATTATCAAGAGCCATTGTCATTGAGGGAGCTTTCGAATTCGGTGCATTTATATCTAGTCTGAGTCCTTCATGTTCTACGGCACAGGCTGTTGTTGGACCGAAAGCGGCAATTTTAATTTCTCCCTGGACAAAATCAGGAAAATTCTCTTTGAGCGATTTTATTCCTGAAGGACTGTAAAAAACAATTATATCGTATTGAAAGTCATTGATGTTGGAGAAATGACTACTGATTATTTTATACAGAGTTCCTATCGTATATTTGATGTTGTTATTATCGAGCAGTTCGGGAATCTCTGCATTATGAGGGTCAGAAAGAGGTACAAAGAAATAATCCTCTTTGTGTTTAACGATTACATCAATGAGATCCTGGAATTTTGCTTTCCCATGAAAGATCTTTCTCTTCCTGTAGACAATATATTTTTGCAGGTAAAATGCAACATTCTCTGTGATGCAGAAATATTTCAATGTGTCCGGGGTCGTTATTCTCAGTTCATTACAGATCCTGAAGAAGTGATCTATCCCGGTTTTACTTGTGAATATTACAGCAGAGAAATCAAGAATATTGATCTTTTGTTGCCGGAAATCCTTTATGGAAACACCCTTAACCTGGATAAACGGTTTGAAATCTATTTTAAGATTGTATTTTTTTGCCAGATCAAAGTATGGAGATTTTGCCTCCGAAGGTTCTGGCTGCGACACTAAAATCTTTCTTATTTTCAATGATTTACAGTTTTAGTTTGACTTTTAAGCAATCTCTCATTATTCTAAAACAGGCCTTTAATGTATTTCATCAAAACCAGAACAGGTAAAAATTCCAGCGCACAAAGGTATAAAATCAAATAGAAAATTGAAATATTCTTTTTCAGAAATATTAAAAAGAACCGGAATATCCGAATAAGATAAATGACTGCAAAAGAAAACAATCCTGCAATAAACAATGATTTAACATCAAAAAGGTTTGTGTATAATACAAGTATGACAAGGATGAATAATATTACTGCAAAGTACCTGTATGAATTGTATATTGTGATTATGTATTCTCTGAACAGATCCTTTTCCCCGCTGATATTCCCGGTTATGAGGCATAATAGATGACGGGATGTAATAGCGACGATTGTAATAACAACACAGATAAACCAAAAAAAAATTCCTGGAATAACGTCCGGAATAAATTCAAAAAAATTGGCGGCACAGTATAGGAATAATCCTATATTCAGAAATGAGACCAGGTTTATGATCGTTGACTTCCAGTGATACAGAATCTGTATATCACGTGAAGCAGGATCCCCGACTCCACGGAAGAGGAAAAATCTTTTCATCTCGTGGAACAATCTTTTATAAATGGTGCTGATAAAAATATACAGCGCCGAAATAGCCAATACTGCAAATATTAACCAGTCTTCCTTCAGAGGCTGTTGGGGCAGCTCTTTACCTTCCCTGAGGTTTTGTATTAATAATTCACTGGTTTTGGTTTCATGTAGATTGTTCTTTTCAATAAAAACGAAAGGAAACATGTCTGAATACTGAAACCCGGAAGAAAGAATAAAATTTGCCGTATCGTAAAAAGTAATTACAGGTCTTGTACCGTCAGATGTTGTATCTGAAATATGTCTTACAGAATCCTGTTCAGAAATGATCATGTCGTTCTCCGGCAATTTCGGATAAAATATTATTTGCCAGGCGGCTTGCTCCGATCCTGAATAATTTATTATTGAGCCACTCTTCGCCCAGGCAATAACTGACAATATGATAATAAAGCAGAGCATCATTGGCAGTGACAATACCGCCAGCAGGCTTGAATCCTACCTTTATACCTGTTTCGGACCAGAAGTCCGAAATTGCCCTGCACATAACAAAAGCCGTTTCGGGAGTTGCCGAGATCCTTACTTTCCCTGTGGAGGTTTTTATGAAATCAGCGCCGGCATCCATGGCAATCAGCGATGCCCTGAAAATTTGTTCGTAATTTCCCAGCAGCCCTGATTCAATTATTACCTTGAGCAATCTGTCGCCAACAGCTTCCTTGATTTCCCGGATCTCATCAGCAACCTTCTCATAGTCGTTCACCACAAAATACCCCAGCGGCATAACAATATCAATCTCATCGGCGCCAGCCTCAATAGCCATTTTACATTCTGCAATCTTAATACTCCTGAAGGTCTGTGATGTGGGAAACGAACCGGCAACAGCTGCAATTTTTACATTTTTGACAGCAAGCTTTTCCTTTACAACAGATACTAAATTAGGATAAACACATATAGCTGCCACATTTGGAATATTGCTGAATCTGCCCTGAAAACTATTTACCTTGCCGGTCATATGAATAATACTGTTTTTACTGTCGGTGGTATTAAGACTTGTAAGATCAATAAGGTTCAGGATTTTCATCAGCAGTCGTTTTTCCGGTACATCGGGAATAGCGGAAACAACCTCTTTAAGTTCCTTTCTGATTTCATTATCTGAAGGGCATGATTTAATCGGTTTTTGATATAGTTTTGTCATATTATTCAAGTTAAACAAATATACAAGTCATGAAAAAAAGACCGGGTTCAATTTAGTATTTTTTGTTCTCATAATACTTTTATTGATAAATTTTAGTTGTGCAGAAGAAAAAACAGGATGGTAAGTGGAAATTTGTTCCGGATACAGGGACACAGGGATTACCGGATAAAAAAGAGTAAAAAATCAGACATATCAGTTACCCGCTTTATTGTTAAGCCTCCTGTTACGGGCAAGTGAGGCAAAAATACCAAGGATACATAATACTGAGAATATCAGGAACCCGGTTCTCATTGTCGCTATAAGACCCGGGTATGTCTCCGGTGCAATGGCATCATTACCCAGGTAAAGAGCCAGGAGCATCATTGCTATTCCCATACTGAGCATCTGACCGACCATCCTCATCGTACCGACAACACCCGATGCGACTCCAAGATGTTTCTTTTCCACGGAACTCATAATGGCATTGGAATTCGGTGATGAGAACAAGGCAAATCCAATGCCCATAATAACAAGCATGGTAATAATCAGATATATCGGACTCATTTCATTTATAAAGCGAAGCATTATCAACCCTGTTGCAGTAAGTCCCATACCGATTGAAGCTATGACACCGGGATTATATCTGTCAGATAACTTTCCTGCCAGAGGTGATAATAATGCCATCATGACTGGTTGTGATATCATAATGAACCCTGCCGTTTGGGCATTAAAGCCTTTAAGATATTGAAGATAAAGACTTATGAAGAATCCAGTTGCAGAGGTTGCTGAATAATGTATTAGAGCGGCTATTCCTGAAAAAGCAAAAACCCTGTTATGCAGAATTAACCTGACATCAAATACAGGATTGTTGATCCTCTTTTCAAATAACAGGAATAGTATGGCAAAAATTAAAGCCGATGCCAGAAAAATCCATCCCTGAATAGAGGGCAGCTTTGAAAAACCATACATAAAGAAGGCCATAGAGACGCCATAAATTAATGATCCCTGCCAGTCAAATTTTTCTCCTTTCGCTTCAGCCCATTCCGGCTTCATCTTTTTGAAAATAAGGTAAAGAGAAGCTATTCCCAGCGGAACAAGAAACACAAAAATGCTTCTCCAGCCGAAATAATGTGTCAGCAGTCCGCCTATGACCGGACCGCTTGACAGACCTGTATATACGGCTGTGATGTTTATTCCCATTGCTCTGCCACGTTCTCCCGGCCCGAAAACAGAGGTCAGGATTGCCAGGCTGGTGCCGAAGATCATAGCCCCCGAAATTCCCTGGAGTATACGGAATATGATCAGAGATTCAATGTTCCATGAAAAAACTATAAGGAAAGTCGATAATGTAAAAAGAGATATCCCATACGTGAAGATTTTCTTCCTGCCCACAATATCTGCAAGTTTGCCAAAGGGAAGTAAAAACATTGCTGATGACATTATGAAGCTGCCGGGTATCCAGCCAAGCTCTATTGCAGTGGTGTTGAAGTCTTTATCTATTGCCGGCAGTGCAAGGTTAACTGCTGAGCCAAGGAACGGAGTCAGAAAAGCAGCAAATGCAGTTACAACAAGAACAGATCTCTTCAGCTTCTTTTCATCGACAGATTGATTTATTTCCTGCATCATCTGTTATTCTTTGTTTTTTGTGTCGATGATTATGGTAACAGGACCATCATTGTGTATTTCGACCATCATCATGGCTCCGAATTCTCCTGTTCCAACCGGCTTGCCGAGAAGACCCGACAACACTGAAACAAACCTTTCGTAAAGTGGAATAGCTATTTCAGTAGGAGCAGCTTTTATATATGAGGGCCTGTTTCCCTTTTTCGTTTTTGCATGAAGCGTGAACTGGCTGATTACCATTATTTCACCGTCTGTTTCCATAACAGAACGATTCATCACTCCCTCATTGTCATTGAAAATCCTTAATTGTACGATTTTGTTTGCAAGCCATTCAATATCAGCATTATTATCCGATTCTTCAATACCAATAAATACCAGCAAGCCATTCCAGATCTCAGACCTGATCTCATTTTTAATCGTTACAGATGCCCTGCTTACCCGTTGAATAACAGCTCTCATTCAGACTATTTTTAAGTCTGCAAATATATGTAATCAATTTTAAAAATCTGAAAATGGTGTTTTATATTATATTTGCCCTGTATACGTCTGTTTCATGGATTTACTGACCATTATTACAGTTGCTTTTGGCTTATCTTTTGACACCTTTGCAGTTTCTCTATCCTATGGAGTGATCCAGAACAGGATACTATTCAGACAGGCAGTACGGATAGCTTTTATCCTGGCACTTATTCAGGCGGGGTTTCTGGTTATAGGATTTTTTCTCGGCTCAATTGTAAGCGAATTCATTAAAGCTGCAGATCACTGGATCGCATTGATATTTCTTTCGTTCCTTGGAATAAGAATGATTGTTGAGGGGATAACACAAAAAGAGAAAGGAAAGATCAGAGACCACACTAAACCGCTTGAACTTCTGGCTGTTGCCACTGGGACCAGCATCGATGCATTTGCGGTTGGTATCAGCTTTGCACTTCTTGATATAAAAATCTGGCTTTCCGGAATTATTTTAGGGGTAGTGACTTTTCTGGCCTCGATGACAGCAATAAGGATAGGAAAATCAGCTGGAGAAAAGCTTGGTCAAAGAGTTGAGATAATAGGAGGATTAATACTGATTACCATTGGTATAAAAATATTTCTTGAACATATGTTGGCCTGAATTATTTGAAGGCACAGGCTTATCTTATTCAGTCTTTAATACAACGGACTGAAAGCCCGGATACATTCGGGTTTCCTCCTCTTATAAGACTACTGGAATTATAATAAAGGATTGCGCAATATGATGAAGACGGCAGGATCGGTGAAACACTCCACCATTGCGAATTGAAGCCAATATCCGCATATGTTCCGTCGTCCGTTCTGTTCCCTCCGGGAAGTGCAGTGAAACCTGTTTCATTGGTGCCGGTGTTAAGATCACTCCAGTGTGTGGTCCCGGCTTCTTTTAATTTATCTCCTGCAACACTTTCCCCGCCAAGATAATTGGTCAGGGTTATCCACTCCCCGTTTGTAGGAATATGCCACCCCGCAGGGCATAATTTACCTGTATTTATAGTGTACCAGTTATATAAAGCTCCATATGTTGACTTATATCCCGATTCATCATTGCCATACCAGCAATATCCCGGAGCAGAAAGGTTTTTCCATTCTGTATTGTCGGTTACCAGCGGTATGCCGGTGCCATCATTATAATGAGTGGTTTTCAGGTTCTCCTGCATCCATATTTGAGTGCCGATAGTCACAGAATAATATAAATTATTGTCTGCATCAGCCACTACATAGGTTCTGAAAATCTGATCATCACTGTTCATTGTTCCCAGTTCATTTGTTGCTTTGATCCTGAAATGGTAAGTTGTTCCCGGGGTTAATCCTGATAAATCTGCACTTACATTGACAGAACTGCTTCCGGTAACCGGGCTTTGTGCCGGAGTAATACTATTTCCATAACCTGTTGTGGTTCCCCATTCAAAGATAACAACAGTTGATAAATAGTTAGGATTCACTGAACCATTTAATGTAACTGTATTCATTGTCAGATCTGTAACAGTCTCTGTTGCAGCATCAGGCAGCTGTCCGATTGTTGTAAATGTCATATCGTTGCCATATGCTATTCCAAGTGAATTTTCAACTTTAATCCTGAAATGGTAAGTTGTTCCCGGAGTTAACCCTGCTAAGTCAGCAGTGACATTTACAGAAGAATCGCCTATAACCGGGCTTTGTGTTGAAGGGACTGTATTCCCATAACTCGTTGTGGTTCCGTATTCAAAATCGACGGTTGTTGATAACAGGCCGGGATTTACGATTCCGTTCAAAGTTGCTGAATGAGCCTGGATATTAGAAGCATCAAGAGTGTTTGAAGAGGGTTCATCTCCCAGCGTTGTGAAGGATTCTGAATTCCCGTATCCGGTACCGGCACTGTTTGTGGCATAGGCTCTTACAAAATACGAAGTATTTGGCGAGAGTCCTGATAAATTGCTGGTAAAAGATAATGATACTGAATCCCATGTCTCAATAGTCAGACTGTCATCAATAGTCGGATTCTCTGAAGTATGCCAGCAAACTCCTCTTTCAGTAACACTGGCTCCGCCGTCATCAATAATGACACCGCCTGAAACAGCTGTAGTAGTAGTAATTTCAGTTACAGCAGTTGTTGTTATAACAGGAGGCACTGGTTTTTTTGTGCATGAGAATAATAAAAAGAGAAACACGATTACAGCTGAGATTATAGACACTTTTTTCATTTTTGCCAGGTTTATTTTATGCAGCTAACAAGCAGGATATTTTTGGTAATCAGTCTTTAATAAAGATGAACATTGAAATTCAAAGTTACTAAGAATTTAATATGAAGAGATAATTTGATGTTTTAATAATTCCAGGGTATATATACTGGTTGATTAAAGGGTTTTCATCCTTCTTTTCCTTCCTTCAAAGACAGCCATCTCTTTGAAACCGGCTTCCCTCAACAGATCATAAGCCTCTTCGAAATACTGGCCGACACGGCAGGGCATATGGGCATCGGAATTACTCCGGCCCCAGATCAACGGTCTTGTCTCCCAGGTAGTGAACCGATCCTATCCTGTAATCAAGATCAAACCGGTTCAGATACAATTCAAGTTCCTTTTCCTTACCCGGGGAAAAATCTATCTCAAGACCTGTCCTTACAGATATGTTTCTTACTTTTTTCTTCAGATTATCAATATGTGCAATATATTCGGGTGTCTTTTCAGGATTCATAACCCAGTCCTGGTTTTCCCTGAACAATGACAGATGTTCGGAAAAACCTATTTCTGACAATCCTGCTGAAATAGCCGGGGCAATGTAATCTTCAGGTGCGGACTTGCCATCACTGAAACTCGTATGTATATGATAATCAGTTTTATAAAGCATGAAAAAGGAACAATTGTTTCCCCGGGGAAATTTAATTATAAAGAAGGCCGAAATTTGACAATAAAACAAATCAGGTAATCAAATAATGATGACAGATAATATTTTTTATTTTTACCATATTCTTCTGAATCCGTATGAACTAACAACGTAACAATAAAAACACAGATAAATTTTATATTATGGAAATCAAAAAACAAATTGTCAGGGACATTCCCCGCCGGAGGTTTTTTGAGCTCAGCATGAAGGGCGGATTGATGATAGCGGCAACCCCTGCCCTGATGTGGCAGCTTGTATCCTGCAAAAACGGGACGGGCAGCACCTCAGCACTTGATATGGACAGGGAGATGTTGGCCCGCATCATTTACAAAGCGCTGGAAAAGGGAGGCGATTTTGCAGATGTTTACCTTGAAAACCGCATATCAAGACAGATAGTGATGGAGGAATCAAAATACAAGAGCGGGCTGTACGGAATAAGCCAGGGTGCAGGTGTACGGGTTATTTCGGGAAATAAAACAGGCTATGCCTATACCGACGAAATAACAGAAGAGAAGCTTTTAAGAGCAGCTGAAGTGGCGTCGTATGTGGCAAAAAACGGGACTCCTTTTCCACCTGTCAATATATCTGCAGCAACCCGGCCATCGTACATTACGGTGCAGCAGCCTCTGGCGGAAATAGCTGATGAAAAAAGAATAGAGGTAATAAAAAGAGCAGACCAGGCTGCCATGGATTATGATCCGCGGATAAAATTGGCCTTTATTGATTATAACGATGAGGTCAGAAGCAGGGTAATTGCCAACAGCGAGGGTATTTACCTGAGAGATGAACTGCCACTTCTGTTTTTTATTGTTCAGGTTATGAGTGATGACGGGAAGGCACGACACATGGCACGTGAAAGATTAAGCAAACATTCCGGATTCGAGATGTTCGAAAATGTAACACCGGAGGCTGTGGCAAAAAAGGCAGCCCGCGAAGCAATTGCCATGCTCGATGCGGAAGAAGCTCCGGCAGGAATTATGGATGTTGTAATGCAGAACGGGTGGGGAGGAGTGCTGGTACATGAAGCGGTAGGACATCCTCTTGAAGCCGACAATATTGCCAAAGAGATCGGTGTATTTACAGGAAAGCTGGGGCAGAAAGTTGCAGCTGACTGTTTCACAATGGTGGATGACGGAACCCTTCCAAACTTCAGGGGCACAATAAATTTTGATGATGAAGGCACCGAAACTAAACGCAATGTGCTGATAGAGAACGGTATACTTAAAGGGTTCATGACTGATATAATAAGTGCAAAGCAGCTTTCAATGTCAAGAACAGGTAACGGCAGACGGGAATCATTCAGGTATATTCCAATCCCAAGAATGACAAATACTTTTATTGAAAAGGGAAAAGACAATCCTGCCGATATTCTTTCATCGACCAAAAAGGGTATATATGTACAGAGCCTGAGTGGCGGCAGTGTCAATCCCGTGACAGGCGTATTTAATTTTACCTGCAGGGAAGCATACCTGATAGAGAAGGGTAAAAAGACAAAACCAATTAAGGGAGCAACACTGACAGGTTCCTGCATGGATATAATTTTGAATATTGATGCCGTGGGAGATGATCTTGATTTTGGTCCCGGTATATGCGGTAAGGGTCAGATAGCAGAGGTCTCGGCAGGACAGCCGACAGTAAGAATAAGAGGGATAAATGTGGGAGGAAGTAAAGCATAATTAACAAGTCAACAGGAATAATCATGAAGAATATAGATTTAACAGAAAAACTGGTTAAAAAATGTATAAACCTGGGAGCTGATGCGGCAGAGGTTTTTCTTGAGTTGAACAGGAATCTTTCAATAAATGTTCTTAAATCGGAAATTGAAACCATTGAAGAAGCTTCATCCCGGGGAATCGGCTTCAGGGTTTTTGTTGAGGGGAAAATGGGTTTCAGCCACTGCAACGATTTCAGCAATAAGTCGCTGGAAGATACAATATCAAGGGCAATAGCATTTGCACGACTATCAACTCCGGATGAAAATAATGTGCTTACTGATGAGAAAGGGATCACACAGATAGCTGATCTCTACGATCCCGGGATAACAACAGAACCCATGGATAAAAAAATAAAGATGGCTCTTGACCTTGAGGAACTGGCTATGAAAGATCCGAGGATCACTAAAAGCTCGGGGGCAGGTTATGGAGAGGGCGAATCAGAGATTTTTATTGGAAACTCAAACGGGCTTTTAAAAACATATAAATCGTCAGGTTGTTACCTGGGTGTTTATGTAGTGGCGGAAAAGGAAGAACAGAAGAATACAGGCGGTGAATATTGCTCCAGGATCTTCTTTTCTGATCTTCTCCCGCTGGAAGAGATAGCAGCGGTAGCCTCAAAGAAAGCCATTGAGCTTCTTGATCCGGTAATGATAAAAACACAGAAGGCAGCAGTAATTTTTGATCCCTACGTTGCCGGGGCTCTTCTCGGAGGAATAATTTCTGCCATAAATGGAGAACGTGTACTGCAGGGAGCAAGCTTCCTGAAAGATCATCTCAACAAACAATTCACTTCACCATTGCTTACTATCACCGATGACGGTACAAGAGGCAAAAGCCCTGGAAGCGCTCCTTTTGACGGGGAGGGTGTTCCTACAATCAAAAACACACTTGTGGAAAACGGTATTCTGAAGAGTTTCATATATAATACAAAATCTGCAAAACGGGCAGGAGTGAAAAGCACTGGTAACGCGTCACGGGGCGGCTTCAGCTCTTTGCCTGGTATAGGTACCCACAATGTATATGTTTCGAAAGGGAAACATTCCCGCAATGAGATAATTGCAGCCACAAAAAAAGGACTGCTGCTGTTGGAAGTTACCGGTTATGGAATAGATTCCGTGAGCGGAAATTTCAGCGGTGGTGCCAGCGGTCTGTGGATAGAAAACGGAGAATTGGTTCATCCTGTCAAGGGAGTAACAATAGCCGGACATGCATTTGATATCCTTAATTCTATCGATATGATGGGAACCGACCTGGATATGAACAGGACAAATACAGCTCCTACATTCAGAATTGCAGAAATGCAGATAGGGGGGAAATAATTACGGGGATCACTGTGTAAACTAATCTGCAGCCTCTTTCCAAAACCTGCATGTTTTGCCAAGAAAATCATTGGCAGGAGGATCCTCTTCATTGAAAATCATTTCTGAAGTTAAAGTGCCGTAATAGCCTGTGGCAGAAGCCGAGATAGGTGATAGATAGTACAAGGTAGCGAAAACTTTTTTTGACAGATAATCAAGACCAATAACTTGTGGTAGTTGAGGAATGACAGTGTCCTTTTTGGGGAAACCTGCTGGTACCACCGCAGATATTTGCAATAAAATCAAAATGTTTTACTTTTGTTGTCTCAAAAAACACAAAGATGGCAACAACTAAAAAGCAAAATAAAATGGTAAATGTTAAGAAAACCAAAGGTATAATTGCTATTCTCACCGGTGGTGGTGATGTACCCGGATTGAACCCCGCTATCCGTGCAGTAACGATCCGTGCTAACCGCGAAGGATACAAGGTTATAGGACTCAGAAGAGGTTGGGCCGGAATTACTGAACTGATAAGGGATCAGAAGTATAATAACAGTAATAATTTTATTCCTCTTACCGATGACATTGTAAACAAGGCAGGCCGTACAGGAGGTACATTCCTTCATACTTCAAGAACAAGGCCAAGTCATATGTCAAAGACCAGTGTACCGGATCACCTTAAAGACAAGTACAATGCAGAGATGAATGACCTCACACCGGAGGTTATTAAAAACCTGGAATGGCTTGGTGTTGATTATCTCATTCCTATAGGCGGTGATGATACACTCAGCTATGGGGTTCATCTTTATAAAAAAGGGATAAAGGTTGTTGCAATACCTAAAACCATGGATAATGATGTTCCCGGTACCGATTATTGTATTGGGTTCAGCACATGTGTTACAAGAACAATCCAGCTGGCAAATACCCTTAGGACATCAGCTGGTTCTCATGAAAGATTCCTTGTTCTGGAAGTATTCGGGCGTTATGCCGGATTTACAGCAATGCTGCCTACTATGGCCGGTGCAGCCAACAGATGTGTTATTCCTGAATATGAATTTGATATAGAACAACTTACAAAATTACTGGTGGAAGACAGGAATCTTAATCCCAGTAAATATTCAGTAGTAATTATATCAGAAGGGGCGATGTTTAAAGGTGGTGAGATGGTATTCTCCGATAGCGAACGGGATGCCTACGGCCATGCAAAACTGGGAGGAATAGGCGACCTTGTTTCCGCTGAGCTGAAAGAGCTTTCTGCTAAATTCAATAAAGGCAAAACTATAAACATAATAAATCAGAAACTGGGATATATGGTCCGCGGTGGTGAGCCTGATTTCCTTGATTCAATCGTACCAATGGCTTATGGTAACCTTGCCCTTGACCTTATCCTGAAAGGCGTTCACGGACGAATTGTTGTTCTGAAAAACGGCAGGTATGATAATGTCCCGATCGATGTTATTACATCATCCAAGAAAGTGGTTCACCTGGCAGATTATAATACAGAAAGACTGAGGCCTTACTACCACAGTTTCGAAATGAAACCATTCCTGTTAATGGCATCGGATAATTGAATTGGAACAGGGTATTGTCATAAAATCAACCGGCAGCAGGTACAGGATTCTTTACCAGGGAGAGAAAAAAATAGAATGTATAATAAAAGGGAAATTCAGGGTAAAGGGAATACGTACAACAAATCCTGTAGCTGTAGGCGATAATGTACTTTTTGAATTTGATAAGAGTAACAGTTCGGGTATTATATCTGAAGTCCTGGACCGTAAGAATTATATCCTGAGAAGATCTTCCAACCTTTCGAAGGAATCACAGATAATTGCAGCGAATATCGACCAGGTATTCCTGATGATTACCATAATTCTTCCGTCCACCCCCATAGAATTTGTTGACCGGTTTCTGATAACAGCAGAGGCTTATCGTATCCCGGCAGGGATAATAATCAATAAAACAGACCTTTATGGTCCTGAAGAAAATGAGAAAATGGAGTACCTGATATCCATGTATGAAGAAATCGGATATGAATGCTTCCGGCTCTCCGTAACCGGGAATAGCGGGATCGATATTATAAAAATGAAAATGAAGGATAAAATAAGCCTTCTTGCAGGTAACTCAGGAGTTGGCAAGACATCTTTATTAAACATTTTTAATCCTTCTCTCAATCTTAAAACAGAAGAGATTTCGGATTATCACAGGCAGGGAAAACATATTACAACATTTCCCGAGATGCACAGGATGCCGTTTGGAGGATTTATTATCGATACCCCCGGAATAAGAGGTTTTGGTGTAGTTGATATGGAACGTAATGAGATATACCATTTCTTCCCCGAGATATTCAAGATTTCAAAAGGGTGCCGTTATTATAATTGTCTTCACCTCGATGAGCCGGGATGTGCTGTAAGAGAAGCAGTTGAAAAAGGGATTATTGATCCCCTGCGATACAGAAGCTATATCAATATACTTGAAGATGAAAACCGTAAGTACCGCTGATTTTAATAATTCATTATCTTTATACCAATTGCCGTTATATAACCCCTGCAGATGAAGAAGGTATTAATTATAGTTTATTCAGCATTCGTTGTAATATTGCTAACTAATTATATCTATTATCAAAATCTGTATAATAAGCAGCTTAATTATATTGTTACATTGCTGAACCGGCAGGTACAGATAGTGGGCCTCTCAGTTGATAATACCGACAATAATTTCCTGAGCGATATGAATGAGATCATATTTGCAGAGGATATTTCAAGATTCTTTAGCGATCCGGATGACCAGCACAGGATAATAGAAAAAATGAAATTATTCTTTTCAAAATATGAAAATTTTGTTACAGGAATAAAGCTTTATGATGATAACAGGAATGAATTTACCTTAAAGAAGGATGAAACCAGCGATATTACTGACGAATGGCTTGAACAACAATTTGTACTTCACGTTCAGGGGGAGATATTAGCTATGCATCAACTGGTCAGCGAGAACAAAAAATTTGAATATTACCTGCCTGTCTTAAAAGACAATAAAACCATTGGAAATATAGCTGTTTCAGTTGATTACCAGAAATATTTCAATGAAATATTCTCAGTTTTTAATCTTGAGGATTACCAGTGGCAATGGGTTGTGAGTGATTCGGGCGATCTGGTTTATGATAATGCCGGCCAGAAAATAAATTATTTTCAGATTGACATAATCACAAGCGCTATCGAGGAAGGTTCGGTTGATAACATGGTACACAGAGCCGATATTGACGGCAAATCAGAAAAAATAATATCATCCTATTATTCCACACAACTCTTACAGAGAAAACTGGGTCTTGTATTTTCTGCACCTACTGAATTCTTTCAGAAATATATTATCAGGAATTCCATCATTATTGTACTTGGGACACTTATACTTATCCAGGTTATAATATATGTTTTCTGGCGCTATATCAAGTTACAGCAATCTGAATCAAAACGCCTGAGTGATTCAGAAAAAATGCTCTTTAAACTTATTGAAGAGATGCCTGTTGGGGTTATAATACATAACAGAAACAGGGAAATAATCAAAGCAAATAAAGTGGCTGCAGCTCTATATTCCTATACAGATGAGGAAGAGATGAAGGGAAAAATATTTCCTGAAACTTCCATCCCGGATTTAGGTGATTATTTCTCGAAGAACATTGGAGCCCCGTTTAATCCTGATCAGTTCGTGATCATTAAAAAGGAGATAGGAGAAATTATCCTTTACAGGAACAGCATACCGGTCGTATTTATGGGCGAAGAGGCAAAAATGGAGATTCTTATAGATGTTACTATGCTTGAGTCTGCCAGAAAACAGGAAGCAAAAGCCAATGTGGCTAAATCTGAATTCCTTGCACGGATGAGCTATGAAATACGTACACCACTGAACGGAATCATCGGAATGACCGATGTGATAAATAAACATGAACTTAGCAGGGATGTAAAGGAAATTGTTACACTTTTACGGGGCTCAACTGAGGTCCTCCTGAATATAATCAACGACATTCTTGACTTTTCAAAAATAGAAACTGGCAAAATGATCCTCGATGAGATCCCGTTTGACCTGAGAGAAGAAATCGGCTATTGTGCCGATCTGGCAAAAACTTATATAACGGGAAAGGATATCAGGTTTTCATATACCATCGAAGAGAAGATTCCGGACAGTATAATTGCTGATCAGTACAGGTTGAGGCAGGTTCTGACAAACCTTATATATCATTCTTCAACGAATACAGAAAAAGGAGAGATCAGACTGAAATGTCAGTTGCAGAATAAAAAAGACGGAATTGTAACCCTGGGGTTTGAATTGAAGGATACTGGAATGAAATTCGATAAAGCAACCCTGAAAAAGATATTCGGCGATTTCGTAAATATTGAATCAAAACCTGTCAAAAACAGTGATGAATCGGGCTTCGGTACCATACTTGCACGACAGCTGGTCGAATTAATGGGCGGCGAACTTGCAGCTGAAAGCCCTTCAGGAATTTCAGGTGATACCGGCACAAAAGTGAAATTCAACATAACTGCCTATTCCAACGATAAGGTAGTTAAAAACCTTTACCACGAAACTATAAGATCATTTTATAACATAAAAACCCTTATTGTTACCGGATCACAAAACAGGGATGAAGAGATACTTGGCCTCCTGCATAAGCTGGGACTTGATATTTCCGTTACAACATTCCAGAAGATGACTGTAACGCAGATAAAGACAAATCTCAATTCTGAGAGCGACAAGTATAACCTTATTGTAATTCTTGATGATGTTGAGTTTAACGGATTTGATGCCGCCAGGGCAATATGGGAAAATAAACTGTCAGATAAAATAATAATATTGCTGATCAGCTCCAACGATCAGAAGGGTAATTATCTGAAATGTCACACAATGGGTATAGATCATTATCTGGTTAAACCATTTAATATCAGCGAATTAACTGAAATAATAAAGGAGAGTTTTCCATATGTTGATACGAAACAGGTCTCGTCAGAGATAAGTGATATTCATAGTGACATTAAAATACTGGTTGTTGAGGATAATAAAATGAATCAGATGGTGATCATTAAAATGCTTAAAACAATTGGCTATTCATGTGATATTACCGAGGACGGTTATTCAGGATATGAAAAGGCAGTAGAAAAGCACTACGATCTGATATTCATGGATCTGATAATGCCCGAATTAAGTGGTTACGATTCAGCCCGGAAAATACTTAAAGCTGACCCGTCAGCCCTGATAGTAGCATTCTCGGCCGACAATATGCCTGATACAAGGAGAAAGGCTGAATTATCAGGGATTAAAGAATTCATTGCCAAACCCGTAAGGATCGACGACCTGAAAAAGATCTTTACAAAACATTTTAAGAAAATCTGACCGGGCAGTTTTACAACAGGCAATTAATTTCTTTTCGTGTATGAAATTTCCTCCCCTTGAAAAAATTGATGTTTCCAGGTTCCTGGATCTTGCGGAAAATATACCGGTGGTGGATGTCAGATCTCCGTCGGAATACAATACAGGGCATATTCCCGGTGCCTTCAATATTCCCCTGTTTGATGACAAGGAACGTGAAACAGCAGGTATAAAGTATAAAAAAGAGGGACGAAGTAAAGCAATCATTGCAGGGATTGAACTTGCAGGTCCGAAGATGCATTTGAAACTGCAAGAAGCCCTTAATATAGCAAAGAATGGTAAGCTCCTGGTACATTGCTGGAGAGGCGGAATGAGATCTGAAGCAATGGCCTGGCTTTTTTTGCTTGGCGATATAGATACCGAAATACTCAACAGGGGCTATAAAGCATACCGCAATTATATTCTTTCAGCTCTTTCGGGAAAGCGGAAAACAATTATCCTCGGTGGTATGACCGGGAGCAGCAAGACACTTATCCTGCGCCACTTGAAAAAACAGGGACAGCAGGTCATTGACCTTGAGAAACTTGCAAACCACAAAGGCTCAGCCTTCGGAGCGCTGGGACAACCCCCGCAGCCATCCTCAGAGTATTTTGCAAACCTTCTGTTCAATGAATGGAAACAAATTAATAAAGACCTGCCGGTATGGATTGAGGATGAAAGCCGTAATATAGGAAATGTGTTCATGCCGGATGACTTTTATAATAACCTGCAGGATTCCCCAACAATTATTCTGCTTATGGAGGTAAAAGAAAGACTGCCCAGACTTATGGAAGAATATTCAACATATCCTCCTGAATTACTGAAAGGATCGATAATGAAAATCAGTAAACGGCTTGGAGGAGATAAAACAAAAGATGCGCTTGACGCTGTTGATAAGGATGGTCTGGCAAAAGCCGTGGAAATTGTTCTGAAATATTATGACAAGGCCTATTTATATGGCATTAAAAGAAAAAACAGAAAAAACCTGATTTATCTTAAAACTGAAACAGATGATATTGAAATTAATGCCGGTCTGGTACTTAATGCTGCAACAAAGATTGTCTGGTAAATGATATTAATTACTATTTGCCGGGATCCTCTCTTTTGATCCATTTGTATATCTTGTCAGATCTCCTCAGGTAATCAGGTATTTTAACTGAACAGAATTCTCCTTTAAACGCTTTTCCGGTCTCTTTAAGATCAACACGTATTTCACTGATTATATGTTCAATAACCCCAGTTGTGGGACCGATTATCAAGATGGCATCTCCCTTATTCAGATCGCCTGATTCCACCTTTATCTCGGCCACTTTCAATTTTGTAAAATAATTGGTGACTTTACCAATATAGACTTTTTTCCTGGTAGCCGCCGATCCGTACCTCGAATTCCATTCTCCCAGTTTCTGGCCAAGATAATAACCATCCCAGAATTCCCTGTTGAATACGGATGAGAGTCTCTCTTTCCAGGTATTTATTTTTTCTTCATTGTATGTTCCTTCAAGGACTGCCCTTACAGCTTCATCGTAACATGACGTTACTACCTTTACATATTCTGCAGAACGAGCCCGTCCTTCGATCTTGAATACCGTTGCTCCGGCATTGATTATTTTGTCAATGAAGCCTATTGTACAAAGGTCTTTAGGCGACATTATGTTTTCATTGTCTATTTCAAGCTGGTACCCCGATTCCTTTTCTGTAACAATATAGGACTTACGGCACGTCTGATAGCAGTTGCCCCTGTTGGCTGACCTGTTATTCTCGTGGAGACTGAGATAGCATTTTCCGGAAACAGCCATACAAAGCGCACCATGGATGAACATTTCTATTCTTACCCGATCTCCCTTCGGGCCCCTTATATCCTGTTTGTTGATGATATCAGAAATCTTTCTTACCTGGCCAAGGTTAAGCTCTCTGGCAAGGACAACAACATCAGCCCATTGTGAATAAAATTTCAATGCTTCGGCATTTGAAATATTCAGCTGGGTTGAAAGATGTATTTCGATTCCTGACCTGAAAGCATAAGTAATCACCGAAAGATCGGAAGCAATAATTGCGGATATTCCTGCAGATACAGAGGTGTCAACTATCTTTTGCATCTGGTTTATTTCGTCGTCAAAAACAACAACATTAAGGGTGAGATAACTTTTAAGACCGTTCTTCCTGCAGATTTGAACAATCTTCTTAAGGTCAGCCAGAGTAAAATTATTTGCTGAACCGGCTCTCATATTGAGCTGCCCGACTCCGAAATAGACTGAATCAGCACAACCCTGTATTGCAGCCGTGAGCGATTCAAAAGATCCAACCGGTGCTGTTATCTCAATGTCTTTCCTCTCCATTCACGGGCTATTTATTCATGACTATCCTTATACATGATCCTTTTTCAGCTTCTGAGTTTCGAACATATATCTTTCCCTGATGAAATTCTTCGATGATCCTTCTGGCGAGAGAGAGACCAAGACCCCATCCTCTTTGCTTGGTGGTATATCCGGGATTGAAAATTTTCTTAAATGCACTTTTGGGAATTCCTCTACCGGTATCGGAAATGTCGATAAACACATTTTTTCCTGTTTCGGCTACCTGGATCTTTATATCACCGTTGCCCTCCATGGCATCAATTGCATTTTTGCATACATTTTCTATAACCCATTCAAAAAGAGCTGTATTAACAGGCACGAAGATCTCCTTTGATTCATCATAGACAGAATGGAACCTGATTTTTGTAGACGTTCTGGATTTAATGTAATCGACAGTACGTGAAATAATTGCAGTGATATTTTCATTATTGAGAACGGTCTTTGCACCAATTCGCGAAAACCGTTCCGTTATCTTTTCAAGACGTTCAACATCGAGAGCTATCTCTTTTGTAAGCGCGATATCAGGATATTTACTCTGTAGTATTTCAACCCATCCTGACAGTGAGGATGTAGGTGTACCAAGCTGGTGAGCCGTTTCCCTCGACATACTAACCCACACCTGATTATCTTCAGCTTTTCGTGATGAGCTGAAAGCAAGGTATGCAACCAGAATAAACAGGACAATAATACCCATCTGAATATAAGGATAGTAATTCAGCTGAGTAAGAATAATGCTGTCTTTATAATAGATCAGGTTTGCATGACTTTCTCCCAGATCAATAATAATAGGCTCGTTTTTATTCCGGATCTTCTCAAGCTGTGATCTCAGGTACAGAGGATCACGCAACCGTATTTCGTCAAAATTACCTGAACTTATTATGCTGTCAGTCTCATCGGTAAGTATAACCGGGATAGTGGTATTAGTCTCTATAATAGAATAGAGGAATTCGATATCCTGGCTGGAGTCAGCCCGGGTAATCAGCCTTGTGGCCTCTGCCCATTGTTCGACCTTTTTTCTTTCCTCCGTTTTAAGAATACCGACAAGATAACGGGTATAGATAAGAGAACCCGATCCTGTCAGAATAGCAAACAGGAAAAGAAGGAGCATCCAGGGAGTCTTATAACGCAAACTTATCAATGGCTTATCTTTTCTTATCTTTTTTCCTGAACAGATTCTTTAGAGGATTTCCCCATTTTTCAACGGGAAGCTCCTCATTCTCTTCAATGCTTATTGTATCCGTATCTTCCCATAATATTCTGAAACGAGGTGTTCCTGCTGCAGGTTTTTCAACAGCCGGTGTGTCATTCTTAAACCAGCCGTATTCCTCGTTCAGAATTGTCCTGAGTGTTTGTTTTTCTGCCTTGATATCATCCCTGACAATATTCCTTGCAGCCTCAACATCATATCCAACCTTTACTTCTTCACCTTTGTCTTCAATCTTCAGAAGAACAGAAGTACGTCCGAGTCCGTCATCTTCAACAGCTCCGAATTCTGTGGTATTAAGCCCGGGTTTTTTTAATTTCTTGCTGAGAATCTCAGAGAGGAGAATCCTGATGTGGTATTCATAGTCATTATTAAAACCATGCTTGCCGTTCAAAGAAAGGTATGCTGCTGAAGAGTTTACATCCATCTGCGGAATATACAGCGAGTTGTTTCTTATGAAAATATCATTTTCAAGCTTCTCAAAACGTATGTTTTCAAGTTCTGACAGCTCAATAAATGAAGAAAGTTGTTTTACAGGGGCAAAATTTATAAGAGCCCCATCGACAATCCGGAATTTCCCTTCAGCCGTAATAGATTTAATATCAATCTTGAGAAGGGAGTCGAAGGGAATAATAACTGACATAGAGCCAGAGAGATTCCCGTTTATATTATCCGCTTTTATGAAATTCTGTCCGAAATCATTGAATGATATAAATGCTGATTTGATATTTATTTCTTCAAGATCAAAATTACCACGGGTATTAAAAGATTTATCATCAGTTTTATGAATAATAAAACCATTACCGGAGATCAAACCACCCATGGAGTTTAAATTCAGAGTTTTAAAATTTATAAGTCCCGGCTTATAACTGAGGCTTCCATTGATCTTTTCCGCCTTGAATTTCCTGAGCCTGAAAGTATCAATATTAAAATCCAGATCAAGTATAATATCTCCGGGGAGAGAGTAAGCTTTGTCCCTTTTGGCAGCAGTGTCGGACTTATTAAGTGAAGGAAAGAATAATTCAGGAACAATATGGTCGCACCAGATACCGGCGGATGCAATAAGTATCTCAGGTCTGCCTGCCAGCCATTCGGGCAGGTTCTTAAAAATACCATTCAACATAAACCTTTGATCTTTATAACGAATATCAAGATTTTCGGCCATGATAGAATCTGCAATAGCAAGCTTTCCACTTATATTGTCAAAAAAGATTCTATCATCTTTAATCCCGATCGAAAAGTCATTAAAGGTAAGGTTTGCACCGGTAATAAGATCCATAATATCCGGGAAGGCATATTTTCCTTTTTCCGGCAGGGCACCCTCCATGCTGAGGTTAAGGTCTATAAATCCTCCTGATGATGATATTACCCTGAGCCTGAAAAAGTCTTTAATCTCAGATAAGATTACCTTCCCTTTAAGTTGAAGTGTTCCATATAAAGAATCAAAATTACAGACAGTTATTGATCCTGTATATTGTTCCGAACCTAAAGTTCCCCTGAAATTCTTTATAGCTATCTTACTGGTTTCGGGAACTCTCTTTTCTCCGTTGGAAAAATTACCGTTGAAAGAGAGATCATTCAGGTTGAGTTCTCTGTTACCAAGAGTTATTGAACCATTACTAAGAAAAAAGTAAATATCGATACCGGGGTAAGAAGTACGTGCAAGCCGGCCTCTTACATTGCCGTTAACCTGTAATAATCCTGAAGGATTGTAGTCAGAAATAGTCCTGAGTATTTCTGCGGGGAAATATTTCTTAATATCTTCAATATCAAGATCTTCACCTGTAAGAGAGAGATCCAGCATTTTATCTGCTGATACTGAACCGGACAATCCAAAACGATAATTATCAATATCAAGGGAGCTATTATTGAACACAATTCCGCTGTCTGAGCTGCTGAGACTGATATCAATATCGGCCGAAAAAGGAACAGCCAGAACAGTGTTGTAAAGACGAAAATTTATGATCTGTATCCCTGACCGGGCAGTGAAATCAATCTCGTCCCCTGTGATCCGGCTTTTAAGTTGTCCGGTTTCTATCAATCCTTCGATAATAAGTTCTGTTGCAAGGTTGTTATACTTTGTATCCAGATCAGTAAGTGAGATCCTTCTGAGATCAATTGTAAAATTACTCTCCGGCACCTCTTCAGTTTTGACGGAGATCTCATAGTTTACAAGTCCCTCATGGTCCGTAAGCAGATTTAGAATACCATCTTTAATTCCGATTTTTTCAATATTGTAAATGCCTCTGTAAATATCAGTAATGCTGAATTCAATAAATACCACTTTTGCCGCAAGCAACGTATCAGTATTCAACCCGGCAAAGCCTGTTCTGTCAAAACCGGGAGAAGAGTGAACAATAACATTTTTGAGGTCAAGAGAAGCTTTTGGAAATTGTTTAAGTAAAGAAAGTTTTACTGATTCGAATTCATATTTTGTTGATATGCTGTTATTCAGAGATTTGAGAATGTATCCTGCAACCTTATCCTGCATCAGGATTGATGCAATAAAGAGGCCAAGAATAAATATAATGATAAGAACTGCAGTTATTTTCAGTATTTTAAAGAATAATCTCATATTCCAATCATTAAATCAGCTTTACAGCAGTTAATAACAAGCAAACAAAGGTAATTTATTTGAACGATTCAAATGAATCCGGTTCAGTAACCGGCATTTGGTTGAATTGTTTATTAACAGTAATTTCGTCTAAAATGATTTTACCGCAAATATATTATGTACAATCATGGTAACAAAGATAACGGGCAGAAACACAATAATTGTTTTTCTGCCCGTATATCGAAAGGGAATGAAATGATTGTCAGTCAACAGTGAATGCGATGCCTACCTCAAATGGAAAGAGCTCGACTCCTCCGGGGCTCTTGCCGGGTTTAAAAAGGGGAGTCATATAATAGGTCCCGTAAAGATGGAAGTTCTCAAATCCCACACGGGCTGTGGCGCCATAACGAAGCATATTCAGACTGAAGTCACTGTCGGAGGTGACTTTATCGCCATCTTCATAGATCATTTTTGAGCTTGAAAAAATCTTTACAGCGCCAATCGGCCCGAAAGCAATGTTAAGACGATGATAATCGGCGGGTATCTGAAGTTCAAGCAATAAAGGAAGACTGAGATACACCGTTGATAACTTTGATTTCTTAAGTATATCACCAGGATCGAGCATTTCTATTATTCCGTCCACTCCTTTCTGAATATTGTTATTTCCGTCAAATCTGTAATTATTCCATCTGAAACCAAGTCCGGTTACTATACCGAAATGCCTGGTAAAGCCAACACTCATTTGCGAAAAATTAAAGTTGAAATTCATTGATTTTGATGAGTGGAGATTCATGTAATCGATTTCTTCCGGCAGAGTCAGACTGTTATCTGCTGTAAGATAGTTATTCAGACCTGCTTCAAAAGCTGACCAGTGGCCCCTGAAATGACTTCTCCGGCGGGCCTTCTCATACTCTTTGTCTTCATCCGGATCCCTGTAATATTCAAACCCCCCGGAACTCTCCTCAATTGTATCCTCCTCATCTTTTTCATATTTTTCAAAATTAATCTTTGATTCTCCTTCTTCAAGAGATTCCAGTATCGTAACACCCCGGTTCCCTACCTTTATATTAGTGGCTTCTTCATCATCTTCAATGACGATCAGATCCTTGCCAATAATGACCCTCGTCATATCATTTGTATCTGAAATAGCTTTTTCCGGTAGCGGCTCCCTTTTCACAGCATCTTCTTCCTGGCTGAATCCCTGGCCTAAGAATGCTCCAAGCAATAGTATTATACCTATTCTTTTCATGACTGTTTTTTAAATGTTTCTGATGCTGTGACGTAAAGCATACTTCAAAAGTTACAGTGAGGGTCCCGGTTTTTTGACAGGAGCATTGAATTTCAGCACTCTTGAGCTGAAATAAAATGATTTCAGCTCTCCATCTTCATCAGTTGTTTTTACCAGCGCCATATCCCAGCCAAGCAATTTGTTTAAACCGTCAATACCTGCCTCGGCAATTTCATGTGTTTTGAGGGGAGAATCATTAAATTCCTTGGTTTTAAGTACTTTTTCACGAAAGGTACTGGCAAGGAACCTCCTTATCCTGCCCCTTCCGTAATCGTAGTCAACAGATTCACTTATAGAAATATTTGATGCAACCAGTGTGACAACCGGCAGTTCCCTGTTTATCTCAACACCTGAAATATCCGGAACCTTCGCTATCCTGTATTCCATGGTTCTTGCAGGTAAAAAGGCAGAATCAACCGACTCCGGAATTGCAGGTGCAATATTCATTTCATGGGATTCCTGTACAGGGATTACTGACAGGACAGGAATGTTAGCCTCATTTAACTGTTGCTGTTTCCCGGGAACAACATTTTCAGGTGATACTAAGATCTTCGCCGGTTGTAAAAAAATAGTGTCAGTTGATAAGGTCAGGGCTAACTCTTCATTTTCAGAAGTCAAAAAACGGGGCAGTGCAATAAAGCTGATAATCAGTATGGCAACTACAGCAGCTGCACTTAAACCTGTCAGTGTGAAACGTAAGATCCTCTTTCCCCGGGTCTCCTTCATTAACAGGTTCTTATGTTTGTAATGAACCACAGGAGGCTTCAGCCTGGTTCTCTGAATTATATCAAAAATTTTTTTGTTTTCTGAATTTTGCGACAGATTCTCTTCAAGTTCTTTTACCTGCGAGGATGATAGATCATTTTCGAGGTAAGCAGCTGACAGATATTCAATCTGTGGGGAGGAAAGATCCGCTGAAGCTTTTTTAAGCAGATCTTTTCGGAAAGGCTTTTCCTTTTTCGGTGAAAGCCGTGTTGCAGCCAGTGAGTCAGCCTCTTCTTTAAGGTCAGGATTCTCATCAAGGAAGGCCATAAGCAGTTCAGCCTGCTCCCCGTCGAGGTTACCGTCGAGCCAGTCAATAAGCCATATTTCATAATTTGATCTGTCAGGCTTCATGGTTATAGCACGGTTTCTATTTTACCTATATAATTCTTTAAAGCGACCCTTCCACGGTAAATGTAAATTTTTACCTGTGGTTCGGTTAATCCTGTTATCTCTCCGATCTCTTTATAACTGTAACCTTCATAATCACGCAGCAGTATCACACTTCGCTGCTGTTCCGGCAGACGTTCAAGCGCTGAGTGGAGTATTTCATTCAGATCGGTATATTGTTTTTCGTATGAAAGATCTGATTCCCCGTATTCTTCAACCGATATCATTCTCTTTTCCTTCCGGATAATATCAATCATAGTATGGTAAGCTGTGGAAAACAGCCATGATTTTACTACAGCATATTCTATTTCAGCCACATGTCTCCATAACTTCTCATAACTCTCCTGAACAATGTCATTTGCCCGGTATTCATCCTTTATATCTGTACGGATGAACCGGTACACCGAATCAGCGAATTCTGAAACAGATCTGTTATATTCCTCTACTGTCATAACCCGGATTACAATGCAAAGACGAATTTATCAGTAAAATGTTACAATTGAATTGTATAATTGTAGAGCCGTTGCATGCAACGGCTCTACAATTTTTTGATATGTCATGTTATGATTATTCCTTCGGCTGATACACCCTCACCCAGTCAATTTCCATTGCAGTCATGCTGCTGACGGGTTTGTCAAGTCCTCCTGAAAACAGGATATACATGGGATCCTGCGGAACATTTGTTGTTTGTACAAATGCCTCAACGTCATTTACTTTCCATACCAGCTTGTCCGGTGTCCATTCCAGGGTATAAATGAAAAAATCTTTTGCATATTTTGATCCGACTGAGCTCTTAGCCTTTTTTTCAACTTCAGCAAAGTAATCAAACTGCACTTTCCCTTTTGCAGTGCGGCAAACGTCAATGTGAGGGATTATTTTATCCGCAAGCATCCAGAAGGCGCTTTTTGCAGCCGGATTTCCGAGTTTGATCTTCGCAGAGAATGTGCCATATTTCTGCCGGAAGCTCTTCCCGGTGTTTATTATTCCTGAAGTAAAGTCAAATTCCTTTGTTTTAAAACCATCGGTGCTCCACACCTTCCCCTCTTTTTTCTGAGGTCTGGTAATGATCTTAAGAAGACTGTTGCTCACTTCAAAATTCTCATTTTCAGTGTATGCCTGGAGGTCATTACCTACTGTATAATTGTCTTTTAGCAGTTTATCGCCCCAGTAATAGTTTGTAAGCCATTTGTTTGTATCGAGATTTTCACCTTCAAATTCATCACTGAAAATGAGCTTCCGGTTTTTCAGTACATCAAATTTATTTGAATCCCTTACCTTGAAATACCAGAGTATATCTTCATCTTTTGTCAGTTTATCATACTCCTGCAATTGTTTGAACATCTCGGTTTTTTCAAATCTTTTCTTGTCAAGCAGATATTCTTTCTTATTTTTAAATTCATCGGATGCCACATATTCTTTAAGCTCATTATACCTTGCAAGCTTTGTTGATCCGTCAGTACCCAGGAAATTGGCATATTCTTTTGATTTCTTGAATGCATAGTATTCTTTGATCTCAGAACTTGTTTTGAGGCGCTTATATTCCAGCAGTTCTTTTTCATCATCCGAGCCCTTGAATTCTTTTGACTTCATTTTTTCCCTGAATTCGAGCGATTCGACAAGTTTCTCCAGCGATTCATAGCCGGTTATCTTTTCAGAACCGTCCAGTTCCCGGAATTTCTTTAGTTCGGATCCTGCCATAGTCTTGAAATAGAGTTTTATATCTTTAGCTTTTTGTAGAGAAAGAAACTCTTTTTCCTTTGCATATTCCTCAGAATTTTTGAAGCTTAGCGATTTTATCTCTTTCTTTTTCTGTATAAAGTCGGAAGAAGTTACCAGCTCTTTCAGTTCTGTATATTCTTTAAGGGTTTCGGAACCGGAAAAAGCATTCAGCTTTTCGAATTCAGCTATGAGATCCTTTTCAGCCTGTTCAATTTTAGCGGTTGAGGGAATCAATCCCAGAAGAAACTTGAGACTTGCCATTTTGAATCTATTTTAAGTACAACTGATAAAGATAGAAAATCTTTTCTTAATTATTAAAACAGGAATTTTAAATAATAAATATCCGGGATAACGGAATAATAAGTTTTTTGTTGTTAACATGTATAGCAAGTCATGCTTTTTGCAGGGCAGAAATCACATTTTGTAGATTCATAAGAAAAAATATGAAAAAAATTTGGAATTGATAAAAATATTGTTTTACCTTTGACTAACCGTTCAATCATAAACGGTTTTTAAGGGAAGTATTATTGAATGAACGTTTAGTCAAAGCCATGTCACCAAAAACGCCACAGCAGCTTGAGGAGATCAGGGTGGAGAAAAGGAACCTGATAATGGATGCAGCTCTTGAACATTTTGCAAATGAAGGTTATCATGCCACTACAATCAATCAAATTGCTCAGCAGGCCGGTATTTCAAAAGGACTGATGTATAATTATTTTAGAAGCAAGGAAACTCTTCTAAAAGCAATTATTGAAAGATCTATAATGGAGATTTATAAAGATTTTGATGTCAACCGCGACGGATATCTTTCAGAGGAGGAATTCGAATTTTTTATAAGAAGAATATCAGTTATTTTACGAGAGAGAAAATCATTCTGGCGGCTATTTGTCCAGATTCTCATGCAGAGTGATGTAAGAAAGCAGTTCCTGGATTCATTTCTGGGATCTGATTCACTGATAAAATCAGGTTTCAGTCCGAGAAAAGACCTTTTTGCTGCCAGGATAATGAAAATAATAACTGACTATTTCATGAGAAAGAAACTCATAAAAGAGTATGATTATGATCCAGTGCTGGATATTCAGATGTTCCTGATAACGATAAAAGGTTTTGCATTAACAACAATCTATGCAGAAGATTATGAGGAAGTTGATTATGATAGCACAGTCAATAAAATTATTGAGCTATATAAATAAACAAACCATGAAAAGAATAACACTAAAGGTTTTATCCCTGATTATTTTATCGGCAACAGGACCCTGTCTGAAGGCACAATCATTGTCTGCAACAGATATCATAAGAAAAGCTGATGAAAAATTCAGGGGAGAAATGACGGGATACAGTGTGATGACAATGACCATTGTCAGACCAACATGGCAACGGACCGTTGAATTTAAATCATGGGCAAAGGAAGATGATTATGCATTAACACTAATAACTGCCCCGGCCCGTGAAAAAGGACAGACATTCCTTAAACGAGGAAACGAAATGTGGAGCTGGAATCCGGCAATCAGCAGACTTATAAAACTGCCCCCTTCAATGATGTCGCAGGGCTGGATGGGGTCAGATTATACGAATGATGATATTCTCAGGGAATCTTCAGTGGTCGATGATTACACCCACAGTATTGAAGGAGAAGAGGAGATTGATGACAGGGTATGCTGGAAGATAAAGCTTAATGCCAGGGAGGATGCTGATGTATTGTGGGGCTCACAGATGTGGTGGGTTGATAAAAAAGATTTTATCATCCTGAGGGCAGAGTTGTACGACGAAGACGATTATCTTGTAAGAACTGAACGAGGATCAGAAATAAAGACGCTTGACGGAAGATTGCTGCCGACACTAATTGAACTGGTTCCTGCCGAGAAGGAAGGATATAAAACAATATTGAATTTCGTTGAGATGAAATTCAATATCAAGATCGACGACAGCTTCTTTTCACAGCAGAACATGAAGACAATAAGATAATACAGTTCCGTGTTTAGAGTTCAGCGTTTCGCACAAACCCGGAACCCGGAACAAAAAACAAAAACACATTCTTGATATGAAAGATTATCAATTGGCCTGGAAAAACCTCTGGCGAAACAGGAGGAGAACGATGATAACTGCTGCCTCAGTGTTTTTTGCAGTATTTTTTGCAATTGCAATGCGCTCATTTCAGCTTGGAGCTTATGGCAGGATGTTTAAGAACGTCATTGAATCATACAGCGGTTATCTGCAGCTACAACATATAGATTATTTTGATGATCCGAATATTGATAACAGCTTTGAGATTGACCAGTCGCTGATTGACTTTATAAAGGAAGATCCAAATGTAAGTGATGTTATCCCAAGGCTTGAATCTTTTGCACTTGCAGCTTCGGGAAGTCATACACAAGGAGCTATAGTAATGGGAATTGATCCGTCAGGTGAAGATAAAGTACTGAATATCAGCAATAAAATCGTAAAGTATAAACTGACAAGAGAAATTGTCAGGGAAATAAAAAATGATTCTATTCCGGATCGTACAAAAAAGCTTCTGGATATTTTTACAAATGAGGCTTATATCAGCGATGGACGCCTCATGCTTGATCTTGACATCAATGAAGAAGACAGCTCATCAATTCTTCCGGTAATCCGCCGCCATGCTTCATTCCCGAATGCTTTCCTTACCGGCACTGAAGAAGGAAGTGTTGTTATTGGCGATGGGCTCTCAGATTATCTTAAAACAGACGTGGGTGATACAATTGTCCTGATAGGCCAGGGGTATCATGGGACATCAGCTGCAGGCAAGTATGTGGTTAAGGGGATTATAAAGCTTTCCACACCTGATATTGATAATGTAATTGTCTATCTCCCGATTGAAACTGCCAGGGAATTGTATGCAGCACCGGGAATGTCAACATCTGCGGTTTTAAGTCTTAACAGCAATAATGATGGCGATATCGAACAGACCGGGATACGTTTAAAAAACAAGTTATCTGATCCATTGACAATAAAGACCTGGCAGGAATTGAATGCATTACTTCTAAACCAGATGGAAGCTGATAACAAAAGCGGAATGATCATGATAGCCATTCTATATCTGGTTATTGCATTTGGTGTCTTTGGCACAGTACTAATGATGATGGCTGAAAGAAAAAGAGAATTCGGAATGCTGGTGTCGATAGGTATGCAGAAGAGGAAACTTGCAAAAATAGTGTCTCTGGAGATGCTTTTTATAGGTTTTCTTGGTGTTATTGCCGGCGTTATTGTATCACTTCCTGTAGTGATATATGGAAATATCCACCCCTTGAGATTTACGGGTGAATTTGCCAGAATGTATGAGGATTATGGATTTGAACCGGTAATGCCGACACTTATGCCTGATACTTATTACCTGTGGCAGATTGTAGTGGTATTGATCATTCTTCTTGTTGCCATTACCTTCAGCACACGTAAAATATACAAATTGAATGTGATAAATGCTTTAAGAGCTTAAATAATATTGAGATGATTACAGCTATAGCATGGAAAAATGTCTGGAGGAACAAGACAAGAAGCCTGACTGTCATTGCCGCAGTAACAGTAGGTGTTTTTGCCGGCGTTTTCTCTATGGCAGCAATAAACAGCTCTATTCTGCAGAGGATTGATGCTGCAGTTAATGAAGAACTTTCACATATTCAGGTGAATAATAAAGACTTTCGCAGCAGTGCGGATATTCAGAATATTATAAACGATTATCCTGAAGTCGTTTCTGTTTTTGAATCCACTCCCGGCGTAACCGATGTAACAGGCAGGCTGATTGTCAGGGGAATTGCCTCAACAGCAACGAAAAGCGCAGGTGTTGAAATAACGGGAATCGATGTTGAAAAAGAGAAGAAAATGTTTACTATATCTGAGAAACTCATACCCGGAACAGGTAGCTATTTTGAAGCAGAAACAAAATTCAATACTGTATTTATAGGTGAAAAACTTGCCAAAGAACTTAATATTATCAGGTACATCTTTACCCCGGGATCAATTGATTTTCTCAGGGAAGAAGGCGTACCTTCAACGGTTATTGAAAAACTTGAAACACTTCAGGGAGAACGGTTTACTTCGGATAAGAAACTGGTAAAAGCTTATGAAAAACTTCTTGCGCCCTCCGAAGTGGAGAAATACCAGTGGAAGATAAAGGAAGCAGCCTGGAGCTACCGCGAAGGCTCAAAACTGATCCTTTCTTTTCTTGATATAAACAATAATCAAACAGGGGCTGCATTCAGGATCAGCGGCATTTTCAGGACAAACAACGATATGTTCGAAGAGATCTGCCTGTTTGTTCCCATTGAGGAGCTGAGACAACTCACAGGGATGAAGGAAGGGACATACCACAGGGCGATCGCCAGACTTGAAGATAATGACATCACTAATAGTGTAACCAGGGAAATAAGACAAAAATTGACGGATTATGAGGTGCTTAACTGGAAAGAAATTCAGCCCGACCTGGCAATGATTTCTGATTTTATCGGACAGATCTACGCCGTATTTATGGTGATAATTCTTGCAGCCCTGGCATTCGGGATTGTAAATACAATGCTTATGGCCGTGCTTGAAAGAACCAGAGAACTTGGAATGCTCATGGCGGTAGGAATGAACAGGCGAAAAATATTCATAATGATAATGCTAGAATCAATTTTTCTTTCAATTGTTGGTGGCTTTGCCGGAATGGCAGTAAGTGAAATAGTAATCGCTATAACCGGGAAAACAGGCATTAACCTGATGAAATATTCAGAAGGGATGGAAGCAATAGGTTATTCAGCCCACCTTTTCCCGACTATTGATGCTCAATTTTTTATTACTACTACAATTCTGATTGTCCTTACAGGAATAATATCATCAATCTATCCTGCACGAAAAGCATTGAAATTAAATCCTGTAGAAGCAATCAGAACGGAATAATAACCATTAAAAAAAATATCATGAAAGTCATTGAAATAAAAGATCTGCATAAAATATATAATTCAACCGAAGTTAAAGTACATGCAGTAAATGGTGTAACACTTGATTTTCAGGAAGCTGAATTTGCAGCGATAGTTGGTCCGTCAGGATCCGGCAAGACAACCCTGCTTAATCTTTTAGGGGGACTTGATCTTCCAACATCAGGACAGATCCTGATTGATAGTGTGGATCTTTCAAAATTAAAACCTTCTGCACTGATCGATTTCAGAATGAAAAACATAGGGTTTGTCTTCCAGTCATATAACCTGATACCTGTGTTAACGGCAAAAGAGAATGTGGAATTTATTATGTCGTTACAGAAATGGACAAAACAGAACAGGAATGAAAGAACATACGAGTTGTTAAAAGCAGTAGGGCTTTCCGACAGGGAGAACAGCCGGCCCGCGAAAATGTCAGGAGGACAGCAGCAAAGGGTGGCTGTTGCAAGAGCCCTGGCATCGAGGCCCAAATTTATTCTTGCTGATGAACCGACGGCTAACCTCGACACAAAATCTGCTGAGTCGCTTCTCGATATAATGGTTAAACTAAACCGCGAAGAGGAGATGACATTTATTTTTTCCACCCACGATGTCAGAGTCATGAAGAGAGCCCGGAGAGTTATTACACTCGAGGACGGGAAAGTAGTATCGGATGAAACAAGGGAAAAATGATTCCCTGAAATTATTATGAAGAAATTATTTGTTTTTTCAGCTATTCTGATAATGCTTAATTCAGTTCTGTTTTCACAGGAGGAGAAACCGAAATTCATTGAGCTGAACGGATACCTGACTACAATGCAGAGTGCCATGTTCGATACCATATCGGACCCCATTATTTACGAGAACCTGTTGCATAACAGACTCAATTTCAGGGGTTATGTCACAGAGAACCTCACTCTGGCTGTTGAATTAAGAAACAGACTTATAACAGGAGATATGGTAAGATCATATAACGGGTATGCCGATATGTTTGGTACTGATGAGGGATGGATTGATATGTCGTGGAATATTGCGGATGAAAACTCATTTTTTCTGAATACCACCATCGACAGGCTCTGGCTCGATCTGAGTTTTAACAAATTCCAGGCAAGGATAGGCAGGCAGAGGATAAACTGGGGACAAACTTTTGTCTGGAATCCAAATGATATTTTCAACGCATATTCATTCTTCGATTTTGATTATATCGAAAGACCGGGCAGTGATGCCGTGAGAATCCAGTATTATCCTACATTCTCGTCGGTATTTGAGATTGCTGCCAAGGTTGACAGCGAAGATGACATCACAGCTGCAGGATTTTACAGGTTTAACAAATGGGGTTACGATATTCAGTTCCTTGCAGGATATTCAAACAGCTCTGATTTTGTTGCCGGAACCGGGTGGTCCGGTTCTCTCGGGTCAATATCCTTCAGGGGCGAGGGAACATGGTTTCAGCCTGCAGAAAATTTCAGTGATACCACAGGCACTGTTATCATGACAGCAGGCTTTGACAAGCTGTTTGAGAATAACTCAATAGCCCAGGTCCAGTTTATGTATTGCAATAATCCTCTGGAACTCAATAATTTCTCAAGTTTCTATTCCGGGAATCTTTCAGCAAAAGACCTCGCATTTTCAGAATTCTCAGCATTCGGGCAGTTTACGTGGGCCGTGACTCCATTAATAAATATCAGCCTTTCGGCAATGTGGTTTCCTGATCTGAAAGGCTATTTTGCAGGTCCCTCATTTGATTATTCCCTGGCTCAGAACGTTGATTTTTCTCTTTTATGGCAGCATTTCAATGCTGAAATGGGAGGATCCAAAACAAGGATAAACCTGGTTTTTTTTCGTATTAAATACAGTTTCTAGAATTTTTCTACTTTTGCCATAGTAATCCTTATGATGGCTGTTATGGCACTTGTACATGAATTAGAAAACAGCGGGAACTGGCTTTTTAAACGCAGAGGCTGGCTTCCCGTCGTTCTGGTTATTGCAGGTGTTATTATGATGTATCTTGGAAACAGGCAGGCATTAATATTTGACCTGCGTGATGAAATGATATTTTTGGCTATCAGCCTTTTAGGAGAGCTGATAAGGATAATTGCCGTGGGATGTGCACCGAAGAATACATCAGGCCGGAATACTTCTGCCGGCCAGATTGCCGACGAGCTGAATGTGACCGGTCTCTATTCAATTGTAAGGCATCCTCTTTATGTCGGAAACTTACTGATGTGGCTTGGACCTGTTCTTTTTTTGAAATCAGCCTGGTTTGCCGTGACTTTCGGTCTGGTTTTCTGGATCTATTATGAAAGAATAATGTTTGCCGAAGAACAGTTTTTAAGAAGGAAATTCGGGGATGCCTATGACAAATGGTCAGAGAAAGTAAATGCATTTATTCCGTTCACGTTCAAATATATTCCACCGAAACTAAATTTCTCAGTACGGAATGTTCTCAAGAGAGAATACAACAGTTTTGTGAACATTTTTATAATATTCACACTGCTTGATGTGTGCCGGAATTATATACTCACCGGCAGATTATTCTTCACGCCGATCTGGATATATTCACTTGCCGGGGCAGCCGGTATCTGGCTGATAATCTTTTTGATCCATACGTTAACCAGGTGGCTCGAGGTGGAAGGGAGATAGCAGCCTGGCATGGTCAATTGTTATCTTTGCAGTATGATAAAATTTCTTAACAGGGTATTGTCGATACTTCTTTCAGTGCCTGTTTACTTTTACAGGTATGCTATTTCGCCTTTTGTGAGGCCATCATGCCGCCATGTTCCTTCGTGTTCACAATATATGCTTGATGCGCTGAGGATTCACGGACCTGTTATAGGATTTATTCTGGGTACAAACAGGATATTACGATGCAGACCAAACGGCACTCATGGCTACGATCCGGTACCGTTATTCAGGTTTAAAAGATATCTGACTTTTAAAAGATATAAAAAATGTAACAGACTCAAAAGATAAATGATTGCACGATTGCACGATCACTAGAAATTCAGCTCCTCTTTAAGATTTTTATAGCCGGTACGGCTGACAGGAAGCCTTTCACCTGATTTGAGGATTGCCACATGGTTATCTTTTCCGTAAGGCTCAATACGGTTTATTTCCTGTACACTGACGATATATGAGCGGTGTATTCTTACAAATTCCTTTTCAGGAAGGTTTTCCTCGTAATATTTCATGGTTTGTTGTTTCAATGCCTTTCCTGCTGAATGGTAAACCATCACGTAATCATCCTGAGCCTCAACATATTTTAGCTGATCAACCGGGATAAGATTTATTGCATTCCCTTTTCTTACAACAATACGATTCAGCGATGAAGGAGATTGGGGAAATTTCTTAATAATACTGTGGGCAGACTTTTCTTCATCTTTGGATATACCAATCTTTTCGATTGCCTTTTTAACAGCGTCATGAAGTCGTTCCTTTGGGAATGGTTTTAAAAGATAATCAACAGCATTAAGTTCAAAAGCCTTAATAGCAAACTGATCATATGCTGTTGTGAAAATTATTGCCGGTTTCTCGGTCATTACTTCGATTAATTCAAAACCGGTAAGCCTTGGCATCTGGATATCGAGAAATACAAGATCCGGTTTAGAGAATGAGATTGCCTTCAGACCAGAGAAACCATCGGCACATTCAGCAATGATGTCGATTTCGGGGAAATCTTTAAGATAATGTTTTAAGATATCTCTTGCCGGAGTCTCATCTTCGATTATTATAGTCTTGATTTTTGCCATTTTTCCTCAATATTTATCTGCGGATCTACGGGTATAAATAATCTTGCCGTAAAAATACCATTTTGTTTTTCAGTTTTCAACATGGCTTGATTCCCGTATAATAATTCAAGGCGGCGGGATACATTTGAAAGACCGGTCCCGGTACCTTTGGCAGAAATCACTTCCGGGTCGAAATTATTGCTAATAGTCATTTCGATGTATTCGTTTGAGGAAGAAACAGAAGTGGCTATTGTTACCTTGTCAGTACTTTCATAGACCCCATGTTTGATTGCATTTTCATATAAAGGCTGAAGTATCATAACAGGTATCTTTATATTCAGGCACTCGGGGTCAATATGTTCCTCTATAAAAAGCCTCTCACCGAATCTCACTTTTTCTATATCAAGGTAAAGACGAATGTTTTCGAGTTCACTCTGCAGAGTGACCGGCTGTTCATCTTTTCTGGAAAGGGCATAGCGCATAAAATCCGATAGTTTTATTACCATCAGCCGGGCTTTATCCGGATCAGTGACTGTAAGTGAGCTTATTGAGTTGAGACTGTTAAACAGAAAATGAGGATTGATTTGCGATCGAAGCATTTTAAGCTCGGTTTCTTTAACCAGACTTTCAAGTCTTGCTTCCCTGGCCATTTTCTCTGAAAGATTGCTCAGGCTGACAAACAGGTAATAGGTGAGTATTATTAATCCGTAAATAAAGACTCCCGTACCTATCCTGTAAGGGAAAGTGGCAGTCCAGTATTCATCTATACTTGTTTGTTGAGGAAGTATTAGTTGTAATGCCAGTTTTGTAATCAGAATCCAGAAAGATACAGAAATTGCACCTGTAATAATAAAATTCAGAACAAGAGAAAGGGGTTTTACCGTGTTTTTATTAAAAAAACTGAAGGGATACCATAAAGACAATGCAATTCCGGAATAGATCAACAGCGACAGAATGGCATCAGGTATGCTTATATTCACAAAGCTGCCATAAGCAAAATAGTATAAAAGCGCCTGGCCCAGCGCAATAAAAAGCCAGACCAGCCACCATGCTAAAAGACGTCCCCTGTTGCCAAGTACAGGATGCTTCATTAATCCTGAAGGTTAATAACTTTTGATTTCTCCTCCGCCAAAGATGACGGCTCCTTTAATTACCAACTGACTTGAGGTTTCACTGATCCTGCCCGGGATAAGTCTTCGGGTGTCACTGAATCCTCCGAGAACAGGGGTAACTTCGATAGTAACCGACCAGTTATCAGGCACTATGATGGTTGTACCTCCGAATACACATGCGATTTCGAGTTCGTTTCTTCCGGGGGCGAGCCTGGCTTTTGTAAGATCAAGATCGATACCTCCAAAAACTGCAGAAATTTTGCCTCCCCTGAAATTTTGTGATACAACCTGACGTTCATGTCCGCTGAAAACGGAAACATAATCAATCACATCTTCGTTTGCCATCCCCTTTGACGAGACAGCATTCCACCCCTTTCGCTTGGTAACAATAAATATGACACCGATAATTATAAAGATAGATGGCCAGAACATATTGTACATATGGAATGACTCCCTGAAAATGAGCGGTATCATGAAGAATCCTCCCACTGCCATTATAATTATCCCTGCTGTTTTTTCTGTAGCCCCGAGTGTCATTACCAGTCCGATAACAACAAGAAGCATCGGCCAGCTGAACACAACATGATCGATAAAATCGGGGAAGAATCCGGTATTTCTTATAACCAGGAACAATCCTGCAAGAACCAGTATGACACCTATGACAGCCCTGTTGTTTGTAAGGCGATGGTGCTCATGGCCTGATGGTTTGCGTCCATCATCACTATAATCATTAATTGTTTTCATATTTGTAAATTTATTTGTTTCTGAGTTAATAACTACGCCATTTTCCCTTAAAAAATGAGGAAATTATGAATGAAAGACCAGTCAGGATTATTACCGCCGGCCAATAGACAGTTTTTATCAAAGCAGGAATTTCACCATAAAAATTATCTATCATAAACCATGCTCCTCCGGCCATGAGCAGCAGCCCCGGTATAAAATGAAGATTTACCAGAAGAAGAACACCGACAAAAATCATTGCTGTTTCCCAGGTAAAATAATCCTTTACACTGCCAAGGTGCAGCATGTCGTTGGTTGCAACAAGCAGAGCAAGTCCGAGGACAATAAAGAAAAGGCCGATACCAACCTGCGGATGATGTTCCCTGTTTCTCCTTACATAATGATCTCTATGTTTCATGTCCCGATAATTTTAATTTGATTCAAAAATAATACTTGCTTTGTTCGGTAATAATTAAAAATCGGTGAATTACGTATTTTTATCGGTAACCTGTATCCAATGTTAAGCAAATGCATGTCATTCTAAAAAGGCGAAGTCAAATAGAGAATCTTTTTTGACTTCTCAGAATTACCCGATAAACAGTGGTTTTTTATATATAATTTTTTTAATTGGATAAGCTTTCATATTTTTGCAAACCAAAAATTAAAAGGATGTCCGGTATATATACTATACCTGTAAGCGGGTTAAAAGAGGGACAGCACGATTTTGATTTTGATATCAACAAAGAGTTTTTTGAACAGTTTGAGGAGTCGGAAGTAAAAGAGGGGAAACTTACGGCTGTCGTTGGTGCCGATAAAAGATCCACTCACATTGATCTTATTATAAACATCAAAGGAGTTGTAAGCATATCATGCGACAGGTGTCTGGGGATATTTTCGCTGCCCGTTGACTGCACAAACAGGCTTTTGGTTAAATTGGGAAAGGTACGTGATGAAGATGATCCGGACATTATTATAATACCTGCTGAAGAGCCGGACCTGGATATGAAGCAATATTTCTATGAATATATTCTCCTTGCGTTACCGATACAAAGGATTCATCCTGAAGATGATGATGGTAACAGTACCTGTGATCCCGGCATGCTGGAGAAATTACAGGAGCATATTGCAGGTGATGCAGATGGAAAAGATCCTCGCTGGAACGAATTAAAGAAATTAATGAACAATAATTAAGACTGAAAAAATGCCAAATCCAAAACGCAAACACTCAAAAACGAGACGAGATAAGCGCAGAACGCATTATAAAGCTACTCCGCCCACGGTGGCAGTTTGCTCAAATTGCGGGGCATCAGTAAAATACCACAGGGTGTGCCCCGAGTGTGGTTTTTACAGAGGTAAGCCTGCTGTTGAGAAGAAAGCAACTGCATGATACTTTTTTAACTAATCAAAAACATTATGAGAATCGGCATAGATGTAATGGGAGGTGATTTTGCACCTGAAGCAATCATTGAAGGTGCTGTTGATTCCCTGCCCCATGTATCTGCTGATGACCGGCTGGTACTGATTGGGGATAAAAACAGTATACACAGGAAGCTGAATGACCTGGAAACAGATCCGTCTTATTTCACCATAGTTCATACTACCCAGGTAATAGAAATGGGAGATATCCCTGCCAAGGCCTATGCTCAAAAAATGGATTCAAGCATTGCTGTCGGATACCGGATGCTGCAAAAAAGTGAAATTGATGGTTTCTGCAGTGCCGGCAATACAGGAGCCATGCTGGTAGGCGCAAGCTATACGGTGAATGTGATTCCCGGAGTTTTCAGACCCGCCCTTGCCACAATAGTGCCATCAATCGATAAGCGTAATGCAGTATTACTTGATGTAGGACTCAATCCTGACAGCAAACCCGATGTATTATTACAGTATGGGATACTGGGAAGCATATTTGCAAAGCATGTACTGGAAATTGAAAATCCGGTCGTTAAACTCCTTAATATAGGTATTGAAGAATCAAAGGGAACACCCTCTGTTAAAGCTGCTTATGAGTTGATGAAAGATCATCCGGGCATTAACTTCAAAGGAAATATTGAAGCCAACGACCTTTTCATGGAGACTATGTCGGATGTAGTAGTATGTGACGGATTTGTAGGGAATATCATACTGAAACAAACCGAAGCATTTCATCATATTTATAAGTCGAGAAATCTTAAAGATTCTTATTTCGACTCTCTTGATTTTGAAAATATTGGCGGAACACCGATTGTGGGTATCAATGCCAATGTTGTAATAGGTCATGGTATTTCAAAGCGAAAAGCTGTTATGAACATGGTACTTCAAACAATGGCTGTTGTTCATGTGAACCTGGCTCAGAAGATTAAAGAGGCTATTTAATTATGGAAAAAATTCGTGCAGCCATTACAGGAATTCATGCCTGGGTTCCCGAATACAGACTAACAAACCACGAACTATCGAAAATGGTGGATACTTCCGACGAATGGATAATGCAGCGGGTCGGAATCAGGGAAAGACGTATTTTGAAGGGAGAGGGACTGGGGAGCTCAGACCTTGGCGAGAAGGCTGTGAAAGGATTACTTGAGAAAACCGGTACTTCACCTGAAGAGATTGACCTGCTTATATGTGCTACAATCACCCCCGACATGAACTTCCCTGCAACAGCAAATATTATCTCCGATAAGGTCGGTATCAAAAATGCATTCAGCTTTGATATTGGTGCAGCCTGCTCGGGATTCCTTTTTGCATTGCAGACAGCAGCGGCTTATGTTGAAACGGGCAGGTTTAAAAAGGTAATAGTTGTGGGAGCCGACAAAATGTCATCCATAACTGATTATTCCGACCGTACCACATGTCCTCTTTTTGGCGATGCCGCAGGAGCCGTACTGCTGGAACCCACAACCGAAGAAACAGGCGTGATGGACTATCTTTTCCATACTGACGGCTCGGGCCGCAAGTTTCTGTATTTAAAGGCCGGCGGCTCGGTTAGGCCTGCATCTCATGAAACCATTGATGCAAAGGAACATTTTATTTACCAGGAGGGACAGAGTGTATTTAAATTCGCTGTTGTGAATATGGCAGATGTTGCCGTGGAAATAATGCATAGGAATAATCTTAAATCGCATGATATCGCATGGCTGGTTCCGCACCAGGCAAACCTGCGGATAATAGAAGCCACGGGAAAAAGAATGGGACTCACCCCGGAAAAAATCATGATAAATATAGAAAATTACGGGAATACTACTGCTGCAACGATACCATTATGCCTCTGGGAATATGAAAACAGGCTCAGGAAGGGCGACATACTTATTCTTGCTGCGTTTGGCGGAGGATTCACCTGGGGATCAATATATTTGAAGTGGGCCTACGATCCAATGCCCATAAAACCCCCTGAAGGAGGCTGGAAACATTAACATTACAAAATCCCCTTTATGGGATTTAGGGACGAACATATTTTTTTCTTGCAATAGTTTATATATTTGTGAGTTATTAACCTTGTATCTCTTAATTCTAAACTTATGGCAAAAAATAACGAGACAGAACCCGCTGCAATAAACCTGATCAGTAATGGGACAGAAATTAGCGGTGATATAAAATCCGGAGGAGACATTCGTATTGATGGCAGTCTGACGGGAAACCTGAATACAAAGGGCAAGGTTGTGATTGGTGTGACAGGAAGAGTAAATGGCGAGGTGATATGTAAAAATTCCGAAGTATCGGGTTGTGTCGAAGGTAAAATAAGTGTGAGCCAGCTACTTATTCTTAAAGCTTCTTCAAGGATACTTGGTGACATTGCTACTGTAAAACTATCAATTGAACCGGGAGCTAAGTTTTCCGGGAACTGTAAAATGAGCGATAGCGAAAACAATGGAGGAGCAGGAACAGCAAAATCAGGAGAACAGGAACGACCCGGAAAATAAGGGACTGGTACAATTTGCCAGGTATTCGGGTATTGTAGTCCAAATGGGTGTCATAATCTTTCTGACAACATGGGGAGGCATTAAACTTGATAAACTGCTCGAATTCAGCAAGCCTGTCTTTACAATAATCCTGTCGCTTCTGGGTGTTTTTGCAGCAATCTGGATTGCAATAAAAGATTTCATTATTAAAAAATAATCCCTCTTTTGAGATCCCTGATCAAATCTGTTCTCTTGCTGGCGTTGCTGGAAGTGGTTATACTTGTTGCAGGATTCCTTCTCGTCAGGTATGTGAATATTGCTTTGTCCTTCACCGATATTGTTGCGGTATCAGCAGGTTTTATGTTTATCAATCTTCTGATCTTAATAATCTTTTTCAGGGGACAGAGCAAAGAGCCCGCAGGCCAGACCATGCATAGCCTGATCTCAATAAGCTTTAAATTTCTTATTGAACTGATATTCGCGTTTGCATGGTTTTTTGTTGCTAAAAAAACAGGTTTATCCTCAATTTTATTATTTTTTGTCATATATTTAACATTCACATTGTTTTCGGTAATGATACTACTGAAAACACTGAAAAACAAATCTTTATAATTAATACAGATTTGAAAACCCGGGTATTGACAGGACTTTTCTTGATTCTCTTGCTGTTAGTATGTAATGTTCCTGCAAGAGGGCAGGAAGAGCATGTATCCCAGGATGCTGCAGCATCAGAACATAATGCAAAGGAGTTTGATGCCAGCTCATATATCATTGATCATGTCAGTAACTCGCATGAATGGCATATCCTGACAATCAGGAAAAAAGACGGAACGGAGAAGCATATTGCAATACCTCTGCCGGTTATCCTGTATCATAAACCAACAGGACTTCATTTCTTTCTTTCAAATAAGCTTGCTCATGGCCATGAATACAAGGGTTTCAAAATGGGGGAAGGAGAATATGAAGGCCGGATAGTGGCGGTAAATGATTCCGGGGAGGTTGATAAGGAAAACCTGCTTCTTGACTTCTCAATGACAAAAATGGTTATCGGAATGCTTGCATCTGCGCTACTGGGCCTCTGGCTTTTCATTGCACTTTCACGTTCATATAAAAAATCAGGTATAAGCCATCCAAAGGGTATCCAAAGCTTTCTTGAACCGGTGATTCTTTTTGTACGCGATGAAATGGTCATTCCTAATATCGGCTATAAGAAACATGAGCGGTTCATGCCTTATCTTCTGTCAGTCTTCTTCTTTATCCTGATAAACAACCTTATGGGACTGATACCGTTTCCGCCCCCATTTGGTGCAAATGTTACAGGAAACATTGCAGTCACCATGACACTTGCACTGTTTACATTCTTCATTATACAATTCAGCGGAACAAGAGGCTACTGGCATCATATTTTTGCCACACCGGGAGTGCCGTTCTGGCTTCTGCCGATAATGATACCGGTTGAACTCATAGGAATGGTCGCAAAGCCGTTTGCACTGATGGTACGTCTGTTTGCAAATATAACTGCCGGGCATATTGTTGTTATGAGTCTGCTGGCTCTGATATTTATTTTTGATTCAATATGGGTTTCACCGGTATCAATTTTCTTTGTGATTTTTATGGATTGTCTCGAATTACTTGTGGCATTCCTGCAGGCATATGTCTTCACACTTTTGTCGGCGCTGTTTATCAGCCTGGCATTGGTAGAGGACCATCATTAATTTTTTTTGTTTAACTAAAAACCAATGTTATGACAGGTACTTTAGCATCAATTGGAGCAAGTCTTGCAGTTATCGGGGCAGGTCTCGGCATCGGCAGAATCGGTGGTTCAGCAATGGACGCAATAGCCAGGCAACCTGAAGCTGCAGATAAAGTACAGCTTGCAATGATCATCTCGGCAGCCCTTATTGAAGGGGTTGCACTGTTTGCTGTTGTTGTTGCTCTTATTGGTTAAGGAAAAGAAAGATCCTGCAATGGTTGATTGCAGGATCTTTAAATTGTTAATTCTTAATTAAGAAAATATGATATTATTAGCAGGTAATAGTCTGACCGCCGTTGGTATAGGCACATTGTTCTGGTCAGTGCTGATCTTCTCCCTCTTTTTCTTTCTGCTGACAAAATTTGCATGGAAACCAATTCTTGCTGCCATCAGGCAGAGAGATGAAATGATCAAGGGATCACTAGAATCCGCTGAAAGTGCGCGGAGAGAAATGGTGAGACTCCAGGCCGATAATGAAGCAATACTGAGAAAGGCCAGGGAAGAAAGGGAAGTTATTCTTAAAGAGGCAAGGGATGTACGTGACAAACTGATTGCCGAAGCAAAGGGAAAAGCCTCCGAAGAGGCCGAAAAGATAGTGGATAAAGCTATGGCCGGGATAGAAAAAGAGAAAACCAAAACTCTCTCAGAAATCCATCAACAGGTGGCAAATCTTTCCGTGGAGATAGCATCCAAACTGCTGGGAGAAAAACTCAGCAGAACAGGAGAACAGGAAAAACTGATAGATAAATATCTGAAAGAGATCGATTTAAAAAAGAATTAGAAAGCTGATCTTATATGAACGACAGCAAAATATCCGTCAGATACTCACGTGCATTGTTCCAGTCAGCCCTGGGAAAAAAGATGCTTGACCGGGTTTATCGGGACATGGCTTATATTTCAGAGATGTGCAAGATCCCCGAAGTCAGGGATTTGCTGAACAGCCCCATAATACTACCTGCAAAAAAAAGGGAAATTATGCATAACCTGTTAGGGAAAGAGCTTGAAAAACTCACACTTTCGTTTATTGATATGGTAATAATGAACACCAGGGAGAGTTATATTCCTGCGATTGCCAGAGTTTTCATGAGCGATACAATGAAATATAACGGTATTACTGAAATGGTTCTTACCACAGCAGTAAAGACGGATGATAAGGTTAAGAAACAGGTCTCTGAACTTGTCTCTTCTGCTTTTAACACCAAAGTGGAGCTTAAAGAGATAATAGATAAAGACATTATCGGGGGCTTTATTCTGAGGATAGATGATAAATTAATTGATGCCAGCATCAGGAACAAGCTTCGCAAAATAGAAAAAGAGCTGAAAAGCAAGACATTTGCAGCATAATAAACAGAAATCGACAAGTTAGCATCTTAAGAAATTTAAAATATGACAAGTATTAAACCCGCAGAAGTCTCAAAGATCCTTCAGCAGCAACTTGAGGGAATACAAACAGGAACGGAACTGGAAGAGGTCGGTACCGTGCTTACTGTCGGCGACGGGATTGCACGTATTTATGGTCTTACCAATGCCGAATCGAATGAACTCCTGGAGTTCGAAAACGGAATTGAGGCAATAGTCCTGAACCTTGAGGAAGATAACATAGGAGCAGTGCTGCTTGGTCCTACCGAGGAGATCAATGAAGGGGATATTGTTAAGAGAACCGGGCGCATTGCATCTATTGATGTTGGTGAAGAACTGCTAGGGAGAGTTATTACTCCAACGGGGCAGCCTCTTGACGGCAAGGGTCCCATAGGAGGGAAGCTTTATGAAATGCCGTTTGAGAGAAAAGCCCCGGGGGTAATATTCCGTCAGCCGGTGAAACAGCCGTTGCAAACAGGGATCAAGCCTATCGATGCCATGATACCGATAGGACGCGGACAAAGAGAACTTATTATCGGCGACAGGCAGACAGGTAAAACGGCAATTGCAATAGATACAATAATAAACCAGCGAAGTAACTTCGAAAAAGGAAAACCGGTTTATTGCGTTTATGTGGCGATCGGACAGAAAGGTTCAACAGTGGCTAACATCGCCAAATCACTTGAAGAACACGGGGCCCTGGAGTATACGGTGATAGTTCTTGCAACCGCTTCAGACCCGGCCGCCTCACAATTTTATGCACCCTTTGCAGGCGCCGCAATAGGCGAGTTCTTCCGTGATACAGGACGTGATGCCCTTATTATCTACGATGACCTTTCAAAACAGGCAGTCTCATACAGGGAGGTTTCCCTTTTACTGCGCCGGCCGCCGGGACGTGAAGCCTATCCGGGTGATGTTTTCTATCTTCACTCACGCCTTCTCGAAAGAGCAGCAAAGATCATAGAATCGGATGAGGTGGCAAAACAGATGAACGACATTCCGGAATCTATCAAACACATGATAAAAGGAGGAGGATCACTGACTGCCCTCCCGATAATTGAAACACAGGCAGGAGACGTTTCAGCATATATCCCGACAAATGTTATTTCCATTACCGATGGACAGATATTTCTGGAGTCAGGTCTCTTCAACGCAGGTGTAAGACCTGCCATAAATGTGGGGATATCAGTTTCAAGGGTGGGTGGTCATGCCCAGATAAAATCAATGAAAAAAATTGCAGGTACACTGAAGGTCGACCAGGCACAGTACCGTGAACTGGAGGCGTTTTCAAAATTCGGATCCGATCTGGATGCCTCAACACTCGCCATTCTTAATAAGGGAGCAAAAAATGTTGAGATACTGAAACAGGGACAATATGCACCAATACCGGTTGAAAAACAGATTGCAATAATATATTGCGGTACCATGGGATTACTAAAAGATGTACCGGTAGACAAAGTGAAAAGTTTTGAAAATGAATATATTGAATATCTCGACCTGAAACACAGGGATATTCTTGATAACCTTCGCGACGGAGTACTTAATAGTGATATTACCGGAGTGCTAGAAAAAGTCGCTGCAGAACTTACGGCAAAATATAAGACCCGGTAATCAGAAGGATATCTGCATGACTAATTAGTTGCAATGCCAAATTTAAAAGCAATAAGGATCAGAATAAGTTCTGTTAAATCAACAAGACAGATCACCTCTGCCATGAAAATGGTCTCAGCAGCCAAACTGAGAAAAGCCCAGGATAAGATAGTCCGTCTGCGTCCTTATGTTAAAAAATTACAGGAAATACTTACAGACCTTACACAAAACCTTGCCGAAACAGAGATAGAAAATGTCTATGGACGCATTTCTCCCGCTGAAAAAATACTGGTGGTTGTAATTACATCAAACAGAGGTCTTTGCGGGGCTTTTAACTCAAATGTAATTAAAGAAGCCAGGAGAGTGATTTCTGAAAAATATATCGACCAGTTCAAAAGGGAAGACCTGACGATACTGCCGATTGGTAAAAAAGGTTATGATTATCTGAGAAAGCAAAAAATAAAAATGCTGCCTGAACGTAATGATCTTTTTAATAACCTTACATTTGATAATGTAGCAGTTGTTGCCGAAGAAGTTATGACAAGTTTTGTCAAGGGTGAATATGACAGGATCGAACTTATTTATAACCACTTTAAAAATGCTGCAGTACAGATCATGACTGATGAGAAGTTTCTCCCTGTTGAACAGGCAGCCTCATCAGAAGAAAAGAAAAATATACTCGCCGACTATATTTATGAACCAACAGAAGAGGAAATTGTAAAAGAGCTTATTCCAAAATCGCTAAAAATACAGTTTTATAAGGCAATTCTTGATTCATTTGTTGCCGAGCATGGAGCAAGGATGACTGCAATGCATAAGGCTACTGACAATGCCACTAGCATGATCCGGGAGCTGACACTGCAGTATAACAAGGCACGCCAGGCCGCAATCACTAACCAGATCCTTGAAGTTGTCAGCGGTGCCGAAGCCCTGAAGGGATAAGTTTTGTGCCTGCTGCCGGGATCGTTGAAAAATAATCATGTACAGTTATTCCGATTTAAAAGAGAAAGTTGAAAAGGCTATAATAAATCTTTCGTTTAATACGGAAGCAATAGAACTTATTGATCC
>Ga0315533_1000109_pt1 | contig 76718 bp, 71 predicted proteins | sample SalMarSW160130MG_FD_203081 | JGI IMG/M metagenome (GOLD analysis project Ga0315533, IMG submission 203081) | Salt marsh sediment microbial communities from the Plum Island Ecosystem LTER, Massachusetts, United States - Salt Marsh Sediment SW1601-30 ...
ATGGCGAACGCAGGCCGTCTCATCAGGGAAGAGATGCTGAAACTCTAACAGAGTCCGGGGGTAATCTGACATGCGTAGGATCATACCCCAAAACGCCGACCTGTGTCAACCGGATAGGCATGGAATATTCATCTTATACTTTTCAGAAGTTTTATCAGAGATTTATTATTCTTTGTACAAAATTTAAAAAAAATGAAAATAAATTTCCCTTTAAACAGAAAAGCACAGTTAAATGTCTTTTATCAGTAGGATTGGGTATGTTGTTGTTATTTTTATCTTCCATATAAACAACCAAGGAAAATAGGCGTGTTTCTTTGATGTATAGTGCTTTAAAATTTTCAAAGATGGCTCTTTATTCAAAACTGAGAAGAAAAAAATTTATTCAAGTTATAGGAAGGTGTTTTTCAAGATTGTGATTCTCCTTCCTATGTTTGCCATAAGGGAGATAAAATTGTAAGGAAAGGGGGTGATATATGATATATGAGGAAAGTCTTTTTCATGGGGTGAGTTTATTTTAATTGTTTTATAATTAAAAGGAGGATGGAAATGAAATCGAATAATTTGCTAATAGTTTTGAGTTTTTTAGTTATCGGCTTAGCCACCTTAATCTTTATCCCTGCAACTATGGCCATTGCTGAGGGAAAGATAGGGGTCATTGTGGTGGATGTCCAGGGAGATTTTACTACCTGGAAGAACGGCTCTTTAGCAGTCAATGGCACGGATAAGGCCTTTATTGAGAAGATTCAGAAGGCTACCGAAATCCTCAGCAAAGATGGCTATCCCATCTTCGGCACCCAGGACTGGCATCCTGCAGACCATATATCTTTTTATACCAATCATCCTGGGAAGAAGGCTTTTGAGGTTATCAAGATCGAGGGAAGGACCCAGGTCCTCTGGCCTCCTCATTGTGTGCAAGGAACGGAGAATGCAAGAGTACTTGTAGATAATAATCTTTTCCTGGCAATTGTACATAAGGGTATGGACAAAAGATATGACTGTTACTCTGGATTTAAGGATGATGGAGGGCAAAAGACTGAAATGGACCAGATCCTGAAGAGAAATGGAATCCAGAAGCTCATTGTGTATGGGATCGCAACCGATTACTGTGTAAAGGCAACGGCTATAGATGCGGCTGGTGCAGGATACAAGGTCTTCGTTATAGATGGTTTGTGCAAGGGAGTGGCGCCTGAAAGCTCGGCAAAGGCTTTGAAAGAGATGAAAGACAAGAGGATAATAATATTGAAAAAACTTGATCTTCAAAAGATAAGGAGCTTCTAAAAATCATGAAAGTCAAATCAATCAAAAACCAGCTAAGTGCAAACTCCAATAAGCTATTTGAAAGGGGGTGATAGCATAGGAAAGACATGAACAGGTTGAGGTTAATGACATAAACTTTTTTAAGGGAGGAGAAGCGATGAAAAAGAAGATGTTTCTGATTTCTTTAGTAGCTGTGCTGGCAGTCAGTCTATTAGTAGTTGTTAGCAATAATTCAGCAGCACAGTCTAAGATGCATATTAAATTCAGCACCTGGCATCCACCTATGTCCAGAGAGGTAAAAACTGTATGGATGCCCATGCTTGAAAAACTGAAAGCGAAGAGTAATGGCCGGATAACTTACACCATGTATGCGGGTGGCGCGCTGGGTAAAGGGCCGGAGCATTACGATATAGTGGCCAAGGGACTCTCTGATATGGGCTATTTTACCGCCACATGGACACCGGGCCGTTTTCCTCTCAGCGATGTGCTCTCCCTGGCTGTCTGGGTTAATGGTAAAGACGTTGGTACCGACATTGGGAATGCTATGTATAAGCGCATCCTGAACCGGGAATTCCCCGGCGTGAAAATGATCGAACTGAACGGTTGCATCAAGGCCTCATTATGGACTACTAAGCCCGTGCGTACCCTTGAGGACTGCAAAGGACTCAGAATAAGGACTCCTGGGGGTCACCAGACCAATTACATTAAGTCATTAGGCGCAGAACCGGTATTCATGCCCCTTGGGGATGTCTATCTGGCTATGGAGACAGGTACCATTGACGGGCTCGTTACCTGCCCACCCTTGGTCCTCGCCTTCAAGCTTTTTGAAGTAGCAAAACAGGGGACGATCGCCACCTTCGGTTGTGTCACCGAGGGCGTCATAATGAACCAGAAGAGCTGGGACAGGACACCGGATGACCTTAAGCCTATTATAGAGGAAGTATGCTCAAATCCCTTCCGCACCACTGGGGGGTTAACGGTGGACGTTTACAAAGTCATGATGAAAGAGATCGCTGCGAAAGGCGTGGAACTCTATTACCTTCCTAAGAAAGAGGAGAATCGCTGGTACGCAGGATTTCAGGATGAGACCAGGAAGTGGGTGAAAGGGCTGGAGGCGAAGGGACTTCCGGCAAAAAAGACCGTGATCATGTACAACAAGGAATGCGAAAAGAGAGGCGTGAAATGCGTTGCATTTCCGCCCGAATGGAAATAGCTACCAACTGATCAAGATAAAATTAAGCAATGGGATGGTTGACTACAATCAAAAAAGGGATACAACGCGCAGACTTCTATATATGTTCAGTTGGTATGGTCCTGCTTATCCCGATGATGTTGCTTACCGCTGGTGATATAATAGGCCGGGCCGTGTGGGCCCGGCCTATTCCTGGTGCAGTTGAGCTGTCCAGTTACATGTTGGCCGTTTTTATACTCCTTGGTGTTGCATACACGCACCAGGTGAAAGGGCATGTTCGCGTATCCATGCTTGTATCTCGACTTCCGGAACGGTGGGGGCTCCTCCTGGACGCTATGACCATCCTTTTGAGCCTGTTTATAATCTCGATACTAGCATGGCAGGGCTGGGTGGTAGGAATCGAAGAACGAACAGTTTCAGACATGCTCAGAATCCCCCAGTGGCCCTTCAGGCTACTTGTCTCGGTAGCAGGTGTTTTGCTCTGCCTGGAACTCTTGATTGACCTGGCGGATTGCCTTAGAAAACTGGTGAGGAGATAAACTTGGACCCTGTAATTGTAGGTGTCATCGGAACGATTTTAGTATTTTTTCTATTATTCCTGGGAATGCCTATTGCCTTTGCGTTGATGCTCGTGGGTTTCGCGGGAATTAGTTATTTGGCGTCCATAGGGGCAGCGTTACCGGTAGTTGCAAGGACAGTCTATGAGGTTTCTGCTTTTTACCCCTATACGGTCATTCCACTATTTATTGTTATGGGTGGATTCGCCGGTAGCTCCGGGATGACTCAAGAGTTGTACAGCACCTTTGACAAGTGGTTTCGGAAGTTGCCCGGTGGACTGGCGATTGCAACGATTGGTGCTTGTGCAGGGTTTGCCGCAGTCTCGGGGTCTTCTGTGGCTACGGCAGCCACAATGGGGACCATCGCTTTTCCGGAAATGAAGCGGTTTAACTATCACCCGAGGCTCGCTACAGGGAGTATTGCCGCAGGTGGTACGCTGGGTTTTCTGATCCCGCCGAGCATTGGGTTTATCGTCTACGGTATGATGACGGAGCAGTCTATTGGCAAGCTCTTGATTGCTGGCATGATTCCTGGGCTGATTCTGGCAGCAGCATATATAGCTATTGTTGTGGTGAGGGTTAAGCTGAACCCGAGTTTAGCCCCAGCCAGGCCTGAACTGGTTAGCTGGGGAGAGAAATTTACAGCGCTTAAAGGTATATGGGAGCCCCTGGCGATCTTTTTGGTGGTAATGGGGGGCATATACCTGGGCTTTTTTACCCCCACAGAGGCTGGTGCAATAGGTGCAACGCTCCTGTTTCTGGTGGCTCTTATCAAGAGGAAACTGAACCGGCAGAATCTGGCAAAGGCCTTGCAGGAGGCAGTCCGTATTTCAGTAATGGTTCTGTTCCTTGTGGCCGGAGCCAATGTTTTCAGTTACTTCTTGGCATTGTCTATGATCCCAGTGAAGGTGGCAGCTTGGGCAGGCGGTCTCCCGGTGTCTCCATACCTGATTCACGCAATCATTGTGACTATCTATCTGTTTTTGGGATGTTTTTTGGATGCAATATCAATGATGGTTCTGACACTGCCGGTTATTTTCCCGATAATCTTAGCCCTCGGCTTCGATCCCATCTGGTTTGGTGTCATCGCTGTGCTTATGATGGAGGCAGGACTGATTACCCCGCCAATGGGCCTCAATATCTTTACTGTTGCTGGTGTGGTGAAGGATGTGCCGGTAGAGGAGATCTTTCGCGGTACACTTCCGTTTTTGTTGTCAATATTCGCGATAGTCATTCTCATCACGATATTCCCCAAACTTGCCCTGTTCCTTCCCAACATGATGATGCGGTAAGTTGATGTACCCCTCTCTTTTGTGGGAGGAGGCAGCAGGAATAAAGGATATTTTCAGATGAAAAATGTAATAATTACCTTTGTTCTTAATGGGAAAAAGATGACCATGGAGATTCTACCCAATATTTCTTTACTTGATTTGCTAAGGGATCACCTTGGCCTTACCGGAGCTAAAAAGGGGTGTGAAACTGGGGAATGTGGCGCCTGCACCGTTCTTATGAATGGAAAGGCGGTTAATTCCTGCATTGTGCTTGCGCCCCAGATTAACGGAAAAGAAATTCAAACTATTGAAGGTGTCGGTACAGAGTCATCGCTTCATCCGTTGCAAAGGGCATTTGTAGAAAAGGGGGCGGTTCAGTGTGGATTTTGTACCCCAGGAATGTTGATGTCATTAAAGGCATTGTATGATGAAAAAGCTAAGGCGGGTCGAGAAGAGATTAAGCGTGCTATATCTGGAAATCTGTGTCGCTGCACAGGTTATCAGCAGATAATAGAGGCTGCTGATACTGCATTTAAAGCGAGGAGCGAAAAGTGATTTTACCGGAATTTGATTTTGTAACCTTTAATACCTTAGAAGAAACACTAAGTTTTCTATATCGACATAGTGATGAGTCAAAGCTGATTGCCGGCGGCACGGACTTGATGATTAAGCTTAAAAGCGGTGAGATAGCACCAAAGTATATAGTAAACCTTTCAAGATGTGAAGACCTAAATTATGTGAAAGATAATAATGGCAACATATCCATTGGGCCTATAGTTACACACACAGAATTAATAAATTCATCCCTTTTAAATAAGTTTGTCCCAGTTCTTTCTGATGCTGCAGGTGTAATAGGTTCGCCTCAAATACGCAACCAGGGTACTATAGGTGGAAACATATGTAATGCATCGCCTTCAGCAGATACAGTGCCTGCCCTTATGGTTTTGAATTCAAGGGTTAAAATAGTTAGCCATGATGAAGAGCGATGGACCTCACTTAAAGATTTTTTTCTAAGCCCACACCAGACCATTTTAAAAGGAAATGAATTAGTTGCAAAGATTGAAGTGGAAAAATTGGCGGAAGATACCCTTTTTTCCTTCCAGCGGGTTACCAGGAGAAAGGCCATGGACATCGCCCAGATGAGTGTGGCAGTGGCGCTTGTTATGGACGAAAACAAAGAGCGTGTCTTAGAGGCGAGAATTTCCCCTGGGTCTGTGACCCCAACGCCTGTAAGGATTCATGAGGCAGAAAAGATATTGGAGAGCGGAAAGCTGACTGATCGGCTTATCGAATTGGCGTCAGAGGAGATATCCTTAAGGGCAATTGATATGACCGATACCCTCTGGATACCTGAGTATAAAAGACCTGCAATAAAAGGTTTGGCCATCAGGACAATTAAGGATGCAATGAGTAAGGGCGGAGAAATTCAATGAGGACAGTGGGGAAAAGCGTAGACAGAAGGGGTGCGCTGGAGGCAGTCACAGGAAAAACATTATATTCAGACGATATTAAGATGGAAAACGTTGCCCATTTAAAGGTAGTTCGAAGCACGCGTCCTCATGCCTTAATTAAGAAGATTGATACCTCAATAGCCGAACATATCCCAGGTGTCATAAGGATATTTACATCTAAGGATATCAGAGGCACAAATAGGTATGGCATAATCAATAAGGATCAGGAAGTACTTGTGGAACGAAAGGCAAGGTATGTCGGCGATCCCATAGCACTTGTGGCCGCCGAAAGTGAATCTGCTGCAGCACAGGCGGCAGATGCGGTGACAGTTGAATATGAGGATATTCCCCCTGTTTTGACAGTTGAGGAGGCAAAAAATTCTGATACCGAGCCAGTCCACGAAAAAGGGAACCTTCTCTTCACAAGGGATATCATTAAGGGAGATATTGATAAAGGTTTTGATGAGGCAAATATAATAATAGAGGATACTTATACCACTCCTATGATTGCCCATGGTTATGTGGAAACAGAGGCAGGCATAGGGTTCCTTGATGAAAAGGGGACAATTGTTATTAAGGTATCAACCCAAAACCCTCACTACGACCAGCGTGATGTAGCTGCAGCCCTTGACCTAAATACTGATCAGATCAGGATAATCCAGGCGCCTACAGGCGCAGCCTTTGGGGGCAAGCTCGATATTTCTGTTCAGGGGTTTATTGCCCTTGCAGCTCAACACCTAAAAAGACCGGTAAAGTTACGCTACACCCTGGAAGAAACCATGTTGTCAGCCTGTAAGCGGCATGCCATGGTAATACACTATAAAACAGGTGCCAAGAAAGATGGGAAAATAACAGCCGTTGATGTTAAATTTACCCTTGATACTGGTGCTTACGCCTCCTATGGACTGGCTGTTATCTCCAGGGCAGCTGTTCATGCACTTGGGCCTTATGACGTTCAAAATGTAAACATTCATGGTGAAGTATATTATACAAACAATATATGGGCCGGCGCAATGAGGGGGTTTGGTGTGCCCCAGGTAAGCTTTGCGCATGAGGGACAGATGGACTCCCTTGCCAAGGCTTTAGACATAGATCCCTTTGAAATTCGCATGATCAATGCACTGAAGGCTGGGTCTACTACGGTTACAGGTCAGGTTTTAAATGCCAGTGTTGGAATCACAGAAACACTGCAAAAAGTTAAGACTGCAAAGGAGAACAGAGAGAATAAGCTAAAAAGCAATGATAAAAAACTAAGCCCCTGGATAAAGCAAGGATGGGGGCTAGCATCCTTTTGGTATGGCATTGGAAATACAGGAATGTCTAATCCCTCAACTGCCAGAGTTGAAGCAGATAAAGAAGGGCAACTAACCCTCTTTACTGGGGCAGCAGAAATTGGGCAAGGTTCGGACACTGTATTAACACAGATTGCAGCAGAGGCCTTGCAGATTCCGTATAAAAGATTAAACCTCGTCCGAGCCGATACAGGTTTAACTACCAATGCCGGAGCCACCTCAGCCAGTCGCCAGACCTATATATCCGGAAATGCCGTGAAGCTGGCAGCAGAGGATCTCATTCAAAAGTTTACGGAAGAGGCCTCCAGAAAACTCGATGTTCCCTCAGAGGAGATAATTTACGAAAAAGGCGAATTTAAAGGAAGGGGAAAATCTATAGATATTAAAAGCCTGGCTGGGCAACTTTACAAAAAAGGGCAGATACCCATAGGGGAGGGGTTTTTTGATCCTTTTATTACAATGCTTGATAAAAAAACCGGACACGGAATTCCTTATGCCACCTATACCTTTGGTACGTACTATGTAGAAGTTGAGGTGGATACTGGAACCGGGGAGGTCTCTGTGAAGTATGTTATTGCTGCTGTTGACGTTGGAAAGGCAATTAACCCATCTAATGTGGCAGGCCAAATAATTGGTGGTGTAGCTATGGGCATAGGTTATGCCCTCATGGAAGAATTCAATCCAGGAAAAACCCAATCTTTCACTGATTATCTTTATCCCACAAGCATGGATGTCCCGCCAGTGGAGGTGATTATCGTAGAAGATCCAGAGCCAAGTGGCCCATATGGTGCAAAAGGTGTGGGAGAGCCTGCCCTTATTCCCACAGCCCCTGCGATTATCAGTGCTATAAACCAGGCCTTAAATATTAAGATTATAGACCTTCCTGCAAAACTGGAGCGGGTAATGAAAACGGTGCTCAGAAGCTCAGTATCAGGTGGTATTTGATAACTCCTGCGAGTTAAAAAGAAAAGATATGAAGATACAATCAAAATCAATTGTTGACCATACGGTAAAGTATCTCGAGAGTGTGATTATTACTGGGAAACTTGGCCCAGGTGAGAGGATTAAGGAACAGGATATTTCATCTCGGTTAGGAATAAGTCGTCCTCCTGTGCGAGAGGCCTTTAAGATCCTGGAGGCTGAGGATCTGATAAAGCGAGAGCCAAGAAGGGGCGTATTTGTATCTGAGGTAACAAGCAATGACATTTGGGAAGTCTATACCTTGAAGATTGGCCTTTATAGCCTTGCAGTGAACCTTGCAATCGATAGAATCTCTGATAATGACATCAGGAAACTGGAGAAGCTTGTAACACAAATGGAAGTGATTGCTAGTGACGATAGCAACCCTGATATCATCAGATACGAGGAGTTAAACAATCTTTTTCATGAAACCACTGCTGCTATAGCTGAGCACGGAAGGTTGAAAAAGATAGTACAATCTTTGAATAATCAGATAAAGCGAATCAGCTATAGATCTTTTACTAAAGAAGGACATCTCAAATCGTCGTCCAGATACCATCGACAGATTCTGGAGGCAATTAAGATAAGGGATAAGATACTGGCAGAACGACTCACAAAGGAGCATATTGTTAAGGGATTAGAGGTTCAAAAGGAGCTTGATGAGGAACAGCGTTCAGAGATTCACACTCAAACTAAATGATGAAGGAGGTTTTGTATGAAGGTACCGGAAGTAAAAAGCAATTATGGAAGATTGAAATTTCTCATTGATGGCAGGTGGGAGGATTCCCAATCTACTACCATCAATAAAGACAAAAACCCGGCTACGGATGAAGTGATGGCCGAATTCCCTACAGCGACCACAGAAGAGGCTCATGCTGCCGTTGAAGCAGCCCACAGGGGTTTCAAGGAATGGAGGGAGCTCCCTCTACGAGATAGAGCAACTTTGCTTTTCAATATGAGGGGAAAATTCGTGGAACACTACGATGAACTTTGCCGCATACTGACGCAAGATCATGGAAGGACGATAGGCGAGGCCAGGGGTTCGGTGAGCAGGGTCATTGAAAATATTGAGTCAGCATGCTCTGCTTTATACGGTTTGGCCCAGCGAAATGAACATATGAACCAGGTGGCTACCGGCATTGATCAGTACCTGATATGGGAACCCCTGGGGGCCTTCCTGATTATTACGCCGGGAAATATCCCCATGCACGCCTGGTCATCCTTTGTGCCTTATGCCCTGGCCGCCGGATGTACGGTTGTGGTAAGCCCAAGCAGACAGGATCCTGTAGCTGGAGAGGCAGTCTGCCGGGTGGCACAAGAGGCAGGGTTTCCTCCTGGGGTAATAAACCTGGTTCATGGAGGCAGAAATATCAATAAAGAGATTTTATCGCAACCTGAAACAAAGGGAGTTGGATTCATAGGATCTAATAGAGCAGGCTGGGAGCTTTTTGAGTTGTGCGGGAAACTGGGAAAGACGTCATCCATCAATGGAAATGGTAAAAATCATTGCGTTATTATGCCAGACGCTGATGTGGATCAGGCAATCGAGTGGCTTCTCAGGGCATGTTTTGGTATGACGGGACAGCGCTGTCTGGGTGTTGATAATGTGATCATCATTGGAGACATTTATGATGAGGTGAAGAGCAAATTTAAAGAGGCCGCCGCAGCCATGAAGCTTGGCTATGGGCTCGACGAAGACGCAGAACTTGGTCCACTGACCACCCTGGCCGGAAAAGAGAAGGTTGTCCAGTGGATTGAGCAATCATTAGCAGAGGGCGCAAAGATTGTGCTGGATGGCAGAACGTCGAAGGTAAAGGATTATCCAGGGGGTTATTTCCTTGGCCCCACTATCCTGGAAGATGTGGATGTTGACATGTCCATGGCCAAAGAGGAGGCCTTTGGTCCGGTGTCAGCCCTTATCAGGGGGGAGAGCCTTGACCAGGCGATTGAATGGATCAACACCAAGACCAATCTTGGACATTCAGCATCGATCATGACGCAAAGCGGTAAAAACGCCCGCAAGTACATCAGAGAAGTTAACGTAGGAAATGTGGCGGTAAACGTGGCTGTTGCACAGCCGTATGCCTTTTTCCCATTGGGCTCCAGAAGGGAATCCTTTTTGGGCACCGCCAAATCAAGGATGGCCTCTATGAGGATGTTCATGGACGAAAAGACGGTCATTGCACGGTGGGTTTGAAAAAAATAAAAAAGGTAATGACTTGAGAATTGATCCAGAAAAATGTACCGGATGCGGGCTTTGTGTTCTTGACTGCCCTAAGAAGGCTATTACCATCAAGGACAAAAAGGCGGTTGTTGGAGATGAGTGCGTGGAATGTGGGGCCTGCCTTAAAGTCTGTCCAGTTGATGCACCGATTTCTGATGACAAACCTAAACCTGGGTGTGTAACTTGTGGCGCATGCCCTATTAACTGTCAGATCCCGCCTGGCAAAATGGGCGCCTGTCAGAGATATCATAACAAGGATGGCCAACTCGTCCGAGGTCTACAGCTCCACTTTGCAGAGGATGTCTCTGATATTGTTGGCCCTCCCTCCGATCCTTCAATTCAAAAACCTCTAATAACCGCTATTGGCGCGGGAACCACCTATCCTGATTACAGGCCAGCTCCTTTCATTGGAAAAGAGAAGGTGGATGAAGTGGATGTGGTCACATCAGTGAGCGAAGTTCCGCTCTCTTATAGCGGTATTAAGATTAAGATAGATACAGATCTTCCCCTCGGTAGGGAGAGGTCGCCAGTCCTCTTTGAAAAGCGGGATGTAGGACATCTGTGCACCGAGGAATATGGGTCAAAGATCCTATCGATTGGCGGTGTAAATCAATTAATTGGCAAACACGGTATGGCTACAGCTCGATGTATTTCTGAACTGGCAAATAGAAACCGCCTCAATCTTAGAATAGAAGGGGGTGCACGATTAAAGGTACAGGTTGGCGAGCCGCCTGTTATTAATGGTGAATTGGTTGAAAAAATGAGGGTTGGTTGCGGTAGTGCCACTGCAGGGCTTTTTGCGCCAGTTTTGAAGGAGGCGGCAGATGAGGTTATTGTCATAGATTCCCATATTACGAGCCTTTTTACTGAGCATACCGCAGGGACCTATCTTGGAGCAACACCGAGTGGTGTCCATCTCAAATTTAGAATGAGTACACCTGGGCGTTACTTTGGTGAACACGGTGATGGATGGGGCGGTACCCCCATTAAAGATCCACGGGATATTGTATCTTCCATTGACATGCACATTGCCCATCCCGGAATGACTATTTTAATCACTGAAACAACAGGTCAAAGGGTTGCTATGTACACGTTAACAAAAAAGGGAGCCTTGGAGGAAATCGCTCTATCGCAAAAAGCTCAGGAATTGGTAGGGTTGATCCAAAATCACTGTGAGCCATCCCGAGTTTCGGGAATTTTTGTTGGAGATTCTGGTGGAAGCTTCAGGGCTGGTGTAAGCTCCTATCCCATAAAACTAACACGAGCTGTACATGAAAACCGGGCAATAATCACGGTAGGGGGTGCCCCTACCTATATCTTACCTGGGGGGGGCATAGACTTTCTGGTGGATGTGGAGAAGGTAAAGGCTGGTGCCTTTGCCTGGATTCCTACCCCGGCAACCGTGGCACCTATAGAGGTGACTATGAGGCTTGCAGAATATTTGGAAATAGGAGGTCACCGCGAATCCATCAAGGAGATAAAAAAAATAAGGGGGGATCTTGGCAGAAAGCAGATTGAACGAAGTTAGTTTAATAAGAGATGGTGTAGCTTTGGTGGATTTTGGCCCGTTATATATGTCAATCAAGGTCTTGAGCAGAGGGATTCCCCTATCCGGGCTTGCCAGATCAGGAGCAGCCTTTGCCCTTAAGATTTTGGAAAATCAGGCAAAATTCTTGCCTGTCATAAAACAGAGGGCATGCCATCTTTCTGTATGCAAGGATTATCCGGAGGTAATAAATATGATGATTCTGGCATCTAAATCTGTTAACGACCCGTATCTTACCCCTCTGGCTTCTGTGGCTGGGGCTGCATCTGATATGGTGGCAGATTATATTGCAAGTCAAGGAGCTACCAAGATTGTTGTTGATAATGGAGGCGATATAGCTATTCGGGTAAGGGAAGGTGAAAATGTTAGGGTAGGCCTCCGTCTGAATCTTAAGAGGCCAGATTTTAATTATACCCTGTTAGTCGATAAAGATTGCGGTCTCTGTACAAGTGGATTCGGGGGGCGAAGCTTTACCCTTGGTGTGGCCGATGGGGTTACAGTGTTAGCTGGCAAGGCTTCTACAGCAGATGCTTTTGCAACTTTCCTTGCAAACAAGACAACGGTTAATTCCTCGGAAATAAAAAGGGTATGGGCAGAATCAATATACCCTGAAACCGATATAGCTGGTTCAAAAATTACCCATTCAATAGGCATATTGAATGATAATGAAATAGCAATGGCTATAAACAAAGGCAAAGAAGAGGCTGCTAAGCTAATGGAAAAAAAATTGATTAATGGCGCCATTTTTTCAGTTAAAGATCATGTAGATTATGTGGGCTGCTTTAAAACCGCTGTGAGAGTGGAAAACAATAACTGATTAAATCATTTACTGCCTCTGTCTTTACAAACAATTATCTTTATAAGGCATGTAATTAACATTTACCGAAAGGAGGAAATTGAGATGTCTAAGGTATTAATAAAAAATATTGGGTGCTTGTTATCGGGAGATATTAACAATCCAATCTTAGAAGGAGATTCTATAATTATAGATGGATCTTCAATTGCTTCTATAGGAAAGGAGGATGACATTAAAAAAGAGGATATTGACACAATAATCGACATTAATGGTGCGACGGTAGCGCCTGGATTGATTGACTCCCATTGCCATGTCTGTGTTGGTGACTACACGCCACGCCAGTTTGCAACTAATTTTATTGAGGGGGAGCTTCACGGTGGCGTAACTACAGTTATTTCTGCCGGAGAGTGCCATTATCCCGGTCGCCCCAAGGATCCAGCTGGAACAAAGGCCCTGGCTATTTTATCTGCCAAGGCCTTCGCTAATTTCCGACCAGGTGGTGTAAAGGTGATCGGCGGCGGATTGATACTTGAAAAGGGGTTGACGGAAGGTGACTTTGAGGAAATGGCAAAAGAGGGAGTAACCCATGTGGGCGAAATTGGCCTTGGGAGCGTTAAGCAGCCAGAAGACGCTGCCCCAATGGTCGAATGGGCAAAAAAATATGGAATGACCGTAATGATGCATACCGGTGGGACTTCTATTCCAGGCAGTTCAACCGTCACTGCAGAGATGGTAAGGAAAACTAAGCCAGATATTGTTGCGCATTTGAACGGCGGTCCGACCTCCATCCCTTTATCTGAGGTAGAAATTCTGGTCAAAGAAACGGATCTGTTTCTTGAAATTGTCCAGTGTGGAAACCCCCTTGTAGCTGTTGAGGCAATCAAGATGATAAAGGGAAATAATGCACTAAATAGGGTAATTATAGGGAACGATATGCCGTCTGGGACCGGTGTAATACCCCTAGGTATACTAAGAACGCTGAATCTGATTTCCTCTCTTGGTGGAATTAGCGGCCCGGATGCCATAGCCATGGCAACAGGAAACACAGCACGGTGTTATAACCTCAATAGAGGCTTGATTAAGGAGGGATACGAGGCAGATCTCATAATGATGGACACGCCAATGGGGTCAGTTGGCAAAGACGCTGTCGGCGCAATTGAATGTGGAGATATTCCAGGAATAGGACTGGTTATGGTAGATGGTGTAGTGAAGGCACAGGTAAGCCGCAACACACCACCGCCAGTAAGAAAATGCGTGATAAGCGGCCCTGAAAAATAAATAGGATAAGGAAAATTAATAGGGGCAAACTAATTATTGTGAATGTGATTAGTCAGTAGTCACTTGTCACTGGCAGTGCCACTAAGGTTAAGGATTTAGTAAATGGCTAATGAGCAATGGCAAGTAATACTGCATATATTATCTATTCAAAGAATAGGAGGAAAACATGGAAATTAGAAAAATCGTTACCATTGTGGAAGAGACCAGAAAAGAGATGGGGAAAGATCTTCCCAAACCAGTTAAAAAGGCTGCTGCCATAGTGGTTATCAATAACCCCTTTGCCGGCAAGTACCAGGAAGACCTGACCCAGCTTACAGAGGATGGCGTAAAGCTTGGTGATATGTTGGGCACGATGGCACGGGAAGCCCTCGGAATAGCAAAAGAGGAGTGCGAAGGATACGGTAAGGGGGCAATCATTGGTATGAATGGTGAGCTTGAGCATGGTCATGCCATCCTGCACCCGAAGCTGGGGGCTCCTTTTCGAGAGGCCCTTGGAGGCGGTAAGGCGATCATACCATCGGCAGCGAAGATGGGTGGACCAGGCGCAGAACTTGACATTCCTACCCATTATAAGGATGCTGCCTTTGTGAGGAGCCACTTTGATGCTATGCCCATAAGCGTCCAGGACGCACCCAGAGAGGATGAAATCCTCATCGTATTAGTAGTCACAAACTCTGGAAGGCCCTTGCCACGTATCGGCGGTCTCAAAAAGGAAGATGCCAAAAAGGAAGATGGGTTGCGGTAATAATTAAACGTTTTAGAATTTCTACAACTGATGTAAATCATAAATCTTTTAGAAGTACTTGATTTATGCCTGCCTGCCATCGCTCTCGCTTAGGCGAGGCAGGCGGCTATCAATATGGAATTATACCCACTTTTGTATAATGCCATTATGCCAGTATTCCAATTGTGGCGAAGCCCCTAATTTCTATCCAACCTCTTTAATTGATCTTCTGTTCTCCTAAAAGAAAAGCTATTCTTGTCGATATTTTTTAAAGCTGCTACCTATAAATATGTCATGGCTTTTAACTAAGGTAGAAATGTCATCTTTTTCCAAATTGACAACATCTTCTTTTTGGTGCTATACAAAAACAGACACAACCATCCAGCATGCCTATATACTATCCTGTAATAAAAGGAGAGACTGTTATGACATCAACAAGAGACAAAAAGCTCATCCTCTGGTTTAATGAGATCAGCATAGGAGATGTCCCCCTTGTAGGTGGCAAGAACGCATCCCTGGGAGAGATGTATCAAAAACTTACCTCTAAAGGCGTCAATATCCCAGGCGGATTTGCCATCACTGCCTATGCCTACCGTTACCTTATCAAAGAGGCCCACATAGAAGAGGCAATTAAGGATGCCCTGGCTGGCCTGAACACCCATGATATGGAAAACCTTAAGGAACGAGGCCAGAGAGTACGCGCTATAATAAGAAATACCGACTTCCCCCCTGATCTTACCCAGGCAATAATAGATGGTTACCACACCATGGAGAAGGACTATAGAAAAGGAGTGGATGTCGCAGTACGATCCTCTGCAACCGCAGAGGACCTTCCTGATGCATCCTTTGCAGGACAACAGGAGACCTTCCTGAATATTCAGGGAGAGGCCCCTCTTATTGATGCATGCAAGCGATGCTTTGCCTCCCTGTTTACCAACCGTGCTATATCCTATAGACACGATAAGGGCTTTGGCCAGTTTGATGTGTATCTCTCGATTGCCATACAGAAGATGATAAGAAGCGATCAGGCATCTGCCGGTGTTATATTCTCTATTGATACAGAGACAGGCTTTCAAGATGCCGTGTTTATCACCGCCTCCTATGGGCTGGGAGAAAACGTAGTACAGGGTGCAGTGAACCCTGATGAATACTATGTGTTTAAACCAACCCTTAGAGAAGGAAAACGGCCGATCATAGGAAAACGAGTAGGGAGCAAAGAGGTAAAGATGATCTATACAGATAACCAGGACAAACCAGTAGAAAATATTGCAACCACAAAGAAAGAGAGGGAAGGCTTTACCCTCACCGATGATGAGATCCTTACCCTTGCACAATGGGCATGTACCATAGAAGATCACTACGAAAAACCCATGGACATTGAATGGGCAAAGGATGGAGATAAAGGTGAGCTCTTTATTGTACAGGCACGTCCTGAGACCGTACACTCCCAGCAGAAAACAAAGACCATCGAAACCTATGTGCTCAAAGACACCGCCCCTGTGATTATCACAGGCCAGGCAGTGGGAAGCAAGATCGGAAAAGGCCTGGCCCATATCATAGAAGACTCTGCCCATATTGGTGAGTTTCGGGAAGGTGAGGTACTGGTAACCACCATGACCGATCCTGACTGGGAACCTATCATGAAGATAGCCACTGCCATTGTCACCAACAAGGGAGGCCGTACCTGCCATGCTGCAATCATCTCGAGAGAACTTGGTATCCCCTGTGTGATTGGAACCGAGGATGCGACAGAGCAAATTGCAAACGGGCAACCCATTACTGTCTCATGTGCCCAGGGAGAGACCGGCTATGTCTATGAGGGACTGCTTGAATTTGAGATTGATACCCTTGACCTGGACACTATTCCTCCCACAAAGACAAAGATCATGATGAATGTGGGTATGCCTGAGAATGCCTTTAAGGATGGACAGATACCAAATGATGGGGTTGGGCTTGCACGGGAAGAGTTTATCATAAACTCCCATATAGGGATCCATCCCCTTGCCCTTATCCACTACAATGAGCTTAAAAAAAGCAATGACCCTGAAGTAAAAGAGATTGTGAAAAGGATCAATGAGATGACTGCAGCGCACCCGGGTGACAAAAAGGCATTCTTTATCAATAAACTGGCCCGTGGCATTGGCAGGATTGCAGCAGGCTTTTATCCCAATGATGTGATTGTGAGACTGTCTGACTTTAAGACCAATGAGTATGCCAATCTCGTTGGAGGACACCTCTATGAACCAGTCGAGAGCAATCCCATGATAGGATGGAGAGGTGCCTCTAGATATTATGATGAGCGGTTTAAAGAGGCCTTTGGCCTGGAGTGTAAAGCAATCCTCAAGGCCAGAGATGAAATGGGACTGACTAATATCAAGGTGATGGTTCCCTTTTGCAGAACCCCTGAAGAGGGAAAAAAGGTCATTGATACCATGAGGGAGTTTGGCCTTATACAGGGTGACAATGGCTTAGAGATCTATGTGATGTGTGAGATCCCAAGTAATGTTATCTCTGCAGAGAGCTTCGCAGATATCTTTGATGGATTCTCTATTGGTTCAAATGACCTCACCCAGTTAACCCTGGGCCTTGACAGAGACAGTGACCTGGTAAGCCACATATTTGATGAAAGAAACGATGCGGTCAAGACCATGGTCAAGCAGGTCATTGATGTGGCAAAAAAAAGGGGAAGAAAGATAGGGATCTGTGGTCAGGCACCCAGTGATTTCCCAGAATTTGCAACCTTTCTTGTGGAATGTGGCATTGACTCAATCAGTCTTATCCCTGATACAGTGGTGAAAACACGACTTGCCATTGCTAAAAAAGAGGAGGAGATGGGGGAAAGGATGCAACAGGCATAGAGTAAAGAGAGCTAAAAGGATTACTATTGATCTAAATGTAGGTGATAGAAGAGATAAAGATACAATATCCAAAAACGTCTGGAACCATGCTGCCAAACGGGTGCGAAATAATACCAATAAATCGGACGTATTAATAACGATGTGACGGTTTTTTATCCTTAGCCAGAGTGAGCTGTTTAGATTTGATACTTGGGGCGGAAGATACTATGACCAAGGCAAGGCTTTTCGATGAATGGCCGGAGAGGTACGACCAGTGGTTCACAACCCCTATCGGGAGACTGATAAAAGAGTATGAGAGAGAGGTTATCATAGAGCTATTGAGGCCCAGGAATGAAGAGAGGATATTGGATGCGGGTTGCGGTACAGGGGTTTTCACTCTTGATATCCTTGCCTTGGGAGCGCGTGTTGTTGGGCTTGATACATCCCTTTCCATGCTCATGCGGGCAGGACAGAAGGCCAAGGGATATCTTTTTTATAAGGTCATAGGCAATATGATGAACCTACCATTTGCCGACTATGCCTTTGACAAGGTGATTTCTGTGACCGCACTTGAGTTCATCAAGGATGCAAGAGGAGCTCTCAAAGAATTATTCCGCGTGACCAAGCAGGGAGGGTGCCTTGTGGTGGCCACACTGAACAGCCTTAGCCCTTGGGCGGCCCGCAGAAAAGCTCGGGCCCAAAAAGGGCAAAGCCCCATATTTGAAAAGGCCATCTTCAGGTCACCAGATGAGATAAGGAACAGTATGCCTGTTGAGGGTATAGTCACGACGGCAATACATTTTCAAAAAGATGATAGCCCGGGAGAGGCAAAAAAGATTGAGTTGCAAGGTAAATTGAAGGGCTTGAACACGGGAGCCTTCTTGGCTTCTCGCTGGGAAAAGCCGAATTAGTTTCGTGCCCCAAGAATTGCCTGAGTAACGTCTTCAGGCTCTACACCAGGGGCCTCTACCTTTTGTTTTTCATAGAACTCTTCTATTTTTGGCATTATTTCCTTTTCTTCTCTCTTTGTTTCCTTTATGGTATCTTCGAGATTGAAAATCTGCTTTTTAGGATAAAACGTGAAGTCACCAGAGATGCCTATATCTTTGATTATCGTTTTCTGTACCTCCTGTGCGGTTCTTATAAGGCCGCCCTTAGCCTTGTATATCCCATAGAGTATCTCTATACCTTCCTTGATCTTTACTCCTTTTGGAATGTGTGGAGTTTTTTTAAAAATAAACTCCGGAGAATTAAACCATGCTGCAAGTTCTGTAACCTTGCGTATAATCTCGTCATTTAAATTCACATGCTCAAGCTTTCCCAATGCCTTCTCGTACTTTTCCTTCAAAACCCTTATAATCTCTTCCCGAGGCGGAATAATTCCCAGCTCTCGTTTCATGCTGGTAACATTCTCCTTCATTGTTTTAAATATCTTGTCGCGGAACTTTTCATCAGGCACCTTTATGGCTTTAACCATTTTATCGTAGTCGAAATCTAAAATGACCGATCCTACAAAAACCATTGAGTCTGCAATGTCACCACCTCCAAGACCTGCAATTTTCCGGCCTTCAGATGTTATGACATCGTTCACTTCACGGAATTCAGACTTTATGCCGAATTCCCCGTAGGTCTCTATAGGAGGAGCTGCGAGATGTTGGTATATCTCGCTTATTTTTTTAGGTAAATGGGTATTGTCCCTATTCCATATAATATGATAAAAGATCTGATTGTTATCAAGATAGACCGTTCCACCTCCTATTTCTCTCCTGAAAACTGGAAGATGCTCTTTTTTGCAATATTCAAGGTCTACTTCCTGTTTTGCATCCTGAAAGTAACCAATACTTACGAACGGGGTTTTTGGTGATACTATATCAATTCCCTCTACTCCCAATCTTGCAAGGGCGTGAAAAATCAGCATAGATTGCTCCCACGGCATATCACCAAGATCAAATAGATACATAATATCCTCTCTTTTAAGTTTTAGTATTATTCTTTTACCTTATTGGCAATTACTGTTACTGATGAGGTAAAGATATGTAGGAGTTTACTATGAGGCAGATAGATAAACCAGATAAGTCCTGGAATCATGTGGACATACCAGAATACTTCAGGCCTTGAGCGTAGTGTTTCTATTATGGTGATTTTATTCAAGAGGCTGCTCTGAATACCCATCCAGGAATTAACCCAGTTTTCAGTGAATGCACCCATATAATCATGTGCTGAAACAATATCTGGGGTGGCTATGAGTAAGCCCTGAGCAATAAAGCCAGATATCACTAAAAAGAAAATAAAGAAAATAGATATAATGTCTTCTTCTTCTGTCAAAAGCTGGTTGGGCCTTAGGAAAAAGCGGCGAATAATGGACAAAAGACAACCAATTAAGGTAATGACTCCAAAAGTTGATAGAAGAAATTCTAGGGAGTGACAGAAAGTACCCGTCTCAAAGACATAGGCAAATGAGAACAATGGTATTTCCCGGCTCAGGCCTGCCAGGCAAAAGGTTCCAAATAGTTTAATGATATGAACTGCTACAATAACAATGATACCCCAAACGATTAATGTGTGAGCGAGCCACCTATAAAAGGATTGACCCAGTAATTTTTTATGGAAGATGACATCCATAAAAGTTACCTTGATATACCAGAAGGGATTCCCCCAGAAGGTTTTCCAGGCCCTCCTAAATAGTAAAATGAATTTTTCCCATTTACCCGCACCCTCCTCTGCACCCTCTATGGTGCCCTGAAGATAAATACTCATCCGAAACCATAGCCCCCATAGAAAAATAAGGACAGTAAGGATAAAAAAGGAATAAGTTATAATAGTTTTTTCCATAAAGATTTTCTGATTGATATAGCTATAATAAGTGATTAACTCTCATATCCAGCGTCAGGAAATGCATTCATGTAAGTTGATCAGCTGATATTTCATGTATAACCAGAGCCATCTTTCAGCCATTTCCCAAGGCCTATTTCATGGCCATCATAACGATTTCCGTCAAATCCATAACCTTGAGCTTTATCCCCTGCTTCCGCGCCCTGGTACTAATAGTCCTTATACATTGCTGGCAGGCGGTAACAACTATATCAGCCCCTGTATTTTGTATTTCGTCTATTTTTTTCTGGGCAATTGCTGCAGAAAGCTCTGGGTCTACCATCTCAAGATTTCCGCCTCCCCCACAACAGATAGCTTTTTCTCTATTGTGTGCAAGCTCAACAAGCTTTAGACCTGGAATCATCCTCAAAACCTCCCGTGGAGGCTCATACACACCACTATTCCTACCTAGATCACAGGGATCATGATATGTAACCGTGAGATCTAATTCCTTCAAGGGAATTTTCTTTTCTTTGATGAGTTGTTCCAGCAGATGGCTTGAGTGGAGCAGTTCCACATCGGTATCATAAAACTCATTCCAGGTCCGATAACAAGAAGGGCAGGAAAATACCACTCTTTTTGCCCCAACTTCCTGTATTTTATCTAAATTATGTGCCTTAAGCTTTTCAAGCTCTTTGGACATCCCCGCACCAATAAGGGGAAAGCCACAGCACCATTCCTCTCCTGCTAAGATCGTAAAGTCCACGCCACCTTTATCCAAAATTTGAACAAAATTTTGGGGTATCTTCTGTACCATGGGGAAGTAGGAAGCCACACAGCCAACAAAATAAACTATTTCAGCCTTATCTTTCTGGTATCTGTGTTCTGGAATCTCCTCAAGATCCTCTATCCATTCTGCCCTCTCTTCATTTTCATCAGCGGAGATATTGTGATCTGAAAGCAGATTTTTTTTAAGATTTTCCAAGGTCTTTGGGTAATGCCCTAGTTCAACCAGAGTCTCCCTCATGGCCACTGATAAATCTTTTAGGTTTATTGATACAGGGCAGGCTACATTACATGCCGCACACAGTGTACATCGGAATGCCTTCTCAGAAAAGGTTTTTAAGGTGTCTTCATTCAGCTTTCTGGGGCCGAAGATACGTGCCCATAATCCATATTGGTTTCTTATAAACCTCTTTAAGGTCTGGATCTTACCCCTGGGGTTAATTTCCTCATCCTCTAACTCTGCATATACAGGGCAGGAATTCAGGCATTCTCCGCATCGAGTGCATGCATCAATCTCAAGTAAGTGTCTGGAAGATAGTTTAGAGATGTCTATGGGCATTAAGAAGCAACTCCGTGCTCAACAATCTCTCCCCTTATCCACTCTCCTATCTCATCGGGATCGGTCATCAGATTGTCGAGCTCATCCAGGTTATCGGGCTTGATTTTGAACATCCATCCCTTTCCAAATGGATCGTCGTTGATAAGTTTGGCGTTCTCTTCCAACTCCTCGTTTACTTCCACCAATTCTCCACTAACAACAGCATAGACCTTTCCCAGCCACTTACCCGATTCCATTTTGGTGAAATTCTTTCCTTGTTTGAGTTTTTTGCCTAGTGGGGGTAGACCGATATACACGATCTCACCAGACATGAGTTGAGCATAATCATTCATTCCCATGACTATGAGATCATCCTCGACCCGACCCCAAAAGTGGTTCTTTTCGTAGTAAAGCCCTTCGGGAAAATTGAATCCTTCAATCTCCATTTTCAAACCTCCATTTTTTTAATTAAATTTATGCAGCCACGGTTTCACGGACATCCATTTCCTTGTAAAGTATCGCAATGAACTCAGTAATATTATAGATTTCGATATTCCACCTTCTAAGCTTGGCGTTCCTGAAGTTATGCAAGCACGAAGGGCATTCAGTAAGCAGGATTTCTGCCCCTGTCTCTTCAATGATCTTCCTTAGCCGGTTTCTAGCAATCGTTATGGATTCTTTGGGGAATGAACCACGAACTCCTCCTCCTGCACCACAACACATGGCGTTTTCCCTGGTTCGCTCTGGTTCCACAAAATTGGGAGCAATCTTACGGATAATTTGCCTCGGCTCCTCATATATACCCTCATGGCGACCAAGATCACAGGGGTCGTGGTACGTAACCTTTTTATCAGTTTTGACCTTAAAGTCGTATTCTGCCAGAAACTGGGTGATGTGTTTTAACTCGAGGTTTAAATCCTTATAAAAAGGGTGGTTTTTAAATGTCCGATAACAGTAGGGGCATGTAGTGATAAGTGTCTTTGCCCCAGTTCTATGAAATTCATTGATATTATGCCTTGCCAACTCCTTGCGTGCCTGATAACCGACATCCTCTAACACCCCACTGCAGCAAACCTCATCAATCATGGTAAATTTTACTCCCAGAATATCCAAGAGTTTTATCGTTTTTTCTACGCTTTCTCGCTCCCTATAGGTCCCTACGCAGCCCACAAAAAGGACATAAGGGGCTTTTTCATGTTTATGGCCCCAATCGGGTTTTTCCTCCTCGCCGTAAAGATTTCCTGTCTTTGCAATAACATCGGACATAGCCTTAAACATATTGTCATATCCCAGGTTTACCATATCCTTGCGTGCGGCCCTGATTACCTCTGGAGGGTCAACACCTGATGGGCAATTTATGGTGCAATTCATACAGGTAGTACAATTAAGTAATGATTTTGCAATGCCCTCTGAGGGTTTGGTTTTTTCATCTATTATCTCTTTTATGAGGACCATTTTACCCCCGGCATTTGTCGCCCAGTTTTTTGTTATGTCGAATATAGGGCAAACCATACGACAAAAACCACAGCGCGAACACTGAGTAACCATATGTTGATATTTTTTACTCAATTCAAGTGGTTCAGACATAATCTATCCTTTTAAAAATGCAGGGCCATCTTTCCGGGGTTCATAATATTATTTGGGTCGAGTGCCTTTTTGATTTTTTTCATGACCTCCATCTCTACACTGTCATGTTCAAGGCCCATATAATCTGCCTTTGATAGACCGATTCCATGTTCACCGGTGAGTGTGCCGTTTAGGGATACTGCAAGGTGAAACAGATCCGATTCGACCATCTCCATTTTTTTTACCTGTTCAGGATCATATGTATCATAGAGTATTTGTGGGTGAAGGTTCCCATCCCCTGCATGTCCATAAGTCCCAATTACCAACCCCCTTTTTTTGGAAATTTCCTGTACCCCTACCAGAAGATCGGTAAATTTTGAAATAGGAACCGTGACATCATCCAAGACACCAGTGCTGATCCTTGAAAGGGTAGCATAGGCACCTTTCCTTGCCTCCCATAATTCCATCCGTTCTTTTTCTTCCTTTGCAGTTTTAATAGTTAGGGGATTATTTTTCTTAAATATTTCAAGGATGACCATCATCTGGGCCTCTACCTCCTGCCAAGTGTACCCATCTGTCTCGGTTAGGAGCATGGCCTCACATTCAGGCAATTCCAATGAGGTATTTTCCCTGATAGATTTAAGTGTTACCTTGTCTAATATCTCCATGACACTAGGTATTAGGTTGCTGCCGGTCATTGTCTCAGAGATAGCATGTCCTGCATCTTCCAGACGATCAAAGGTTGCCATGGCTGTCATTGCATGGAGCGGAACAGGGTTTATCTTGAGGGTAACCTCCGTTATTACCCCAAGGGTCCCTTCAGAACCAGTAAAGAGCTTTGGAAGGTCATATCCGGACACACACTTCATTGTGTGTGCACCTGTGTGCATTATTTCCCCTGTTGGGATAACTACCTCAAGGCCAAGGACATAGTCACGGGTTGTGCCGTATTTAGCGCCTTTTATTCCGCCGGCATTGGTGGCAACATTTCCCCCAATAGTGGATACAGAACTGCTGGCCGGATCAGGAGGAAAGATAAATTTATATTTTGAAAGTTCTTTGTTCAAATCATCACATATCACCCCTGGCTGAACTGTGGCATATCTGTCTTCGATCTTAATTTCTATGATCTTATTCATTTTTGAAACATCAATAACAATGCCTCCCTCAATTGCTATTACCCCACCGCTCAGGCTTGTTCCAGCACCCCTGGGGATGATCGGTACCCCTTTTTTGTTTGCAATGGTAACTATCTGAGATATCTGTTCTTTTGTTTCAGGCCAGATCAAGGCATCAGGCCTGTAAACATTTATTGAGGCATCATATGAATATGGGATAAGATCCTCTATTTTATCTGAGAAGTTATCTTCCCCGACAATATCAATAAATTTATGCATATTATTCATACAATCAAATCCTCCCATACATGCGGAAATAAATTATTATATCTCAAGGACAGGAAATGTTACAGAGCTATGCGGCATAAAGACAATTTCAGGATTATCAGGTGCTAAATCATATCCTATTGATATTGCCTCTTGTGGCGAAGATGCAGGTATAATCCCTGAATTTTGTAGCTCTTCTGGACTAATAGAGGAATAAAGCACGATCTTAAACCTTTCAGCCCATAGGGCGATACCAAAACCCATCAGGCCACCAATGGTGCAATTATCCTTAAGCAAATTGTACCTATCTCTATTTGATGAAAACTTGCTTAATATATGCGAAAAATCATCGTTACCCATGCCATCCCTGCATTCTGCAAACAGGATGATAACCCCTCCTGGTTTGGTCACCCTGCTAATATTATCAAAGGCCTTATAAACTTGATATAGATTTATATCCTCAGGATAGCCCATAGCACTTGCAACAATCATATCCCCTTTCAGGTTGGTGTGAATAGAAAAGAACTTCTCTGCCAGCCGGCATCCTTCTATGTGTGCAGCGAGGGGGTCTCCTGCAACAACACCGGCAATTTCCTTTTGTGGATTTATTATCGTATTAAGAAGAAAATGGGCCTTAGCCATCTTCATAATCTCGATAATGTCATCCCGAAGGGGGTTGTCATCAACATATCCTGATTGAACCTTTGGGTTGATACCTTCTTCAGGGCTACCAAGGGCAAAGCGGTGATTTACCTGTATGGTATCATACCCAGCCACTCCAATTGATAGGGCCTTTGGACCACCTCCGAAACCCGTTAGAAAGTGGTAAACGATGCCTCCTGTAAGTATAACCTTATCCGCTTCCATGACCCTTCGGTTTATCCAGGTCTTATTTCCTCTGGATGTCTCCCCCAGATAGGTAAGCTCTTCTTTTTCCCTTGCCAGGTGATCGAAAACATTTATCCTGTCCATCAAATCCCTGCCGACAAGTCTCTCTACTTCCCCTGGTGTATGCCTCCTGTGGTCACCGTTCCCCAACAAGATTGTTATCTTATCATCCATTACCCCGACTTTGTTTAACTCATCAACAAGGGGCGGTAAGAATTGGTCAGGCCCCGCCCACAGCCTGGTTATATCCGGAGCAAGGATTATAACAGTATCTTCTCCATAAACAATCTTATCAAGAGGGGGAGAGGCTATAGGGTTCCTTAACAGCTCTATAATTATAGCTGGAAGGTCCGTGATTTTTTCTACCTTTTTGGCCTCTATAGTGCCAAGAACCTTTCCTCTGCTAAGCTCCACAGACAAAAATTGATCCCCATATTCCATCTTATATATGGACATTTGAAAAATCCCTTATTACAATTGAGTTGTCTTGCTGCCCCTGAATAGGGAGCATTTCAATAAAAGATTAAAAAAGGGAGAGGCATTTTCCCTTTCCCTTTTTTAATGATATAAAACCAGAAAGACACTATTTTTTGCTTAAGTTATATAGCTAAATAGTGCTTCATAACCTCTTCAGAGTTTAATAGTTTATCTGCATCATCATATAGTTTTATTTTTCCACCCTCGAGGATATATCCTTTTTGGGCATGCTCTAATGCCATCTTTGCATTTTGCTCCACAAGGAGTATTGATTTTCCCTCTTCGTTAAGCCTTGTTATTTCATCAAATAGGCCCTGTACCAGAGTAGGTTGCAGGCCGGCAGTTGGCTCATCCAAAAGAAGTAGATCAGGATCGGTCATCAAGGCACAAGCAACGGCCAGCATCTGTCGCTCACCTCCGCTTAATGTGCCACCCAACTGACCCCGCCTATCTTTCAAAACAGGAAAACGATTATATACCATCTCCAGGCGTGTATTAATGGTTTCCTTTGATTTCTCCTTGACGACACCCATTCGGAGGTTTTCGAATACCGTGAGCGTGGGAAAGATACTGTCGTCCTGTGGAACGTAATTTACCCCCTTATCGGATATCTTGTCAGGAGCGAGCCGCGTAATATCTTCACCCTTATACGTGATGGTACCCCCATAGAAATCACAGATACCATAAACCGACCTGAGGAATGTTGTTTTTCCCGCTCCATTGGGCCCTATGACAGCGGTAAAGCCACCTTCCTCAACATCTACAGAGAGGCCCTGCAGGATCAGGGCCTTGCCATATCCTGATTGCAGATCCCTGGTTTCCAATATATTCATCTTATCCTCCTCCTAAATACACTTCAAGGACACGTTCGTTGGTCTGAATTTCCTGTGGATCCCCTTTTGCCAGGTTCTGGCCGTAATACATGACATATATGGGGTTGCAGAGATTCATGATTACGTCCATCTTGTGCTCAACTACCAGAAAGGTAAGGCCTTTTTCATCCTTCAACCTCTCGATTCCACTCATTATGCTTTTGGTTTCGTCGATTGTTGCACCGGCTGTTGGCTCATCAAGTAATAGGAGTTCCGGTTCGGTCATGATAGCTCGACTGATCTCGAGCATTTTTCGTTTTCCTGCACTCAAATTTTTGGCATATTCATTCCGTTGATCATAGATTCCCATGTCATTGAGAAGACTTTTAGCCTTTTCCCAGTTTTCTTTCTCCTGCTTTTTTACAGCCCCAAATCTGAAGGCACCGAACACACCTTCTCCTACCTGGTTTTTTGGGGCCAACAGTATGTTCTCCCAGACGGTCATTTCCCCGAGTTTACGGGCAATCTGAAAGGTTCTGGTCAAACCCCTAAGGCATATCTGGTCAGACCTTAGACCATCTATTCTTTCGCCTTTGAAATAAATTTCTCCGCTGTCTGGAGGATAGACACCCCCTGCCACATTAAAAAATGTGGTTTTGCCGGCCCCATTAGGACCTATGAGTGCTGTAATGGTTTTCTCCTCCAGCTCTATTGAAAGGCCATCGAGGGCCTTAATCCCTCCAAAGTACAAATATATCTGATTGGCATTAAAGATACTGGCCATAAAAGATATCTCCTTTCATTAAATATGCTTTTCTATGGTTGTTGCCCTTTCTGGTATTGCCCCCTGAGGTCTGAATCTAATAAATACGATAAGGAGCAGGCCAATAATGATAAGACGCATGGCTGGCATAACATAAGGTGGGCCTAAGGCGGGCAGAAAGCGTGTCCCCTGTTCAAAAAGCCCAATTATAAGGAGCGCACCTATAAGGATGCCCATATTGTTCCTTAAACCACCTACAATAACGAATATCCATACAAGAAATGTAGTAGTAGGAACAAACTCACCAGGCTGAATTGCCATTGCATAATGGGCCCAAAGGCTCCCCGCTGCCCCCATTATGGCACAGCCAACTACCCAGGCCGACATCCTGGCACTAAAGACGGATTTCCCTAACGAGGAGGTTATTAGCTCATCCTCTCTTACACCTCTCCACACACGTCCCAAAGGGGCATGATAAAAGCGTTGCGTTATCCAATAAGCTATGGCCAAAATCAGGAGCACAACAAGAAAAAAGAGATATCGGTTGCCTGTAGGCATAGGAATGAGACGGATTCCAGCTGAGCCAGTGGTGAGCCAGAGCTCGTTTAAGGCGACATAATGTATGGTCTCAGCAATCCCTATAGAGGCGACTGCAAGATAATCTTCCCTTAACCTGAGAAGTGGGACACCTATCAAGAAGCCAATAAGTGCAGCCAAAACAATAGCCGCTAATAACCCTACAATAAATGGAGCTTCAATACGCCCCGGGATTCCACCAGGAAATCCAGCAAAGATTTCCATCTGACGAAATCTATGAGGAACTGTGAGAATTGCGGATGCGTATGCCCCAACCGCGAAAAAACCTGCAATACCGAAGTTCGGAAGGTTGGCATACCCAAAATGGATATTTAATGCCAAACCCAAGATAGAATAAATGGCTACTATTGTCGCAATCGTAAGAATCCAAGAAAATATTTCCATTGAATTTTCTCCCCTCCTAAAAGTCCACTTGGCTTAATAAGAAGTATGATAACCATTAATAAGTAGGCAGTAACTACCTTATATGGTGGGGATAGCCATATTGCCGTGGCTTCCATTGCAAAGGCAATGATTAAGGCCCCGAAGACAGCACCATATGGATTATCTATGCCACCCACGATGAGGCATGCGAATAAGGTCACAAGGACCCCAATGCCCATTTCAAATCTTATTGTTCCCAGGATACCCATGAAGACCCCTCCCATGGCGGCAAGGGCGCAGGCAATAATCCACGTGTACACATAGACCCGCTCGATAGAAATACCTCGTATCTCAGAAAGCTCTGGGTTATCTGATGTGGCCCTCATGAGACGGCCCAACTGTGTGTAACGGAGCATCAAGAAGATCGCCACAGCCACTAAAATAACTGCAAGGATAATAAACATCTGATTCGTAGTAAAAAAGAAAGGTCCGAGATGCTTTGCCCTGGCGAGAGGTATCTTAAACTGGTAAGGCTGAGGGCCCCAGGCTATCAGGATGAGATTGCGGATAACGAATCCTGCCCCCAAGGAGACAACAAGAAGGGTAAGCGGTCCAACCTTTATATCCATAAGGGGTTTAAATATCACCTTATGGAGAATAACCCCGAGCAGGGCAGTTAATGCCATGGACAATATCAATGCCCATACTATATTTATCCCAAAAGAAAGGTTAAAGAGTAACGCAAGGAAAGTGCCCGAAGTTACAAGATCCCCGTAGGTCAGATTGAAATATTTTGTAACCTTGATAGCGAGACACAGCCCAAGGGACGGTAAGGCTAAAGTAGCAAATGTAAGTAGTCCATAACTGAGAAGGTCTTCCATGATTTCGTCCACCTTTAGGTTATAATTAAACTACCGGGGGTGGAATTGACCACCCCCGGCTGAGCAAATTACTATTTAGCCCTTTTAGCACGGAGCTCCAAAACACCAGCGATGATGTCCTGGATATCATCTGGAATCACCGTACCGATTCGTTTCATCCCTGATGGATCTTTGGTTGTCATTACTTCCACTTTCAGGTAGGTGACAGGGTCGCCGTATTTGTTCCAATCCTGTGTTCCAGCCATTCCCTCATAGTTTATTTCTTTACCAGCTCGCAGGGCCTTAATCCCATCAGCATAGGTATAGACCTTCTCTCCCGGGGGTTGGGCAACCGCTCGAGCAGCATTTATGATGGCCCGTCTATCAGCGGATTTTGCCTTTTCGATGGCAAGGGCGAATATCAAGCAGGCATCATAGGTATTTGGAGAAAAGGGTGTGACCCCTGACTTACCCGATATCTTGTTTAATTTCTGCTCCCAGGCCTTGGTGCGCTCGTTTTCCAGAACACCCGGGTTTACCCCGATGGCACCCTCACTGGCAGGGAGAGCGGCCTTTGCGCTTGTCCGGTTTGCAAAGTCAGATCCGATCCACTGACCCCCCAAGCCCATTTCATACCACTGTTTAAAGATGGTCGCGTCTGTCTCAGGGTTTGCCTCCCAGAAGATAACCGGCGGTTTTTGTTTAAAGAGTTTTTTGAGCTCGGCGCGATACGATGCCTGGTTGAGCGCGAATTCAATCTTGTCAACCAGTGGTAAACCGACCACCTTGCATGCATCCACAACACCTCCGAAGATGCTTCTGGATCCCTCAGTATCTGCGGTAAAGGTTGCGGCCTTTTTAGGCTTAAAGGTCTTCATTGCATAGTAAACCATGCCAGCAGTCATAACCACGTCGGAGGATACCGTCCGGTAGATATGCTCATCATCGATTCCGCCACCCATCACATCGAGTTTGGTCGTCCCAGCGGTTGGAGAGATCTGTAAAGCACTGGCCTCTTTACTCAGCGGCACGACTGAACGAACCGTTGCAGATGTTGGCCCGACAATCCCAACAACCTTGTCGATATCATAGAGCTTTCTTGCACCTTCAATGGCGGGTTTAGATTTCGTTTCCGTGTCCGCTTTATAGAGTTTAATCTTACGTCCAATTGGCCACAGATTTCGGTCTGCATTGATCTCCTGGACTGCCAACTCAGCACCTGGGTCAGCGCCAGCAGCCACCCAGGCCCAAACACCGGTATACGGCAAAAGAAGGCCTAAGCGGACGGGCTCGGCAGCAGTCGCCGGCTGCACAAAAGAGAACACCCCAATAAAAAGCGCCACTACAGCAATTATTGATACCTTTCTCATAACACACCTCCTATTAGTTAAATTAATTAACCACTAAACCAGTACTGAATTCACCTCCTTTCATATTGAGATTTTATCGTTCCCGATGACTTCGAAAACTGAAGTTGTCTCACGTGGGCCTTCTTTCTTTTCTCCAGATCCTTTATTAGATTCCACTGCCTCTCTAATTCTGGATTCTACATAATCAAGATGTTCGAGGATACTCACCCTTGCCAGATCAGAATCCCTTTTCTTTATTGCCTTAACTACATTAGCGTGCTGATTGTATATATCATTATAGTTGATATTTTCATAGTACTTTCTAATAAACTTTTTAAGAATATCATATATGGTGTACATTATATGGGTCTGGATCTTATTGTGGGTTGCCTCAGAGATTGCGAGATGAAAATCCGCATCTTCCTTTTCAAGGCCATCTTCCTTTTCAAGAGTGGAGCCTTCACCTTTAATCACTTTTCCCATTGATTCGATATTTTCCTCAAGACGGGCTATATCATCAGGTGTGGCTCTCTTAGCTGCAAAATAGGCATTCCATGTCTCAATAGCCTTTCTTACCTCTATAAGCTCGAAGGCAGTGGTAATATCGTCCTTTAAAAGGTGATCGATCGGCTCACGTATTATACCCGAGGCCAGGGATTTTACCACCGTCCTGTTGCCCTGCGTCATCTCAAGGAATCCCATACCCACGAGGGAGTTCAATGCCTCACGGAGTGATGGGCGACTCACGTTGAAAAGGCCAACGAGTTCTCTCTCAGGGGGCAGCATATCGCCAGGCCTTAATTTACCTTCTGCTATAAGCGATTTTATCTGGTTGGCTACTTTTTGAGATACCTTTTCTTGTTTGATAGGTTTAAATACTGGACTGACCATATTACCTTTTTAATTTAAATGTCAAACATTTTTTCCGTAACAGGATAAAATACTTTTGTCAAGAAAAAAATATAGAAAAAAAATAGGGAAAAGCAAAATCCATAATATAACTTGTTTAACTATTAGAGAATATTGAATATTATCTATTTTTACACCTTATTGAAATGAATATAAATAGAAAATCTTTGTCATGGAAAAAAAATACTTGACACGGATTTTTATTTATTGATACATAAGAAACGAAAAGGTCTTACCATAAGCATGTTTAGGATAGGAAATTAGAAGTATAAACCATGTAATGGAGGAAAGATGGCACGGTTATATGAGTACCAAGGAAAAGATATCTTTAAAAAATCGGGAATTACTATCCCTGAGGGAGAGGCAGTTACTACACCTGAAGATGCAAAAAAAGAAGCTGAGAGAATAGGAAAGCCGGTAGTTGTTAAGGCCCAGGTCTGGGTAGGAGGTAGAGGTAAATCAGGAGCAGTACGTTTTGCGGATACGCCTGACGAGGCTGCAAAGGTTGCAGGAGAGATCCTGGGAATGGAGGTAAAGGGCCTTGAGGTTAAGCAGGTTCTTGTTGAGGAAAAACTCGATATCGCCCAGGAGTTTTATGCAGGTGTGATTATAAACTCAGCACGTGAGGTGAGAGCCCCTGTAGTAATGTTCAGCACAGAGGGAGGAGTTGACATTGAGTCAGTGCCTGAGGATAAAATTGCTATGCTTACCGTGGATGTGCTCAGGGGTATTCAGCCCTATGATACCTTGAATATGGCCCTATTAGTAGGCGTTAGCGGTAAGGCCCTTCGTCAGTTGGGGGATGTCATCTATAAACTCTATAATGTCTTTAAGAATTATGACTGCCGAACAGTTGAGATTAACCCCCTCGTTTTGACAAAGGGTGGTAAGGTTTACGCTGCTGATTGCCGGATGGCCATTGATGATGCAGGAGTATTCAGACACCCTGAGCTTGGCATAAGGATAGGCCGTGAGTTTTTGAAAGAGCCAACAGAGTTTGATCTCATGGCGTGGACGTTTGAGGAGGAGGATTTTCGTGGAACAAGCTATGTGGCACAGATGGCCAGCGAGTCTGAATTGAAGCAAGGTGGCTACATAGGCTACCACGGGATTGGAGGAGGGGCCGCAATCCTTGGTGTGGATGCATTGAACAAGGTAGGGCTCAAGGTAGCAGATTATGCAGATACCAGTGGTAATCCCACAGCATCAAAGGTGTATCGGGTGGCCAAGATTATTCTCTCTATGCCAAATATAGATGGGTATTTTCTCGCGGGATTTATGATGGCAAACCAGGAGCAATGGCATCATGCTCATGGCCTTGTTAAGGTGCTGAGGGAGGAAATCCCAAAGAGGCCAGGATTTCCCGTGGTAATCCTCCTTTGCGGCAACAAGGAGAAGGAGTCCCAGGATATTTTACAAGAGGGCTTGAAGGGATTGCCCGGCAGGATAGAGATTTACGACAGAGAACATGTGTACGATGCAAAATTTATTGGTGGTAGGTTAAGGGCACTGGTTGATGAGTATAGAAAAGAAAGAGGATTATAGAGGGGGATAGAGATGGAATTTTCTGAAAGGACAATTAAGGTTATTATTGATGAAGCCAAGTGTGAGGGTTGCACTACTCACGCCTGTGTTGAAGCGTGTAAGACGTATAGCAGAGGTATCCTTGTATTAAAGGATGGGAAACCCGCTGTTGAATTAGTCCCGGAGGAGTTGGCGCGAAGGGGCACTGAATGCCTGGCCTGTGAATATGAATGTTGGTTCAGAGGGAATTCAGCCATTACAATTGAGGTGCCCATTAAAGGATTAGCAGAATATAGAAAGAAATATGGAACAGAATAACGGGGAGATATACTATGTCGATACTTTTAGATAAAGACACTCGGGTAATTGTTCAGGGAATGACAGGCCGGGAGGGATCTCTCCGGACTGCATTTATGAAGGAATATGGTACTCAGATAATTGCCGGGGTAACCCCTGGTAGAGGCGGGGAAGCGGTTATTGGCATTCCCGTTTACAATACCGTTAAAGAGGCAATCAAAAACCATGGTGCGGTTGATGCCAGTGTTACCTTTATTCCTGGCCCAGGCCTTAAAGGTGCTGTACTCGAGGCTATTGATGCGGGAGTAAAGTTTATTGTATCACCGGTAGAGCGCGTCCCTGTTCATGATATCCTTGAGATGGTGGCCGTTGCTCAGAGTGAAGACGTGAGGCTTTTAGGGCCTGGATGTCTCGGTATAATAAGCCCCGGTAAGGCTGCTATGGGCTGGCTGGGAGGAAATGCAGAGTGGGCGAATATACTTTTTCAGCCTGGCCCCATCGGGGTTATTTCTCGAAGTGGTGGCCAGTCAGGCACGGTTCCATGGGTTTTGAAGGTAGCCGGCCTTGGTATAAGCACCGCACTTCATATAGGGACAGAGCCTGTATTGGGGCAGTCGATGAGTGATATTTTAGCCCTCTTCGAGGAAGATGAACAGACAAAAGGGGTAGCAGTTTTCGGTGAGATTGGCGGCACATTGGAAGAGGAGGCTGCTGCGACAGTTGCCTCAGGGAAGTTCACCAAGCCACTCGTCGTATTTATTGCTGGGGCGTGGGCACCTGAGGGAATGAGGTTTTCTCATGCAAGCAGCATTGTAGAAAGAGGAAGGGGTTCTGCTCAGAGCAAGATCGCCGCCTTAAAGGATGCCGGGGCCCATGTAGTAGATAGCCCGGAGGAGATTGCCCCAACAATAAAAGAACTAATTAACGTATAACGAGGAGGTAGATCATGACAGTAATGAGATCGGTATTTTATGTGCCAGGAAATAAGGAAAAAATGGTTGGTAAGGCCCCAGAGATTCCCGCAGACCTTATCACACTAGATTTGGAAGACTCTGTGCCCCCCGCAGAAAAACCAAAGGCCCGGGAAATAATACGGGAAAACCTGAAATATGCAGGAACAGGTGGCGCAACAGTTTATGTGAGAATAAATAACTGGGAGACCAAGATGACCAACGATGACCTCGAGGCAGTGGTTTATGAAGGCCTTTCAGGTGTATGCCTGGCCAAGTGTGGCTCTGCAGAGAATGTTCAACGCCTTGATTGGAAGCTGGAGGAATTGGAGCAGAGGAGAGATCTGGAGGTGGGCAGCATTGCCATCCAGTTGTTGATTGAGACAGCCAAGGGCGTTATCAATGCATATTCTGCAGCTACAGCCAGCCCGCGCGTTAGCTCCCTTATTTTTGGAGCGGTAGACTATACTAAGGATATGAGGGTAACACTCACCCCTGAAGGTGTAGAGCAGCTGTATGCCCGGTACCATGCTGCCGTGGCTGCCAGGGCAGCCGGATGCATAGCCATTGATTGCCCCTATGTGACATACAAGGATACAGAGGGATTTGAAAAAAGCACCCGGGAAGGCAGGCAGATGGGCTACGAAGGAAGAATGCTCATCCACCCGAGCCAAATTGAACCCTCTCACAAGATCTATACCCCCTCTGCAGAGGATGTAGAATGGGCTGAGGGTGTAAAAAAGGTCTTTGAAGAAGAGGGAATTGCAAAGGGCTCTGCAGCGGTTGCCTACAAGGGCAAGATGGTAGATACCCCAGTCTATGAGAATGCATTGACCATTCTCGCTACTATAAAAGAGATAACTAAAGCCGAGGCAAAGCGTTAGAGACAGAGCACAGACGGTCTCTCGAACCCTGAGAGGAGATGGCAACTTGTGGGGGGAGGCATAAGGAATGGCTATTCTCTGTGCCTCCTTTTCTACTTACGTTTCAATGAGTTTTAGATGTCACAGGAAATGAGAATTATTCTGCTCGGTCAGGGTCCCTTCGGAGAGAAGGTGTTGGAAGGGCTTATTAAGAGAGGGGAAAACCTAGTCGGAGTCTTTTGTCCCCCGGATAAAAGGGGTGAGGCAATGAGAGAACTATCTGAAAAATCTGGCATTAACCTCTTTCGCTCAGGTCATATGAAGGATCCCGAGGTTTACGATGCATATAGTAGCCTGAAACCTGATTTAGCTATCTTAGCATTTGTAACCGATATAATTCCGGAAAGGCTTCTCAATATACCCTCAACAGGAACCATTTGTTACCATCCCTCTCTTTTGCCCAGGCACCGCGGGGCAAACGGTATAAACTGGGCCGTTATCCAAGGGGAGACACATACAGGGCTGACCATCTTGTGGGCAGATAAGGGTATTGATACCGGGCCGATTCTCCTTCAGAAAGAGGTCGACATTGGCCCGGATGAAACCACTGGCTCATTGTATTTTAACAAGCTTTTTCCCTTGGGAATCGATGCCCTTATGGAGGCAGTTGATCTCATAAAGAATGGCAGGGCGCCTAAGATTGCACAGGATAACTCCTTGGCCACATATGAACCCCCCTGCGGTGACAAGGTTGCCTCCATTAACTGGACCAAACCAGCACAGGAAATCTACAACTTAATCAGGGGCTGTGATCCTCAGCCAGGTGCTTACTCTACCTTTAAGGGTGAAAAGGTGCGATTCTACAAGGCAAAACTCCTCTCATCTGAGGTAGAAAGGCCCACAGGAGAGCTCATCGATATTAATAAAGGGGGAGCCATAATCGCTCTTAAAAGCGGGACATTAAAGGTTGAAAAGATGAAGGGAGCGAGGGGAGAGAAGATGAATGCAGATGAATTTGCCCAGCAGGTGAATTTGAAAACAGGGATGAGCTTTGGACCCTAAGGCTCCATTTTATTATGGATATGAAGCAGTATAACAAAGGAGGTTTCCCATGGAAAAGGAAAAAATGATATCGGCATTAAAAGAGATAATAAAGGATGATAGATACGTTCTTTATTCCGATGTAGACCTTTTGCTCTACGGGTATGATGCATCCCTTTACAGGGGAAAGCCTGATGTGATTGTTCTACCCAACACGACAGCTGAGGTTTCTGAGATCATGAAATTTGCCTACAGGGAAAAGATACCTGTAGTAGCAAGGGGTTCCGGCACCAATCTTACCGGTGGCTCGATTTCTGAAAAAGGCGGTATTGTTATCGGATTGGCAAGGATGGACAGGGTCATAGAGATTGATACAGAAAATCAAAGGGCAATTGTCGAGCCAGGCATCTTTACCTTAGACCTTAAAAATAGATTAGCACCCTATGGATTCGTTTATCAGCCGGATCCGGCGAGTGAATCGGTATCAACAATGGGTGGAAATTTCGCAGAGAATTCAGGCGGGCCCCTGTGCTTTAAATATGGTGTTACCACGAATCATATGCTTGGAGCAGAGGTGGTCCTGTACAATGGTGAGGTGATCTGGGTTGGTGGTAAGGCCCTTGATAATCCCGGCTATGATTTAACTGGACTTCTTGTGGGCTCAGAGGGAACCCTTGCCATTGCCACTAAATTGCTCGTCAGGATTATGCCTGCACCTGAGACCAGAAAGACGCTCTTGGCCATTTTTGATACTCTGGCAGATGCTGCGAACACGGTATCAGACATTATCGAGGATGGTATTATCCCAGCCACTCTGGAGATGTTGGACAAGCTCACAATAGAGGCGGTTGAGGCATCAGTGCATGCAGGTTACCCTTTAGATGCAGAGGCCGTGCTCCTTATAGAGCTTGATGGTCTAAAGGATGGCATGGAGAGGATTGCCGATAGGATAATAGAGCTTTGCAAACAGAACGAGGTAAGGGATGTAAAGGCAGCAAAGGATGAGGCTGAAAGAACTCTTCTCTGGGCTGGCAGAAAAGGTGCATTTGGTGCAGTTGCTCGGCTTGAGACCAGCTACCTTTGTAACGATGGAACAGTTCCCAGGAATAAATTAACTGAGGTTTTAGAAAAGGTAGTAGCGGTAGGAAAGAGATACAATTTGCGCATTGCTAACGTATTTCATGCAGGGGATGGGAACCTCCATCCTTTGGTTTTGTTTGATGACAGGAATAAGGCAGACTTAGAAAAAGTCAAATTAGTAGGCACTGAGATATTAAAGATATGTGCAGAGGCAGGTGGTACCATAAGCGGAGAACATGGAATAGGGGCAGAGAAGATAAAAGAAATGGGTTTTATTTTTTCAGATGAGGATATTTCTTTGCTTAAGAAAGTAAAGACTGTCTTTGATCCAGAAGAGATTTTAAATCCTGGTAAAATTTTTCAAGAGGCGGCATAGACTTATATAAATATTTCAAGAAACCTTTAATATTTTCATGGAGATAGTGATGATTTCAAATTTAGAAGAGATCGTTGGCAGGGGCTATATAACTAATGATCCTGGCAAGTTAAAGGATTTCACTGTAGATGGAACAGTTCCAAAGGCGGTAGTCTATCCAGGAAATGAAGATGAAATCTCTCAAGTCGTTAAACTGGCTAATAAAGAAGATTGGGCCGTGATTCCTTGGGGTGGAGGGACGAAGATAGGGCTAGGTGGAATACCCCGGCAGGTTGATATTGTTATCTCTTTATGCAGGCTTAATAGTATTACAGATCTTGATTTAGGGAATCTGACTATTACAGCACAGGCAGGGATAACTCTTGACGAAGTTCAAAAGACCTTGGCTAGTAAAGGAAAGGGTTATTTTATACGCTTAGATCCACCATTTAGTAAGTTTGCTACCCTGGGAGGTATTGTTGCAACTAATTCGAGTGGACCAAGAAGGTTTCTATATGGATCATTGAGAGACATGATCTTGGGGATTGGTTTTATCGCCCCTAATGGGGATATTATCGGGGTAGGCGGAAAGACTGCTAAAAACGTCTCTGGGTATGATGTGGATAAATTACTGATAGGTTTTTTAGGAACTTTAGGCATTATAACACGCGTAACGTTTAAGCTTTTACCCTTGCCTGAGAAGAGCGCCACATTAGCTGTTATCCTTTCATCTCTTGAAGATACTCATGACTTCACCAGCGGTATGCTCAATTCAAATCTTTTTCCTGCATCCATCGAAATCCTAAATAAAACCACTATCAATGAACTGTCTATGGATATTCATGATAAAGGGAAATATGTTGTTGCCATGTGTGCTGAAGGCGTTAAGGAATCGGTAGATAGGCAACTCAAGGATATCGAGGAGATGGGTAAGAACAGCAAGGCTGTAGAAATGAGATCGTACTTGGGTGAAGACCAGGTAAATTTTTGGGGATCGCTCAGTGATTTTCCTAAGGCAGTTGCGGAGAGATATCCCTATGGGATTGCATGTAAATCGAACTTCCTAATCTCCAAGTCTGCAGAAATGGTAAAGTTATGGGAGGATAGGGCTATTAAAAATAGCTTGGATTGTGCCCTTATCTCACGAGTAGGCAATGGTGTTCTCTATTCCTATATCTTACTCAAGGATAGTATTACAGAGCACCTGGATGCCTTAGTAAACCATTTAAAGGACATGACAGAGGAAGCGGTAAAGAGGGATGGAAATTTGGTGATAGAATTTGCCCCCGTTGCATTAAAGGAAAGGCTTAGTGTCTGGGGTAGATTACGAGATGATTTCAAGATAATGCAAGGTCTTAAAAAACAAATTGACCCAGCCGGTATTCTCAATCCTGGCAGATTTATTGGAGGAATTTAGGCATGGATATCCTTGAATTAAAAGAACTAGAATATGATGAAGTTGCTAAATGTAATAGGTGTGGCTTTTGTCTCACCGTATGCCCTACATACAATGTGATGAAGACAGAGAGGCAGAATGCGCGCGGGAGAAATGCCTTGACGAGAGCCTCTATAGAGGGAAAGATATCACTAAGCAAAGAGGTAACGGATTCTCTGTTTAACTGTCTCGGCTGTGGTGCTTGTGAAGTAGCATGTCTCCCCAAGGTAAAGACAAAAGAGATTGTGCGGGCCGAACGAGCTCTTTTAGTGGATAGCGGGCAATATCCTGAATCCATAAAAATTGTAGCACAGTCGCTTGAGACAAATTATAATATATCAGATGAAGATAATGAGGATCGTGCTGAATGGAGGGAGGATGTCCCAGGCCTGCCTGAACATATTTATGAGAAAGACAGGGCCGATGTGGTATACTTTGTTGGCTGTGTGTCATCTTTCTTTCCTATGGTGCAAAAGATACCACAGAACTTCGTACAGATAATGGATAAGGGTGGAGTAGATTTCACTATCTTAGGGGGTAAGGAGTGGTGCTGTGGTTTTCCCCTCATACAGGCGGGGATGCCCGAGAAAGCTGAAAAGCTAAAGGAACATAATTTAGCGAAGATACAGGAAGTTGGGGCAAAAAGAGTGGTATTTTCCTGCCCTTCCTGTTATCGGACATGGAACGAGTTTTATGATACCGATGTGGAACTTATCCACTCCAGCCATCTGCTGGAAGAACTCATCAAGGGAAAGAAAATCTCCTTAAAGGAGTTAAACCTTACGGTTACCTATCATGATCCTTGTGATCTGGGCCGTAATAGTGGTGTGTACGAACCCCCGCGGGAGGTTTTGAGGATGATCCCAGGACTTAAGCTCGTTGAGCTTGAACACAATAGGGAGAAAGCTATCTGTTGTGGTGGAGGAGGAGATGTGGAAATGGCAAACCCGGACCTTACCTCTGAAATTGCCCAGATGAAGATAGATGAAATACAGAGGACAGGAACCAATATTGTTGTAACCCCATGTCAGCAGTGCATCAGGACTATAAGTACAAGGGCACGGAAGCAGGGGATAAAACTCAAGGTACTAGACCTTACTGAGATTGTTATGATGGCCATGGAATAGAAATATTAAAAGGATTTATAGACTCGTTTTATACCTGAAAGGGTGGATGTGTATATTTCCATAGCCTAAAAAAAGAGATCATAGGAAGGAGATAAAGTTGATTCTTGCACAGCTTTCAGTGTATCCACTTGGTGAGGGTACAAGTGTTGGTAGGTTTGTGAAGCAAGGTGTTAAGATTATCAAAGAGTCTAATTTCAATTATGAAATCGGTAGTTTTTCTACTGCGGTTGAGGTTCCGGATTTGGATTCTTTATTTCTCCTTGTAAAGAAGGTGCACCAAGCACACCTTGATGAAGGAGCCAAAAGGGTTGTTATTGATTTAAAAGTGGACGACAGGAGAGATAAAGATGCAACGTTAGAGAGTAAACGAAAATCTGTAAAATAAATAGTAACTGCTCAGGTATCTTGCCACAAAGGCACCAAGACACTAAGATTATAAAATTATTCTTTATAATAGACTTTTTAATCCCGATTTATCGGGATCGAAATTAATGAAAAAACTCCGTTATTCAATTTATATTCATCTTCTCTTTGGGTCTTTGTGCCTTGGTGGCTAAATAGTTACAAAATAATTAAAAAAAGGAGAAACGATATGGAAAAGAAATCAGATAGCGCTAAGACACCCCTTAAAATCCAGGACATGACATTCAGGGATGGCCATCAGTCTAATCTGGCTACAAGAATGAGAACAGAGGATATGATCCCCATTGCTGAAGAAATGGAAGATATCGGTTTCTGGTCTATGGAGGTCTGGGGAGGGGCAACCTTTGATACCATGCACCGTTTCTTGGGGGAAGACCCATGGGAAAGACCCAGGACACTTAAAAAATATCTCAAGAAAACCCCGTTTTCTATGTTGCTGAGAGGCCAGAACCTTGTTGGCTATCGTAATTATGCAGACGATGTGGCCAGGGCATTTGTGGACAAGGCATGTGAAATAGGCATTGATATATTCATGGTCTTTGATGCCCTGAATGATTTCAGGAATTTTCAGACCGTTGTGGAAAGGATAAAGGCCAACGGAAAACACTTTTCAGGTAATATCTGTTATTCCCTCACTGAGAGAACCTTAGGTGGTGATGTATTTAATTTAGACTATTTCATATCAAAATGCAAACAGCTCCAGGACATGGGAGCTGATAGCATACGTATCAAGGATATGGCCGGGCTTGTTGCACCGTATGATATCTATGAGCTTGTCACTGAACTGAAAAAAGTGATTACGGTCCCTCTTCATTTGCATACTCATTATACCAGCGGCATGGCATCCATGAGCTATTTGAAGGCCATCGAGGCAGGGATTGATATTGTTGATACCTGTCTCGCGCCCTTTGCCATGAGAACTGCTATGCCTGCCATAGAGCCCCTTGTTGTTACCCTGCAAGGCACCTCATGGGATACCGGGTTAGACCTGAATAAACTGCTTAAGTTAGATACCTATCTTGAGTCCATTGCACCAAAATATAGGGATTATCTTGCTACCAACCGGATGGCAGTGATCGATACAGGGGTCCTGGCCCACCAGATACCTGGTGGTATGATCTCTAACCTCATCAGCCAGCTGAAAGAGGCCAATGCCCTTGATAGGCTCCCTGAGGTCCATAAAGAGATACCGATTACCAGAAAGGAGTTAGGCACTCCTCCCCTGGTCACCCCTACATCCCAGATTGTTGGGGTTCAGGCAGTATTAAATGTATTGCTTGGAAAATATAAGATGATTACTACTCAGGTCAAGGACCTGGTGTATGGTCTCTATGGAAAGACACCCACACCCGTTGACCCGGAGGTACAGAAAAAGGTGCTCAAAGGGTATAAACGGGGTGAGACACCTATAACAGGCAGGGCTGCAGATTTTCTTGAGCCGGAGCTTGCCAAAGACAGAGAAGCGATTGGGGATCTGGCCAAAACCGAGGAAGACCTCCTTACCTATGCGCTGTATCCGACCACTGGTGAGCAGTTCTTAAAGTGGAAATACGGGGTAGAAGAAAAACCAGATAGCGTCAAGGCAAAGACCTTGGAGGATGTAAAAAGGGAGGATGAATTAATAGAAAAGGCCAGGGCTGAGGCCAGGGGGTAAGGAAGGATACTTCAGCTGTAATTACTCAGGTATCTTGCCACAAAGGCACAAAGTCACCAAGATTATAGAATTATTCTTTATAATAGCCTTTGTGTCTTAGTGTCTGAATAGTTATCTTCAGCTAATTATTATGTTTTTAGGGCAGTAATGATGGATTAGTCTATAGGAGGTCCTCGTGCATCCTGTATGGATAGTTTTAATTGGGTTTCTGGTAGGAATTATAGGGGGTTTTACCGGTATTGGCGGAGGGATCATTATAGTTCCCACTTTGTTGCTTTTAGGTTTTTCATCTCAGAAGGCAGTGGGAACTTCATTTTTATGTGTATTGCTTCTTTCTGTTTCAGCATTATTTGCGCATTTCAGGCTTGAGAACATTGATTACAAAATGGGTTTGTTTTTAGCCATAGGTGCAATTATTGGCGCACAGATAGGGGCCAGGATAACAGAGTTGGTACCTACTGAGATATTTAAAAAGCTATTTGCAATAATGCTTGTCCTGATTGCAATAAGGATTTTTTTTCAAAGATAGGAGATTTGGGAATTTAATTTTGATGGACTCTTAAAAAGTCGTTTTACCTGTCATTGCGAGGAGTCACGCCAAAGCGTGACGACAAAACAATCTCCTGATTTCAACCAGTTACATTCCATGAGATTGCTTCGCTACACTCGCAATGACTACATGAGGGACTTTTTACGAGTCTATCAATTTTAAAAGGAGAAATTGTGGCCGGATCCTTCTATGATTTTTAAGGGCTAAAACTGGATTTCTGGATCTGTAGATAATCGAATGTAGAGACAGAAAAAAAACAAAAAAGAATTTGACAATTTAGTAACAACGGAGTTATTGATAGCAGCGGTTTGTGCAAGGAATACGTTTTCTGTTTTTTTTAAGGAGTTACTATGCTTGAAATAAGGCTTCATGGAAGAGGTGGCCAGGGTGCTGTAACCTCTGCAGAGCTATTAGCCCTATCAGCTATTAACGAGGGAAAATATGGGCAGGCATTTCCTTCCTTTGGCCCGGAGAGACGGGGGGCGCCTGTCGTAGCATTCTGCAGGGTGGATGATAAACAGATTAAGATTCGCTCGGAAATAAATAATCCAGACCTTGTGCTGGTGCTTGATCCATCCATACTGCGGATTGTTAATGTTACGGCAGGGCTAAAGGACGATGGAATTCTAATAACCAATACTAAGTATACGGCCGATGAGATTGGAAAGGAATTGGGCTTAAAATGCAAGATTGCTGTGGTGAATGCCACGAGGATCGCCAGAGAGGAATTGGGACTGCCTATTACTAATACAACCATGCTTGGGGCGTTATTAAAGGCTCGAGCTTTTGTGGACCCTGAATCCCTGATTGGACCATTAAAGGATAGATTCGGCAGGATAGCAGAAAAAAATATTAAGGCCTTTAAAAGGGCCTTTGAAGAGACACAACTTGCGTTTTGAATATAGAGGGGTATGAAAGTGAGCAAGACAAGACAGGACTTAACCTGGCAGGAACTCGAAATAGGGGCTACTATCATTACACCGGGCAATTCAGACGAATACAAAAGCGGTGATTGGAGATCCATACGACCGGTTGTAGATAAGAAAAAATGTATAAAATGCGGCACTTGTTATATATTTTGCCCGGATGCCGCAATTTATGAGACAGAGGACGGCTTTTTTGAGGCAGACATGTTCTACTGTAAGGGGTGCGGGATTTGTGCTAATGAATGCCCCACCCAGGCCATAGAAATGGTTGAGGAGGAAGAGTAATGGGGAAGAGAATCGGACTGGAGGTTTCACTATCTGCTGCAGAGGCAGTGAGAATGGCAAATGTGGATTGTATTGCTGCCTATCCCATTACGCCCCAGACACATATTGTTGAACACCTTTCTGAGCTGGTAAATGATGGTGACTTAGACGCAGAATTTATACCGGTGGAGTCCGAACACTCTGCCATGAGTGTAAGCGCCGGTGTGTCTGCTGTTGGGGCAAGGGCCTTCACCTGCACCAGCTCCCAGGGACTTGCCTTGATGAATGAAATTGTTCATATAGTTGCCTCCATGAGGCTGCCCATTGTGATGATTCTGGCAAACAGGTCTATGTCAGGGCCTATTAGTATCTGGAATGACCACACGGACGTTATGTCTATACGGGATTGCGGATGGATACAGGTATTTGCCAATAATGGTCAGGAGGTCTTTGATAACGTGCTTTTTGCTTACAGGGTGGCGGAAAGCCAAAAGGTTATGCTTCCACTTATAATCAATATTGATGGTTTTATATTAACCCATGTGATTGAGCCTGTAGAATTCTGGGAGAAAAAACAGGTAGAACAATATCTTCCGGATTTTAAACCTATTCATACCTTACATCCTGACAGGCCTGTCACTATGGGGGGTGTTGGGATGCCGTATGTATTTTCAGAGGCAAAGGTTGCCCAGGATGAGCCTTTAATACAATCAAAAGCTGAGATCATAACTGCATGGAAGGAGCTCGGAGATATTGTTGGCAGATATTACAAGCCAATAGAAACATATAGAACGGAGGATGCAGAGACATTATTTGTTACCCAGGGCAGTTTTGGTGAAACCGTGTCACTGGTTGTTGATGCCCTGAGAGACAAAGGGGAATCAGTTGGACTCGTTATGGATAGACTCTGGAGGCCATTTCCCTTTGATGAATTTAGAGAGGCTACGAGCCAGGCGAAGAACTTGATTGTTATTGACAGGGCAATATCCTATGGAGGACAGGGTGGCCCGCTGGCCATTGACATACGCTCTGCTCTTTATAAGGGAGAAAATCAACCAAACATAACCAATTTTATCTGTGGCCTGGCCGGAAGAGATGTAACCATTAATGATTTTAAGAATATTTATCATAAGGCCATGGAAAAGATAAAAGAAAATCCTCGAGAAGAAGATTTTGAATATTATGGAGTAAGAGGTAAGTAATGGAAATAGTTGAGCCAACCAATGTATATGCATATAAGCTTATTACCAAAAAAGACTATTTTGCGCCGGGCCACAGGGCATGTCAGGGTTGCGCGGAGGCCCTGGCTGTAAGACTTGTTGCCAAGGCCCTCGGAAGAAATGTGATTGTTGCCTCTGCTACCGGTTGTATGGAGATTATATCATCTCCTTGGCCTTTTACAAGCTGGAGAGTCCCCTGGATACATGTTGCATTTGAAAATGCAGCAGCGGTTGCATCAGGCGTAGAGGCAGGCATGAAGGTCTTGATGAGAAAAGGGAAAGTGCCGAAAAAAAAGATAACCTTTCTTGCCATGGCAGGTGATGGAGGAACCAGTGATATTGGTGTTCAGGCCTTATCCGGTGCCCTTGAGAGAGGGCATGATTTTATTTATATATGCTATGATAATGAGGCATATATGAATACTGGCATTCAGCGTTCATCCTCTACACCATATGGGGCGTCTACTACTACATCTCCTGCAGGAAAGGTGATACCCGGTCAGATGACCTGGAAGAAAAATATGCCTGAAATCGCTGCAGCCCATAGTATACCCTATGTTGCAACAGCCTGTCCAAGTTATCCTATAGATCTTGTAGAAAAGGTAAAAAAGGCAGCAAAAATAAAGGGGCCAGCATATATTCATATTCTGTCAGTCTGCCCTACGGGGTGGAGGCTTCCCCCGGCGCTTTCCATAAAGGCCGGTCGTCTGGCAGTTGAGACAGGCGTATTTCCCTTATATGAGATAGAGTATGGGCGCTATCGATTTACCGGAAAGATAGAAAAATTGAGACCTGTCGAGGAATATTTAAAGATACAGGGTCGGTTCAGGCATCTGAGTGAAGAAATGATCGATACAATCCAGAAGAGGGTTGTTGAGGAATATGAAAAATTAGAGAAAAAGGTAGAAATGACTGAAGGAGACTAAATGAATCAAAAGGGTATTGATAAAATATTAGAAAAGCACGGGTATGAGGATTCTTCTATAATTGCTATCTTGCAGGATCTACAGGAGGAGGACAACTATCTTTCTGAAAATGACCTGGTCTACATTTCAGAAAACCTTCCCATTCCTTTGGCGAGGGTATATAGAATAGCCACATTTTATAATGCCTTCAGCCTCACACCTCGGGGGAAGTATCCTATTAGCGTGTGTTTGGGGACGGCCTGCCATGTCAGAGGAGCCCCAATGGTGCTTGACAGGTTGAGATTGGAGCTTGGGATTGATGTTGGCGGAGTGACAGAGGATGGTCTTTTTTCTCTCGAAACCGTCAACTGCCTGGGTGCGTGTGCCATGGGTCCTATTGTTGTCGTTGGAAAAGATTATCACGGGCAAATGACCCCTGCGAAAGTGGGATCTGCACTTAAAAAATATAGAAAAACATCTAAGGAATAGAGATGAAAAGCATTAATACTCCCCAGGAGCTTGAAAAAATCAGGAAAGAGATTGTAGGTGGAAGAGACCCTGAAAAACCATGTATAGCTATTACCTCAGGAACATCCGCCAGGGCGTATGGATCAGAGAAGGTTATTGATACCTTGCGGGCAGCATTAAAAAAGCAAGGATTAACAGAAAAGATAGACATAAGGATAACAGGTGGTCAGGGTTTTGATGAAAGGGAGCCGCTGCTCATTGTGTATCCCCAGGATATATTATATCAGCAGGTTAAGCCGAAGGATATATCAGAGATAGTTAGTGAAACATTGCTTGGAAACCGCATTATAGACCGCCTTCTTTACAAGGACCCTCAAACTGGGGAGAAGATTGTAAATAAGGACGACATCCCATTTTATAAGGCACAGACTCCCTATATTTTTGGAAATAATAGTAAAATTGATCCTACCTCAATAGAGGATTACTTCACAATAGGAGGTTATTCGACTCTGGCAAAGGTTTTAACGGAATTTTCTCCAGAACAGGTCATTGATATAATTAAAAAATCGGATCTCCGAGGCAGGGGCGGCGGTGGCTTCCCTACAGGCATGAAGTGGGAATCGTGCAGAAATGCCCCTGGAAATAAACACTATGTGATTTGCAACGCAGATGAGGGGGACCCCGGTGCATATATGGATAGAGGGTTATTGGAAGGAAACCCTCACAGCATATTAGAGGGTATGATGATCGGGGCATATGCAATCGGTTCAGATGAGGGCTATGTATATGTGCGGTATGAATATCCCCTTGCCTCTGAAAACGTAGAAAAAGCCATAGGACAACTCAGGGATTGTGGATTGTTGGGGGAAAATATCCTTGGCACGGCATTTAATTTTGACATCAAGGTAAGCAGAGGTGGTGGCGCCTTTATCTGCGGCGAATCAACGGCGCTTATGGCCTCGCTTGAAGGAAAGGTAGGTGAGCCAAGAGCAAAACATATCCATACCGTTGAAAGTGGGCTGTGGGATCAGCCGACTGATCTCAATAATGTGGAAACATGGGCCAATGTGCCCCTTATTATAAACAAAGGGGTTGACTGGTACACGAGCATAGGGACTGAAGGCAGCAAAGGAACAAAGATTTTTTCCCTGGTAGGAAAGGTTAAAAATACTGGCCTTGTTGAAGTCCCCATGGGAATGACAATAAAAGAAATTGTATATGACATTGGCGGGGGTATCGCTGGAAATGGCACACTTAAGGCAGTACAGACTGGAGGGCCTTCAGGCGGCGCTATTCCTGCCTCATTGATAGACATGCCGGTAGACTATGACAAACTCAAAGAGGTAGGTTCTATGATGGGATCTGGCGGCATGATTGTTATGGATGATAAAACATGTATGGTAGATATTGCCAGATACTTTATGAATTTTTTAAAGGATGAGAGTTGTGGCAAATGCACAACCTGTAGAGAAGGCACACGGCGCATGTATGAGGTGCTTGACGCAATTACTCAGGGCGAAGGGAAAGATGGAGATATTGAACTCCTGGAAGAGCTAAGCTGGATAGTAGCTGAGGGCTCTCTCTGCGCTCTTGGTCAAACGGCTCCGAATCCTGTACTGAGCACTATCCGATATTTCAGGGATGAATATGAGGCGCATATCAAAGAGAAAAGGTGCCCGGCAGGTGTCTGCAAGGCCCTTATAACGTACTCTATCGATGAAGAAAATTGCACCGGTTGTGGTGCATGCAAAAAGGTGTGTCCAGTAGAGGCAATTACAGGTGAGAAAAAAGAGCTTCACACGATAGATCCTGATAAATGCATACGCTGTGGGGCCTGTATTGCTGCCTGTAATTTTGATGCAGTTAAGGTAGCTTAAAGTAAAGTGCCTTTTTCAGTATTTTTTTATGAAGACAGTTAGCAAGCAAAATGGGAAGGTTATTTAAAGATGATTAAATTTACAATTGATGGAGTGGAAGTAGAGGCAGAAGAGGGGCAATACGTTCTTCAGGTTGCCCTGGATAATGGTTTTGATATCCCTCATCTTTGCTACCATGAGGCCCTTGAACCTTATGGCGCATGCCGCCTCTGTCAGGTAGAAATCACCAACGGCAACAGAACAAGGCTTACTACATCATGTAATTATCCAGCGCTTGAAGGCATTGATGTTCAGACAAGCACGGAGAAGGTTATTAAGGCCAGAAAGATGGTTATAGAGTTGTTATTGGCCAGATCCCCCAATGTGTCTATTATTAAGGAGTTGGCTGAGGAATATTCGGTAGGAACGCCACGATTTAAGCTTGGAGACGATGACTGCATCCTCTGTGGTTTGTGTGAAAGGGTCTGTCGGGAGATAGTTGGTGTTGAGGCCATTTCCTTCCTGGGAAGAGGCTCTGATAGAAAGGTGGGGCCACCATTAGGGATCAACCCCCAAACATGTATAGGATGTGGCGCCTGTGCATATGTATGCCCTACGGATTGCATAAAGGTTGAGGAAAATGAAAACGAGAGAACTATTGTTCGATGGGAAAGGACCCTTCCTATGAAAAAGTGCAAGGTTTGCGGAAGAAGCTTTGCCCCATGGTTTCAGTTAGACTATTTCGGAAAAATTACCGAAGGGATCCCAAAAGATTTCTGGGATAAATGCCCTGACTGTAGATAAGCACTCTGCGTCGGAAACTTGAAACTATTAGTTCGTATCATTAAAAACTTTACAGCATTCTGTCATTGCGAGGAGCGAGAGCGACAAAGCAATCTCATTGGAATTTCAAGGTGTTAGAGATTGCTTCGCTGCGCTCGCAATGACCTTGTTTTAGCCTTTTATTTGTCTATGTTTTAATGAAACACTATACTAGATAAAGACCATAATCAAATCCGGCATTCAATATCCAATATCAAGTTTCTAATTTCAGGTTTCAAAGAGGGAGGTTGCAATGGACTGTGTCTTTTGTAAGATTATTGATGGAGAGATACCTGCAATTAAGGTATTGGATGAGGAACTGGTAGTTGCCTTTATGGATATTAATCCTTCAAGTAAAGGCCACATGCTGGTAGTCCCAAAAAATCACGTCGAGAACATATTTGAAATACCAGAAAGCGATTTAACAGCTCTTATCAAGGCGGTAAAAAGATGTGCAAAGGCAGCGAAAGAGGCGCTCAATGCAGAGGGCATAACTATTCTTCAACTTAATGGCAAGGCATCAGATCAGATAGTGCCCCATCTTCATATTCACATCATACCCAGATGGAAAAATGATGGACTATCAATGTCCACGTGGGAAATGAAACAGGGTGATATGGAAGAGATACAAGATATAGCCCGGAAGGTAAAGGAACATATCTGATTTTCCCGATTTCCTAAAATCCCTCCACGAGAAATACCTTCAATCTATTGCGGCAGTTCCCCGATATTTTCATAATCAATTGCACTCATCTTATCTTCAATTTATGTCATATGGCCTTCATTGCGGCTTTGCGACCTATAGAGCCACTCGGCTGTTCGCAAAAGGCGTTCATCATCATTGAAAGCACCCACCAGCTGAATCCCTACGGGAAGGCCTGTGTGTCCTTTCAATAGTGGAAGACTAATGCAAGGCAAACCACAAAGCGTCCAAATCGTACAAAAAATTGGACTTCCAGTTGACTCTAAATTGTGTGGAGCCTCACCAGTTGTGGCAGGAGTCAAAATGGCATCAAACTTAGTGAAAATATTTTCGAACGCTGCATTAAGGACTGGTATCTTTTCAACAGCCCGGTTGTACTCAATAGCAAGAATTTTTTGCCCACGTTCTATCATTTTACGAAGAACTTTACTTAACCTTGACGTACCTCTTTCATATTCTTTTGCAAAACTTGTTGCGAAATCTGTTTCCATTATTATTCGATGAGTTTCTACTGCCTCTTCAAAAATTGTTGGAAGTTTAACCTCCTCCACAACATTTGTGCCAAGTTTGTCCACAAATTTTTCAAAATCATGTTTAGTTTTATTTTCAGCATAATGCCAAACAGGAGATTTTATAAAGGCAAGGCGAGGTGAAGCAGGAGGCGGTTGACTTACAAATTTACGTAACTGTCGTTTTGCACGCGCTCTCATACTCGGGTCATGCTTGTCGAATACCATGAGCTCTTCACAAATTAAAGCGATATCTTTAATGCTTCGTGCAAAAACTCCAACATGATCCAGATGCCATGACTGATGTAAAACATTGTGACGAGAAATTGTGCCATGGGTAGGTTTATAACCTATAACTCCGCAATAAGCTGCCGGGCGGATAATAGAGCCATTGGTTTGTGTTCCAATAGCAAGAGGTACCATATTGGCAGCTACAGCTGCCGCTGATCCGCTAGAGGAACCACCTGGAGAACATTCTAGATTATGAGGATTTTTTGTTTTTCCAGGATTATAAGTAGCTAGTTCCGTTGTTACAGTTTTACCCATAATAATAGCCCCAGCTGACCGTAGTAATTTTACAACAGTAGCATCTTCGTTCGGGTTACGACCTGCATGGAGAATAGTTCCGTTTTCTGTGGGCATATCAAAAGTGTCAAAAATATCTTTTATGCCTACCGGAACACCATGAAGAGACCCAACAGGTCTTCCCGCCATTATCATATGATCCGCAGCCTGCGCTTGTTCTAAAGCATAACTAGGATCTATAAAGGCCCATGCTTGGATGTCATTTTCAATTTCATTAATACGACTAAGGCATGCCTTAACCAGTTGTTCCGAACTAATATTTCGCTCTCTAATCTCTGAAGCGGCTTGAGTGGCTGATAATTGAGTTATTTCGATTTGAAAAACTCCTAATCTTAAAGAATTAGATCAGCAAATATGATGGACTCGTAAAAAGTCCCATTTCCCCTCCCATCCCAATAATGGCACCATCGAAAACAAATTTTACCACAGCCTCTTTTCTGCTCATCACTTTATTGTTCTTTGATACCTTGGACATAGAGATTTCCCAGTCAAAATACCCGAAATTCTCTTTGACAATTAAATCACAGATCAACAATTACATAACTAACTATATGATAATATTGTTTAATTTATTCTCAGTCACTCTGCTTTCTTCCGATATAATTTCCCTGCTCGCAATACTGTTGTCGGAATGAGTCGTTCTTTAGCAATACGAATTTGCCCGTGTGAGTCCGAAAACTCGAATGCTCCTATCTCCAACTTGAAAATTGCTGCATCGCCCCATGCGCCAACTTTTAAAGTACCTATTTGGTCGGACATACGAAGTGCCTGAGCTGGAGTTGAGGTAATTTTTGCGAGGGCATCGTCAAGAGACAAACCAAGGTGAAGAAATTTATTAACTGTGGTGATAAGGTCGTAGACCGGCCCATTAACGTTATAAAAATGAAGGTCACTAGAAATCGTCTGCGGATGAAAGTTTTGTCGTAAGGCACGTTCTGCAACATCCCATTTAAAGCTGCCTTCGCCATGTCCGACATCGAAAATCACCCCTCGTTCAACTGCCTCATGCACTGATTTGCGGATGTTGCCATTAACATCTAAGATACCAATATCTTTACCATGAAAGCAGTGAGTAAGGATATCATACTCACGCATAACTTCAAGGATATCATCGATCGAATGGCACCAGGCCTCATGTGGATGAACCATTATTGGCAATCCAACCGCATCGGCAGCTTCGCGGGCGAGGTATAAAGGTCGAATACCAGCTGACTCGCTAACAACTCTGTTTTTGCTAAGCCGCACCTTGACACCCAGAATTAAATCACGCTGCTTTTCGATCATATCCACGGCTTTGGGCACGCTGGCATATTGTATGTCGTGCAATTCACCAATTTCTCGAGTAATCATCCCTGCTGAGGAGATATTGAGTAGCGCGAATAGGCGAGTAGCACTAACCTCAATGATATATTTTCTAAACCCCTGAAAGGTATCTGCGCCTTTATTATCTTACACAACTTATTTCTTTATACTATATGGGCTAGCTCATATTTTTCAAGCCGAGCTGTGGTCTGACAGCTACTTTAGGAAGCCACGCATACCCATTTGACTCTCGCTACAGTCCATATGCTTCCTGAGCACACGTTCGATTTCAACTGCAACCCCAGTGCGGCAATCATATCATCACAGACTCACTATGGCTGCGTACCCACATACACCCCTCAGTCCCGAGGGGTTGATCTCAGCAGCCATATCCTCCAGTTCAATTCCTGCCATCGCTTCATGGGTCCTTGTGACAAACAAGAATTGTCGTTGATTGCATATCCTGCCCTCAAAGAGCTAAATACTTAACGAGAAAATTTCGGTCCTTGACTTGAGTGCTATCAAGTTCGGCTACAACACGACCCTTGTCCATGGCGTAAGCACGCTGCGCTAAGGCCGTGATAAGACCGATATTTTGCTCCACGAAAAGAATCGTAAGCATCTCTGTCTTGTTGAGTTCTATAAGCGAAGTGCCAATTTCCTGAATAATTGATGGCTGAATACCAGCCGAGGGCTCGTCGAGCAGCAGCAATTTCGGTCCCCCGACGAGAGCTCGGCTGATTGCAAGCATATTCTGCTCTCCACCACTCAGTGTACCTCCAAGCTGGTAACGTCGATCCTTCAGGATAGGGAAATATTTATAAATAAGATCATACCGTAAACGGCGGTTCTTGTTCGCGCTATTTACCTGCTCACCCGTCAGCAGGTTCTCATTTACGGTCAGTTCGGGAAAAATCTGCCGACCTTGAGGAACATAACCAATGCCCTTTGCACTCCGTTTTCGGGCTGCCAGATGAGTCATGTTATCTCCTCGGAAATGTATCGAGCCGGCCCTCGCAGGAAGGAGACCGATAACAGTCTTCATAAGGGTTGTCTTACCCACCCCGTTTCTTCCGATGACTGCAACGACTTCTCCCTCTTCAAGCGATAGGTCAACCCCTTGCAAAATGTCGCCGCTTCCGTAGCTCGCATAAACATCAGAGATTTGGAGTATTCCTCCAGCCATTCACTGCTCCCCAAGATAAATTTTCCGGACTTCTTCGTTGGCCTCGATCCAAGACAAAGACCCTTCAGCAAATACGCGACCTTGGTGTAGTACAGTAACTAGGTCTGCGACATGCCTAATGAACTCCATATCGTGCTCAACAACGAGGATTGTTAGCCCACTCTTGGTCAGCTTCTTGACCAATTCAGCTGTCTGCCACGTCTCTTCCGGCGTCATTCCAACGCTTGGTTCGTCGAGCAGCAAAAGTCTTGGTCTCGTCGCGAGGGCGAGGCAAATTTCCAGCCACTGCTTTTGAGCGTGCATCAGGCTCCCCGCCAGCTCATCTACGGAGGCCTCAATACCGAACATTGACAGTGCCCAGTACCTGTCATCTAAGTTTTCTTCGCCGGAGGAGCCATTATGCCGATAGGCGATGTCGAGATTCTGTGCGAGTGTCAGCGTCTCGTAGATTCGTGTTGTCTGGAACTTCATGCTTATTCCTCGCCTGACGCGCTGATAAGGTGGCAAGTGAGAAATTTCGTTTCCTTGAAACACGATTGACCCGGCGTCTGAAGAATAACGACCGGTGATAAGATTGAACAAAGTGGACTTACCTGCACCGTTCGGTCCTATCAAGCACCTCAACTCTCCCTCTTGAACCGCCAGAGACAGGTCCATCACTGCTTTGATCCCGCCGAAGGTCTTCGAAACGTTTATCACCTCCAACATCACCGGTCGCACCTCCTTTATTGCCGCCCCTGATACGGGAATGTCCTCTCTGGCGGAAACATCTGATGGTGCCGGAATCCCAGGCTGAGTCTCGAGAGGAGCTGATATGCGATGTATCCGAGTGGTCGGTGTCCTTCTTGCGAAAAACCTTGTAAATTGTTCTCCGATAGTCAACAGTATGCCCCGAGGGTAGAACATCATAACTGTAAGGAGAATAACTCCATTGACGAGAAACGCATATTGTCCGCCATAAACTGCAAGAAAATCCCCGATGTATCCCAGGGTGATCGTACTTATCATCACCGCCAAAAGGCTTTCCTTCCCTCCAACCACCGTGTATAACACTGGCATCACTGCGCTGATGAGTCCCATGCTGGATGGGTCGATGAAATTCCCCCACCAGACATACATCATCCCACTCAGCCCCGCCAATAGAGCCGAAATTACAAAGACAACCACCTGAATTAAGTTGACATTATGTCCGAGCATACGAGTGCGCTCGATATCCTCACGTATGGCAATGATGATATCACCCCATCTAGAATTCCCCAGCATTCGAATCAGAAGAAACAAAAGAATACTACCGAATACAACGAGATAATACAGACTTTTCGTTCCGCTAGAAAATTCTATACTACCTAATTTTAAGGAAACGATGTCATTTATTCCGTTGAAACCTCCAAGCAGGGCGCGACCGACGCGCCACTCGTACCCCGCAGTTTGACCCAAAAACAGCTCTAAGATGAGCGTCAAGGCCAGGGTGAGAATTGGAACAATCCAATTGCTTACCTGACTGTAGAAAAAGAAGTAGCCGAACAACGCTGCAACAAGACCCGTTGCCACAAGCCCTGATAGCAACCCTAAGACGGTCACAAGCGACGCATTGCCAAAGTTAATCGTGACGATCGCATAAACATATCCGGCGATTCCGAAGAAAGCTACCTGCCCGAAACTGAGTATGCCGCAATAGCCCCACAAAAGGCACAGTCCCAAGGTTATGGGGACGAAAAGGAAAAAGAAAACAATATTTGATAGGATAAAACACGAGGCAAAGGCCGGATAGATCAGTATAGCGGTCAATATAAGGACGAATACTAGCCACATGGTCTTGGAAACATCCCATTTACCTCGATGCTTAAGTAATAGAAGGAAAAAACTCATAATTGTAACCGCTGAGTTGCATGACTATGACGGCTGCGGAAATCCCTGATAAATCCGGATATTCCTTTGGGCATCACACGGATAATTAAAAGCGCCGCAATCAGGATACCGACCCTGCCGACGAACGTCCCAAATAAGGCGGTAAGGGGTGTGGCTATGGCGGCGAGAATCGCGCTGCTAGCAAGGGCTCCAACTATTGGGTTCTCACCACCGCCTACAACGACCACAATGAACGCCATTGCGATAAAGGTCGTTCCCATGAGCGGAACTAGCGACATCGTTGGTGCATACAACGACCCAGTCAGGCCAGCTAGCCCAGCGCCTATGGCGAACGCAAGCGTCCCGATATGTACGGTGTTAATCCCTATAGCTTCGGCCATCTCCCCATCTTGCATAGTGGCTCGAGTAAAGATTCCGGCGCGTATCTTGTAAAAATACAACCAGAGCCCGAACACCAAAAACAATGCGATGACGAAAAGGAGAAGGCGGTAGCCAGAGTACGAATAAATGCCAATGGAAAATTGCCAGCTCGGTAAGGGAATCGGTCGCATCCAAGGGCCAAGCACGATGAGTGTTCCTTGAGTGACGATAAGGCTGATACCCCAGGTTGCCACCATTGCCCCAATTCTGTTCTGGGAAAACCGGCGGACAACGAACCTCTCGAGGAAGAGGCCGAATAGACCCGCCGTGGCAATACTCAACAAAAAACAAAGCCACAAGGGAACACCAGCGTAATAAGACATACTTGTTACATATGCCCCGATCATTATAAGCTCGCCATGGGCGAGATTTATTATGTCAAGAACCCCAAGAATTATTATGAGACCCAGGGCCGACAATAAGAGGAACGCCATGTTGTCGGCGAATTGATAAAATAGATTGCCTGCTAGATCAATAATCATTTTCGAATCCCTCGTGTATTTTTCACTGCTTAAAATTGATACGTTTAGCTCAATAAAGCTGTAGACCACCTCCGGCAAGGCAATATGTAAGCTCCCGCTTATGCTGGGTCAAGCGGGAGCTTTAGCGCTTCGTCATAGGTACTTCTTGAAGTATGGGTCGTCATTGGGAGTGTACTGCTTAGATTCGGGATGGCCAATGAGGTTAACGCCGAGGCGACGCGTCCACCATGGTTCGATGGATGGCCACTCCTTCACGAAGGATATGTTGTGCTTATCGTCAGACTTCGCGAGACGGATATAATGGCTCATGTGATGTGTCGCCGGATCCATGAACACATAACCTTCAGGGGCCTCAATTCCGATGCCAGACTCAAGAGCCTTTATGACCTCTTCCTTGTCGGTTGTACCGGCCAGCCGCACCGCCCTGGCCCAGAGGTGGGTCGACAGATAGGACAGCTGACACAACTGGTTGACGTAAGGCTCGCCGGGAAACATTTTTCGGAATCGCTTCACAAACGCAATGTTGCGCGGAGTCGGGATTTCCTCCATGTAATTGACTGCGTTGTGCATGTTCGAGATCGCCGGCGCGGCGAAACGAATGTGCTCATAGCCCTGTGCCATGTTGGTTGTCGCTCCCATGGGAAGACCGGAGAGACCAGCCGCTCTCGCCTGCGGGTAATAGTTAGTGTGGTTCTCTCCAGACAGGTAGACCATCAGCCAGTCTGGCTTCGCCCGTTGGATGTTCGCGATTGTCGAGCTGAAGGTTGAGACGCTCAGTGGTATGGACTCTTCTCCGATGACCTTCGCGCCAAGGATAGGTGCCATTGCCCGCGTCCACATAGCGCTCAGCTGGCCGAAGTTGTAATCCGCTAAAATAATGTATATCTTGGGGCCAAAGTTTTCGATGCAATACTGAATCACGGGAATGATCTGCTGTTCAGGCAAAGCGCCGGAGCAGAACGTGTATTTGTCGGCAACACCTCCCTCATACTGCGAGTTGTAGAAATACAACATCTTTTGTTTGTACATGATCGGCCTGACTGCCTCGCGGTGCGAGCTCATGCCAGCGCCCATAATTATATCGACCTTATTGTCCAAAATTAGACGCCTTGAAAGGGATTGATAACGACGGTTGTCGGACTGCGTATCGGGGGAAATCAGTTTGATCTGCCGACCCAGCAATCCTTTCTCTCCTGACTTGATAAGTATGTCGTCCGTCTCCTTGTAGACTATGGTTTTCTTATCGATTAATGGCCCGCCGTCGGTTACGATGCGATCCTTTATGTTGCTCGTAGGGGACTTGGCGGCATGTTGTCCTAAGGCACCTAAGCCGCCGGGACCGGTCGGACCACCCCTGAGGGTGTAACCCTCGTTGATTTCCTTAATAGCAAGTTGAGTTGCGTGATACTTCGGGGTGCCCTGATACGCAGCGATTCCCGAACGGTCCTCGAGGAGGCCAAATTTTATGGGCCCCTCCTTGGCGCTCTGGGCCCGGAGGATTGCTGGAGCCCCAATCACCGAAGCTGCGCTAACCACTGCACCAGCGAGAGCAGTTTTCTTGACGAACTCCCGTCGTGTGAGACCGGAAGTTTCATCATCGAATTGAAAATAGGTGGTATGATTAGCACCCGTATTATCCTTCGATTTGCTATCTCTACTCTTCTTGTCATTCGACATGACGAATCTCCTTTCTTTACTTAAGGTTAACCGCTGAGAGGAGCAAGACACCAGGCTACCATAACCCGGATAGTGTAGCGATTTAATTAGCATAATATATATACTTCTTGCTCCCTGTCCCTGCCATACACCGAGTCAAACCCGCTCTCCGAGCCATCTATGACTGTACCCTCGAAGTCTTTGTCTAGCTCGGTGTTTAGTTATAAAAATCACCTCCTTTCGTGCGCTTGTAATAAGGTCTATGCACCCAAGATCTGATTTTTGATAGACAAAAGTTGCATAATATTAACTGTTTCTAAAAAACAGCAACCCCACACGCGTTATTGGTTCCACGATAAAGTGCATTGCCACTCCGCCGCTTCGGCGACCTTTAGTTTTGCCCTGTCAAACCTTGCCAACGCACAGTCATAGAGCAGGTACCCGATTCTTCCAATCATGTCGGGATTCATAGGCATGAGCGACCCGTAACACCGTCTCTTCGGCAAACGGTTTCCCTGCAATTTGTAATCCGATCGGCAGTTTGTGTGAGTCGAAGCCACAGGGTATGGAAATTGCTGGCAGACCAGCAAGATTAAATGGATATGTGAGACGCCAAGAGGCGGCAAGCACACTCTCTTCTTCGCCACCAATGGTTACAGCAGATTGATCCAATTTCCATGCAGTGATTGGCGTTGATGGCGTGACGATTACGTCGACCGACTTGAACACTTTGCGTAGATCCGATATCAATACTCGCCTGAATTGCTCTGCTTTAAGATAGTCCGTGGCAGCAACAAATTTGCCAAGCTCTACCATGGTCCTCACATCGGGCTGGAAATACTGCTGAAGACCCTTTTCAAGTTTCTTCTCATGATAACATGATGAGGACGCCAATTCGATCGCGAATATTGCTCCGAGGCCATATCGTAAAATCGGCAAGTTGAACTCGAGTATTCCTGCTGAAGCTTTAGAAAGTTCGTCCACCGCACTCTCTACGGCCCAATGGACGTCTTCATCATTGCGATCGAAGAAATGATTACGACATACACCGATTTTCAGGTCATGAATGGACTCGCCGAGCGACCTCGTATAGTCGGGAACCGGCGCAGAGCTGCTAGATGGATCTTCCGGATCGTATCCAGCTAAAACGTTCAAGAGCAGGGCTGCATCCTTGACCGTCTTCGTGAGAGTCCCGGCATGATCCAGGGACCAACTGTGCGTGACGATACCATTCTTGCTTACTCGTCCATAGGTTGCTTTCAGCCCGACTATCCCACACAAGCTCGCAGGAATTCGCACGGAGCCACCTGTATCAGATCCGAGCGCAGCCACACATAGCGAGGCGGCGACTGCAGCCCCAGAGCCCCCACTTGAGCCACCCGGAACGCGATTCACATCCCATGGATTCCGAGTTGGCGGTGTGACGTTACCCCAGGCGAACTCATGCATATTGGTCTTGCCTATGAGTATTGCCCCGGCTTGCCTGAGACGACGGACTGTAGTTGCGTCGACATTGGGAAACAAGATTCCCGGTGCTTTGGTCCCGGCGGTAGTAGGAATGCCCTTCGTCAGGTAATTGTCCTTTAAGGCGATTGGGATGCCGTGGAGCGGACCGCGGTAGTGCCCATCCCTGATTTCCTTTTCAGCCTGCTCCGCCGCCTCTCTGGCCGACTCAACGACGAACAGAAAGGCTTTAATACTCTCGTCATATTTCCTGATGCAGTTAAGCATGCGTTCGGTGAGCTTGACAGGTGACAGCTCTCGAGATTGAATTTTCGTGGCCAAGATTTCTATCGGCAGAAATGCAATATCCTTTTTAGTCATTCTGGCCCTCCCTATAAGTCGCCTTAGCATCGAAGACCACAACAGGGGGAACATCGGATAAATCGAGTTTGCGAAGTTTTGTGATCTCATCGAGTATTCCCGTCAATTCAGAGACAAGTTCATCCAACCTGTCACTCTCGAAGTCTACCCCGAAGATTTGGGGGCATAACTCTGCAAGCTTGCTCGAAGAAATCTTTTTCATGGCACCTTTTCCTTCTATTGTTTTAGCTCAGCTTAATTCCTCAAAGGGGACACCCTTTTATATTCAAATATGAAAATATGAGCTACTGTTTGAAACATTTGAACCCTGCCTTACTGGCTGTTTTCCTTCAAAGGTAAGGGGAAGGCCTCCTTTCTCAAGGCAGGCGTTACTCAATGCTCTTGTCTGCAAGAACGTAAAATAATGCTCTGCAAATCATAAGAGTCAATCTCGTCACTCAGCTCATCGAGCTCAAGAAGATCTCCGGGAGTTTCCTCTACCTGTATATGGCCTCAATGCCGTGGCTAATGACTGCATCATTGCGCATATCACGGTTTTGTCTATTACGTTAACAGCGGCCAAAATTGGCCAGATTGATAAAGTACGTTTTGTTAAAAGTTATTCCCAAATCTCTAATTTTGTAAACGGCTATTATTAATTTTTAGCATCCTTTCCAACCCGACGAAGCAATGAATTCTCTTTTTGATGAGTTTAGAACTAAACACCGCAAAAGTTCTCAAGTTATTAAAACTAATCACGAAATGCAGCAAATATATCCATTGCCTAATTAGTAATACTTTTACACTTCATCATGACGAGAAATGTATCATGCTTATTTCACAAATGGTTAGGTGAACTTACCCCCATTTAGTGGACACACCGTAAAGCTAAGTGTGAATTAAGAACAAGCTTTTTGCAAAAGATCAGCAGCACGCTTCTCATTAAAAATTCCGCAACAACACTGCTTTGTCAAAATTTTCGCTGCTTTCTCGGGGGTGTTCTTCCCCTTCTTTATGTCATCTATAAATTTTTCAACCAATCTGGGTGATACCATGTGATGTCCACACATAGTAGTAATCTCCAAGACATCTTTATTTGGCAAGAGTTCAGTTTTGCCCCATACTCCAAGAGATTGGGCGACGGTATGAACTTCGAGCCCTATTTCCCTAAGCATCTTACCCACAGGTTCAAGAAGGCCACTCACTACTATGGGTATACCCATATCTAGCTCCTTGAGCTCTAAAAGAGTTTTCTTTACTCCTTCCAAGTTATCAAAAACACATTCGGCTATTGTAGTATCCGATACGTTGTCACAGATTTTTTTAATATCAAGATTATCGAAGTATATGCTCCCCTGTTTCATATCACCAACGTTAACAGCGCCATTTTTTTTAGAGATCTCTAGGAATTTTGCAATCTTAGGTCCAGCTCCCTCAAGTGATTCGGCTACTGCATGACAAGCTACTGAGACCATTGGGTAATCATAGCTGAGGCTTTCCACTGTTCCTTGTCGATGAAGAGTATGTGTCATGATAATACCTCCTTAATTTAGTATGTAAAATTGAATCGGGGTTTCCCCAGCCCAACATTTATCTTACAATTGGGCCGGACTTCAACGCCCATATCTTTAAGCATCTTTTCCGCAGGAATTGAACCATCTGGTAATACCTTGGAAGCAGCACAACAAGTAAAAACTGTATCCACTTCTTTTTCCATCTTACGAATTACCTCTATAACTGGCCGCAATTTATCAAGAGGCATTCCGAATTCTATAATAGCTGAGAGAGATTTCTCATTAAGTATATCATCTCTTAACTTTCCTGTTTCCTTATTGGTAATCCAGAAAGTTACAGGATTTTCAGGTTCGAAATCCACACCTAGGGGAGCAAGAGCCATAGTCATTTTCTCCACATCACGCATAGAAGTGCTGACGCCTGGGCGTCCCATTTCAACAGCAAAGCCAACAAATCCAGGTTTGGCTCGACCTGAGATATCATTGGTTTTTACTTCCTCAGTGCCTCGTCCAGGAACTCGTGTGTCTTCACTCTCAGTTAGAGGATTTGACAAAATTGCGCGAATAGAGCGGGGCCATGGACTCTTCCCCTTTTCAATAATTGCATCTACAGGACAACAGCCAGAACGAATACAGACACCACACTCTACACAATCATCCTGATTAATATTGGCGACACCCTCGCTAATAGAAATACATCCTACTGTGCAATAAGGTAAACACATCTCACAACCGGTACACTTCTCTATATCTATTGTTATCATCGATTCCTCCTTTCAAAATTTTAATAGAACTGTACTGACATAGCCAATACTCCGCCTAACAGTAAATATGCCGTTTGAAAAAGCTCTCAGGAATTTTCCCCCGATATAATTTAAGGTATTTCCCTTTCTCTTATATATTCGCTACAGATCTTTTTTAAGTTTACGAATCACTCTGTAATCCTTCAACGTTTTGAAGCCATTATTCATACAGGCAGGAATTTTCTCATCTCATTTGGCATTCTCGAACTAATCTACCAAAGTTCCTTCACTCATACTAAAATCCGCCGAATCCCTTTAGCTTTATTCTCGCTACCCTGCAACACTTCACCAAAATCAAGAATCCTCTTGCTCTAGCGCCTGTAACGCATCCTCCTTTGCCTCTTGGATGTGATGCCGCATCGTCAACTCACAAACATCAGGGTATTTTGCTTTAAGGACCAATATGATCTTTCGGTGGCCATCGATGGTTCTCTTTGCTCCATTGAGATAGTGGAGGGTATCCTTACGATATCTCAACACGTATTTTCTCATGTTCTCAATCAGCCTGTAGAAACGGTGTTTATGTCCTATCGATGCATAAAGAGTATCGTGAAATTTCGTATTCCATTTAAAGATCTCATCAGTATTTTTTCTTTTAAATGCATCTTCAGCCCTTTCAATGAACCCGTTGAGCTGTTCAAGGGCTTCCTCAGAAATATTTTTACAGACTAGCCTAAGGGCATAGCCCTCAAGGCTGGCTCGAATATCAAAGAGCTCTTCGATTTCATCCTTTGATTCCGAAGAAACGCAAAATCCTCTTTTACCAATTGGTGTGATCAGTCCTTCTAAGTCTAACTTATGGAGAGCTTCTCTCACAGGAGTGCGGCTGACTCCCAGCTGCTCTGCCAAATGCTCCTCAGCGAGCCTCTCTCCTGGATTGAAGCGCCCAGCAAGAATATTAGATTTCAGATATTCATAGGCCTTTTCCTTCGCTGAGATACTAACCTCTTTGATGATATTAGGGATAGGTAAATTTTTCATTTTTGTATACAAAAATTATCTGGCTTATATTATTAAATAAACAATTCTTAAATGTCAACAAAAAAAAATAAAAAAATTTCTCTATAAATTACAATAAGTTATAATCAATTAGCTGAGATGAATGGATAAAATCAGGAAAAAATTGAGTAACATTGATTATTTTATTTTAATTAATGTGATTCTGTTTTGCATACAATTTTACATGATACTGCAAAAATTTGTAGAGTGGGGTTAAACTAGGTTTTTGGTTTATTTGGGGAATCTCTGCTGAAGATCGTACTTCAAGCAGAATAATGAATAGGGTTTTAAGGTCTCTCTTTATCTCATGAGCCCTGGAAATCTTCTCGTCACCGATAGATTTTAACGAGGCGCAGGGATTAACCGTATTACTTGCCCGTATTTGTTTGACACCGAGTCGCCTGATGTGCTAACCATCCTATAGGATTTAGCGGTAATACCAAAAATAACCGTATATAAAAGGAGTAAGGAAAGGAGAATGCAGTATGGAGATCAAGTTAACTACACTCTGTGAAAATACTGCTGCTGAGGTTGGTTTTCTGGCTGAATGGGGCTGGAGTATCCTTGTGCAGGTCAGTGATAAGATTGTTTTGTTTGACACAGGTACGAGTAGTGTAGCAGTGCGTAATGCGGACAAGCTCGGAATAGATTTACATAGCATAGATAAAATTGTGCTCAGTCACGCACACAGGGATCATACCGGGGGATTACGTGAAGTATTGAGAAGAACAGGGGAGATGGATGTAGTCGCTCATCCCGGTATATGGGATTTGAAGTACAAAAGACGTTCTGCCGAAGAAAAGGCGGAGTATAATGGGATTCCATTTGCCAGAGAGGAGCTCGAGAAGTTCGCTTCATTTAAACTGACAAAGGAACCTGTTCATATTTCTGAGAACATACTAACCACCGGTGAGATACCGATAACAACGGATTTCGAAACAATAGAGCCACACTTTTACCTAAAACAGATGGGTACCTTACAGCATGATCCTTTTGCCGATGACCTTGCATTAATAGTGAAAACAGTAAAGGGTCTTGTGGTTATTCTTGGATGCGCACACCGGGGGATGATCAATACCCTCCGCCATGCCCGGAACCTTACAGGAGATGAGAGGGTGTATGCTGTGATAGGAGGCACTCACCTTTACCCTAAAAACGATGATCAAATCGGGAAAACCATTGAATCCCTAAAAGAGATAGACATTCAGAAGATAGGCGTGTCGCACTGTACTGGGCTTCATGCCGCAATGCGGCTTGCCCAGGCGTTCGGAGACCGATTCTTCTTTAACAATGCAGGCACCATAACTAAGATTGATTAGTACCACTCTGCTCGCCCTCCCGGTACCTGGTCACATGAACCCTAACACCTGAAATGCATCAATTATAAAAAAACTTGACTTCCCCTATCCGTTGGTATACATACTCTTTCCCCAGACTCATAACGGGTTACTGATTTGATCAGCATTAGGGAATTTTCTCAAGAAAGGACACTTTTACAATGGCTTTTAGCCCTACTGTTGATAGTGAAAAATGTAATGGCTGCGAAGAATGTGTAGACGCATGCACTGTTGGCGTATATGAGATGCAGAATGGTATAGCAGTTCCTATAAATGCTGAAAAATGTATTGGTTGCGAAACCTGCATAGAGGTTTGTAAAGAGAACGCAATTGTTGTTTCGGAAACTCAGCCTGCCTTATCCGAGCAAGCCCTCTCCATTTTAAAAGATATAAACTAGTTTGACAGGTTTACCGGTCACAATTGGAAAATAATGGACTAAGATCGAAATAGATTTTCCCGTCTTCTTAAAGATCAAAACCAATAGAAGCCAGCCTTTTCACCTCTTTGAGATCTGTGAGATCAAATGTAATTGGGGTAATGGTTATCTGGTTTTCTTGTAAGGTTTTTAAATCAGTATTTGGAATACTCTCTTCAACAGGCGTTTCACTGGCCAACCAGTAATAGGAATTCCCTACTTACGAGTGGATAGAGAACCATTTAAATATTTATGTACTATACTGGAGATAAGTGTCTGATATGGAATTCCCTCTTCGATCGCCCTGATTTGAATTTGGTGATAGTCTTTCTGAGTAAGACGAAGGTTAATACGCCTATCTTTTTTCAAGGTATTGCGTGCAGCCTCTGTCGCCTTTTCTTTCTCTTGATTTAAATTTTTTACAGGTTGCCACTCTTCACGTTCTATTGATTCCATTAAATCTTTTTCTTCCTGATCAATAGGCCTGAATGATTTTTGATTAAATTTGTTCATTATACCCCCTTCAAACCATATCGTTTTGTGTATTTACGGCTTGGGAAAGCTGTTTTGAGGAAAATTTCGTCATTTGTTTTAACAAAAGGCACAACAACAGCGTAGCTTTCTATTTCAAGGATATACATTTTTTGATTTGAGTACCCAGGATTTTCTTCCACTCCAACTACCTTCCCTGCTTCAATCAGGTATGCAATTTCCTCAAAACATATCCCTCGTTCAAGCTTTAAAAGTTCGTTTTTTTCGGGATTCCAATTTAAATACTTCATGACAAAAATATATTATATGCCCACATCTGCCTTTTGTCAACAGAATATCATACTTAAAGGAAGCAAAATTATGCTCTCCCTGGCCCAGACCTGGCCTCCTGTGTCAATTGCAAGGGATAGTTTTTTGAGCAATAAACCTAAATCTTTCCTTCAAAATGGAGTTAGTCGCGCTAGGCTGGGCCTGCCACCAGAAGGGGGTGGTGGAGTTTGGGGAATGGTTGTGTGAGCAGGTAATCAAGGCAGTTCCTCAACGGCATTGTATCTTTAGCATACCTAAGATTCTTAGGCGATATTTCCTCTAAAATCGAGGTCTTCTCTCTGATCTTAATCACCCGCCCTGCCTGCCCTGGCGCGACTTCCTTGGCAAGTATTGCAATTTCTATATTATTTATAAGTCCTGGCAATACAGCATAAGCATTGCATGCCAGGTCTGGGCCAGGGGTGCGACTTGGTTATCTGTCGCTACCTTCCTCAGCGTGTCAATACCTTACCCCCCGCTCTGTTCCCTGTCTGCCGACAGGCAGGTCGGCATGAAAGGGACACCCACCGCATCATGGGCTGTATTTTCATTTAAATACAAGGGAAAATCACATATACTTTAATCCACAAAAAGGGAGTTCTATCACTCTTTATTTTGCCTTCATTTCCTAAAGATCAAAACCAATAGAGGCCAGCCTTTTCACCTCTTTGAGATCTGTGAGATCAAATGTAATTGGGGTAATGGTTATCTGGTTTTCTTGTAAGGCTTTTAAATCAGTATTTGGAATACTCTCTTCAACAGTAGTTTCACTGGCCAACCAGTAGTAGGAATTCCCTCTCGGATCGTTCCTTTTTTCATATGTATCTCTTTGTCTCACAAGATCCTGTGTAGTAAAAGATATACCCTTAATCTGATTCTCAGGAACAGCTGGTATATTCACATTTAAGGCTGTTCCCTCTCTTATGCTGTTCTCCATGACAAAGCTGATCATCTGGCGTGAAAATTTTGCTGGAAAGCTAAAATCGGAATCATTTTTAGTGTTCAGTGAAATAGCAAACGAGGGGATACCCAGGAAGGCTCCCTCTGTGGCAGCTGAAACAGTTCCCGAATATAAAAGGTTTATACCTACGTTAGAGCCCATGTTAATTCCTGAGATGATCATATCCGGTCTCTGTTGCAATATCTCCTGGATAGCTATTTTCACACAGTCAGCAGGAGTTCCGCTTACTGCATAGCCAAAGAAAGTCCCGTTTCTCTTGAACCGCCTCACCCGTAATGGATTAGACAGGGTAATGGCATGGCCTACTGCGCTCATCTCCGTTTCAGGGGCAACCACAGAAAGATCAAAATCACCCTTTAACTCTTCATAAAGTGCTATGAGGCCCTCTGCTAATATGCCATCATCATTTGTCAAAAGTATTCTCATCTTTCACCTAATGTCACTATCTATACAATATTATTAGGAACAATAAAAGTTTTAAAGTCATGAGATTATAACCTTCTCTATCCATTTTCCGAATATGCTTAAGAGCTTAAGGAAGGGCATAACAAAAAAAGACACCCATGCCCTAAAGAACCAGTAAATTTAACCGCCTCAGGCGGGTTTAATTCCACATGGTTTTGAACAATTACCATTTTATTGATAAAAACTTTGTCCTTGAAATTCTTCTCTTTGTAGCGGATAGTTTGTGAAGTCTCTGCGTTATTATTTCACGGAATAATGGTAACAGTGCAGCCTCTACTTGTATGCCGGGCTGGGCAATTTCCTCAAGGCGATATCTATTGGTCAAGGTGGAGGCGGCCCGGTCCTATTTGGGGTGAATGGTCACCTCTGATGGTTGGGAGGAAGAAGGGTAATGGACACCATAGAAAGGCTTTCTGTAATGAGGGTTACAGGGAAAGGAAAAAGGGGAATAGAGGATATAGTTGTTACTGAGGCCCAGCTAACCATCATTATAAATAATCAAAGGCTTATAACATTGCCTTGTTCACCCAATGATCTACAATTTCTTGCAATCGGGTTTCTTTTCTCTAAAGGTATATTAAAGAGCAAAGAAGAGATAACAAAAGTCGACTTTAATGATAGTAAAGGTATAGTGTGGGTGGAGACAGAAAAGGATAACCATTTAAAGCCATTATCATTAAGCGCAGTGTATAATGCAGCCAATAGTAACGTACAACCCATCATAAAATCTCACATTTCTGTAGCATCTCATGATATTTTTTCTTTAGTAGAAGAATTTCAACATCGCTCCGAGATTTTTATCTCTACTGGTGGTGTTCACTCTGTGGCACTGTGTGAGAAAAAAAATATCGTGGCCTTCAAAGAGGATATTAGTAGAAATAATGCCCTTGATAAATTGTTTGGTGAATGCATTTTGAAAGATATACCAACGAAAGAGCGAATGGTAGTCACAAGTTGTAGGATTTCATCCGAGATATTGCTTAAGGTAGCAAAAAGAAATATCCCTATACTGATCTCAAAATCGGCTCCTACAAATTTGGCTGTGAGTTTAGCAGAAGAGGTGGGAATAACCCTCATTGGCTTTGTAAGAGCAAAAAGGATGAATGTTTATGCCAATGAATGGAGGGTGATTTTATAGTATATGGATTTCCTTTTTGGACGCAGCCTGCCCTGGCGTGACCTCCTTGGCATATATTGCAACCTCTGCGGTATATATTGACTCAGACTATATAGCCTAAACACTGCATGCCAGGTCTGGGCCAGGGATGAACGCAGACCCGCCTGCCAGACGGCGGGCAGGTTGTAAAGATTTGAAATATAAATAAAATAATTATCTGCGGATATCGGCCCGCCCTGGTGCGACATGACTTGATTATTATATTGTCGCTATAATAATTCCGAAGCGGAGGCTATAGAATTAAGTCCTTGATTACCAGGTCTGGGCCAGGGCGAAAACCTGCCCGCCGTCTGGCAGGCGGGTCTGCGTCCTAATTTAATAGATAAAATTGATTCAGCTATGTCCGGCATTGAATTGACAAGAAGAGGGTTTTGCAAATTAATAGGCTTCTTTTGCCTCTGCGGATCTCTTTTAACCCCTCATAGAGTTTTGCCTGACGTAAAAAAGATTCCTCTTAAACAGAAGGGAGGTGGTAGCATGCAGTTACCTGATCCTAAGCTAGATGGAGATATGTCCCTTGAAATGACAATCCATCAAAGAAGAACTGTTAGATCCTTTAATAGTAAGGCCCTTACCCTCAAGCAACTTTCCCAGTTACTCTGGGTAGCCCAGGGAATTACGGAGCCAGGAGGATTTAAAAGGGCTGCACCATCTGCTGGGGCATTGTATCCTATGGATATTTACGGAGCGGTTGGAGAAGATTGTATTGAAGGATTAAGTCCTGGGGTTTACGTATATGATCCTGCTCCCCATTCCTTTTCCCTTACCCAAGAAGGAGATATTAGAAAGGATATTGCAATGGCCTCATTAGGGCAGATGTGGATGTCTTATGCTCCGATTACACTTGTTATTACTGCAGAATACAGTCGAGTTATGGGTAAATATAGCCAGAGGGGAGTTAGGTATGCAATGATTGAAGCAGGGCATATAGGGCAGAATATCTTTCTTCAATCTCAGGCTATAGGATTGGAAGCAGGGATTGTGGGAGCTTTTGAGGACCAGAAGGTTATCCAGGTTATGGGGATTAAAAAAACCCATGAACCCCTCCTTCTTATGCCAGTTGGATACAAGAAGTAGATAAGTAAGCGTCCAGCGCCCATCAAGCAGCCCTGTATGCATGCGGCCACGCACAGGCAGGCATCAGCAAAACCTTTTGTTTTAACTATAAACTGAATCTTTACTTTATGGCTTGAAATTTTTTGGATGTCGAGGTAATTTACACCTATGAAATGATTGAGGAGCTTAACAATGTATAAAAGAGTTCTCTGTATGCTGGTCTCATTCATTTTTCTCTGCCTTTTTCCAGGCAGCGATGAAGTATATTCTAAAGTAAAGGGAGGTAAAAAAATGGCGATCACAATTATAAGCACTGTCTTTACTGAAGGCAGTATGATTCCACGGGACTATACATGCGATGGGGAAGATATTTCTCCCCCATTAAAATGGAGTGGTGTTCCTGATGGCACAAAAAGCCTTGCCCTTATCTGCGATGATCCTGATGCGCCCGTGGGAACTTGGGTCCATTGGGTGCTCTTTAGTATGCCACCAAGCACAAAGGAGTTAGCTGCCAAGGTTCCGCCCAAAGAGATCCTTGAAAATGGCGCGAAACATGGGACCAATGATTTTCGGAAATTTGGTTATGGGGGCCCATGTCCTCCTGGTGGCACACATAGATATTATTTCAAGCTCTATGCTCTGGATACAGAAATCAATTTGAAGACTGGAATTACTAAGGCACAATTACTGAAGACAATGGAAGGTCATATTTTGGCTGAAGGTCAATTAATGGGAAGGTATTCAAGGTAAGTAAGTTGATTATCACACATTCTGCCGTTTGATAAGGGATGTGATTGTCGTATTCATTTCCTCGCAAATTTTATTCTTTTGCGGCCCTGTAATAGTATAGTGCCGATTGTGAAGACTGCCTGCCTCAATCTCAGGGCCGAATATCATTTCACCTACCAGGCCTGCAAATTCATGCTTTAGTTCGATAGTCTTTACTATAGCCCAGGCTGATATTCAGGCTATAGTGCTTGATAAAAGGGATGAGGATCTTTCGAAAGACCTTGAGTTTAAGTTGAAAATCTTTACTATCTTCTTATATATTTAGAGGCTATTGTAATTATTTCTCATGTATAATGGTGCGGGATGAGACAGCATGCTAAAAGACTTTAAACCCCTTAAGACCTATTTTATCGAGAACCGGATAGCCCTGATTATTGGACTCTCCAGCCTTTTATTTGTAGACACTCTCCAGCTTTTTATCCCCAGAATTATTAAAAAATCAATAGATTCCTTAACTATTGGCCAGGCAAGTTCTGTGCTGCTCATCAAGTATGCACTGATAATAGTGGGAATTGCAATTACTATGGCAATCTTTAGATCCATCTGGCGGTATTTCGTATTTGGTCACTCCAGGAGGGTGGAAAAGGCCTTAAGAAATAGAATTTACAAACATCTACAGACACTTTCCATTTCCTTTTACTGGAGGACAAAGACAGGTGACTTGATGGCACGTGCTGTAAATGATATTGATGCTGTGAGGATGGCTTCAGGAATGGGATTAGTGGCCCTAACCGACGGATTTGTGCTTGGCCTGGGCACGATTGGTTTTATGTTATATATAGACATAAAATTAACTCTCATTTCCCTCATACCCACACCTTTTATCTTCTATTTTACCCTACTTATTACCCGCAAAATGGGAAGCGAATTTAAGCAAGTACAACAGACATTCTCCGAATTAACAGAGTCAGTGAGGGATGTATTGGCCGGAATCAGGGTCATTAAGGCCTATAATCGCCAAGCATGGGGATATAGCAGAGTGAAGGAAAAGGGAGAGACATATATCTCCAATAATCTTGATCTTGCCAGGACTCTCGCTATATTTTTCCCGATGATGACATTGTTTACCAATCTTGGACTCGCCGTAGTTATCTGGATTGGGGGACGGCTCACTATTCTGGGGAATATTACCACTGGTGACTTTGTAGCATTTATTAGTTATCTCAATCTTCTAACATGGCCTATGATGGCACTTGGTTGGGTTACGAACTTGATCCAGAGGGGTTCTGCATCAATGAGGAGGATAAACGACATATTGGATGAGGTTCCACAGATTACCAATAAAATAACAAATCCGTTCAGAGGAGTTATTAGAGGCAAGGTGTGCCTCAAGGGTTTAACATTTTACTACCCAAAGGAAAAGGACCCTGCCCTGAAAGACATAGATCTCAGGATAGAGGCCGGACAGACAGCAGCAATTGTAGGCGGAGTAGGGTCAGGCAAGAGCACACTCCTTCAAATAATACCCAGGCTCGTTGAGACGGAAAGAGATATGGTACAGATTGATGAAATACCTATCCATGATATAGACCTAAAAAAATTAAGGGCATCTATCGGGTTTGTGACCCAGGAGACCCATGTTTTTTCTGATACCATCTTAAACAATATAATCTTTGGTCGAGAGGGAGTAGGCGAGGATCTCATGGGACATGTCCTTGGTGTCTCTCAATTGGCAGTCGATATCAATTCTTTCCCCAAGGGCATTCACTCCGTTTTAGGGGAACGAGGAATAACGTTATCAGGAGGACAGAGACAGAGATTGACTATAGCAAGGGCGCTTGTCTCCAACCCCCCAATTCTGATTTTGGATGACGCCCTTTCACAGGTAGATACCAGGACTGAAGCTACTGTATTAAACCGTATCCTTGAAATGAGGCAGGGGAAAACGAATATTATTGTTTCTCATAGGCTTTCAACGATTAGGAGAGCGGATGTCATATTCGTGCTTAAGGATGGTAGATTGGTAGAAGAAGGTGATCACACTACCCTTCTGGCAGCAAAGAAGGAATATACAAGGCTTTACGAAAGACAGCAGTTGAGTGAGGAATTGGGAGGGGAGTAATAACCTACAGCAAAGACGCAAAGGATGCAGAGATGAATGATTTTTAAAAGATTTTTTACCGCCCGAAGGGCTGAATTTTTTTACTTTCCGCTCTCCTTGCCCCGTTAAATACGAAGTTTATTTAACTGGGGCCTGCCCCGTGAAATTCACGATAGTGACAGCTTGCCAAGTTAAATTGATGGCAATCACAGCGTAGCGAATTTAACCATGGCGAAGCGTATTTCACTAGGGTCAGCGAAAAGTAAAAAGACTAAACCTCAGCGGTGAATGTGTATGAAAAGGGAAGATAGCAATGCATTTTGACTATGGATATATGGAAGAGGGCCAGCTTGGCAAGCCTTACAATATAAGTCTTTTAAAAAGGTTAATTCCCTATGCAAGGTCTTATAAGAAAATTCTTTTCCTCGCTCTCATCTTAACACTTGTAATCACCCTGTTTGATCTTTCTATTCCCTATCTTCCCAAGATTGCCATAGATAAGTATATATTGTCTTTTTGGTACCCAGTTAACCAAAAGATACTGTCTGCTGACTTGGCAGAGGAGTTTAAGGAAAAATATGGCTACATTATAGCGACTACAAAAAAGACCGGATTAGGGTTTCTCTCAAGCTCAAAGCTCAAAGAAATTGACCCTGTGGATCTTAGACACTACCAGGAGGAGGGGCTTATTTCCAGGGAACGATTTTATAGGATCTCTGTAGAGAAAAGTGATCAACACAGGTTATTTACTAATGCAAAGGTAATACAAGGTGAAGGCTATTATTTTTATATACCTGTTAAAGCATTCAAGAATGTCTCTTACGATACATTAATAAAATTAAGACATAGAGACCTTAACGGTGTATTGCTCATCGGAGTATTTTTGCTTTTTTTGATCGGTGGATCTTTTATCTTGAATTATTGGGAATATTATCTGTTAGAGAAATCCGGCCAGAATATGATGCAGGATATTAGAATGGAGCTTTTTGACCGGATTCAGGGACAGTCCATTCGGTTTTTTGACCGAAATCCAGTAGGGAGGCTGGTTACCAGAGCAACAAATGACATAGAAAATTTAAATGAGATGTTCAAATCGGTTCTTATCACTGTGTTTAAGGATATATTTCTCCTCTCAGGTATTATAGTAATCCTGGTACATTTGAACTGGCGACTGGCTTTAATCTCCTTTATTCTTCTTCCCTTTGTATTTGGGCTGACATTGTTTTTCAGCAGGCAGGCAAGAGAGATATTCCGGGAAATAAGAAAAAACATTGCTGCAATTAATGCATTTCTCCAGGAGAGAATCTCTGGAATTCGCATTATTCAGCTTTTTGTCCAGGAAAAAATGCAGCTCGGACGCTTAAAAGATCTTAACGAAAAAAACTACCGTGCAAGCATGAGACAGATCAAGATTTTTGCTGTATTTATGCCTTCAATGGAGATTTTTTCCTCTGTGGGTATAGGTCTCCTACTCTGGTATGGAGGTGGAAAAGTTATATCAGAACAGCTCACTCTGGGTGCTCTTGTAGCCTTTATCGGTTATATCCAGATGTTTTTTAAGCCCATAAGGGATATTTCAGAAAAATACAATATAATGCAATCTGCCATGGCCTCGATGGAGCGAATATTCGCGCTTATGGATCAAAAGGAGATAATTCAGGAACCAGAGATGCCTAAGAGACCGGTGAAGGCTGAAGGCCATCTTCAGCTAAAAAACCTCTCTTTTGCCTATGAGAAGGGCTTCCCGGTCCTCACCGACGTTTCCTTCGAGATTAAGCCAGGTCAGGTGGTTGCTCTGGTTGGGATAACAGGGTCAGGAAAGACGACAATAATTAATCTTATTGAGAGATTGTATGAATTTAAAACAGGAGAGGTCCTTTTGGATGGCCTTGATATTAGAGAGTGGAAGATAGAGGAGCTACGTTCCCAAATAGGCCTCGTTATGCAGGATGTGTTTATCTTTGCCGGCAGTATTGCAGAAAACATATCCCTGGAAGATAAAAAGATACCAAAAGAAGTCCTGGAAGAGGTTTCCAGGCAGGCAAATGCCTATAACTACATAATGCGTCTTTCAGAGGGTTTTGATCATGAGGTAAAAGAAGGGGGTGTGACCCTCTCCGGTGGTCAAAGACAGCTCCTGGCCCTGAGCAGGGCATTGGCCTATAATCCAACTCTTCTAATTTTGGATGAGGCCACCTCCAGTGTTGATCCTGAAACAGAGCGTTTGATTCAAGACTCTATTTTTACCCTTTCAAGAAGGCAAACTACCCTTATTGTTGCCCACAGACCATCAACCATTCAGCATGCGGACAGAATTCTTGTTATGCATCACGGGCATATTGTTGAGCAGGGTACCCATAAGGAACTGATGGCCTTGGGAAATATTTATTTTCGTCTTAACCAATTACGTGAAAAAAATGCAAGTCGAAAGGATCGAAGCGGATACACTTCTTTAGCATGATGGAGGCCTAAGAAATACATGGAATAGAGTTTAGCCTCAGAGATCCAAGAAGGGAATAGGCAGAATGTAGTCGAGTCAATGAAAAATAAAAAAAAGAAATACCGTTTTTGTTAAAAGCCTTCTTCTCTAGTCACATAGTAGTTAAGGGTGTCCTTATCATCTTCATTAAGATCTATGAATACAATACCAATGTCATAGGTTTTATTATCAGGATTTATCTCAGTTCTTACGACCGTCGCCTTACCTTCAAAAAAATCAAAAGAGCCCGGCATCAAAAAGGTGATTTTTATAATAGTGCCCAGTTCAACTAATTGATTATATCTAAATAAAACACCGTTCCCACTAATATCAATTGATTTGCCAACTTTAGAAAAGAAATGACGTTTTGTTTTAGCATCAATATCAATTTTAATGTTAAAATTGCTTTTAACCCTTATATATTTCCTTCTTTCATCTATATTTTTTTCCATAAGGGTCCTTCAATGTTTTTCATGCCCCGATGCTAATACTACATAATTTGTTGATGCAGCTCCTTTTTACTGAGAGAGTATAATAATAACTAAGCTTGTGCGTCAAGTGAAATTCAGCACAATATATAGGGGAGTAATGGTGTTATTTTTTAAAAAATTGAGAAAGATTATGGCTGATAATTTTGGCTAAAATTCTATATTATAGGACTTTCTTGATAAGCAATAATGTAATATCATCATTTTGTGTCTCTTGGAAATCCCTCACTTCTTTTAGTATGTTTTTTAGAATAAGTTCTAATTCTAAGTGAGAATATCTGTTCAGCGCCTGTTCTAAACGCTCTTGTCCGTATAACTCTCCCTCCTTATTGGCAGCTTCTGTAACACCATCTGTAAATAATAGAATAATATCTCCTTTATTAATTGGCACCAAAACATCTTTCAGATATTTTCTAATATCCTGAAAAATTCCTATCCATGTACCTTCAGTAGGAATAATTTCTGTTTTTCCTAAATTAGCTCGATGGATCATAATATCCTGATGTTTTCCAGTTATAGACATTATCCCTAGTTTATCTAAACGTATTAAGGAAATCGTCATATAGTGATCCGAGCCTAGCCTTGAAATATTCTCTTTGATAATAGAGTTAACAGAACTAAGAATGGAAGAGGGCTTGAGGCTACGTTTGTTTTTTACTAATGAAGAAACACTTGTTTGAGTCATCATCATAATTAATCCAGCTTCAACACCATGGCCTGAAACATCCCCAATGGTAACCCAGAGCTCTCCTGTTTTCTTTGGTATAAGATCGTAATAGTCACCTCCTACTTCCTCTGCTGGCTCCATCATTGCAGCAATTCTATAATATCCTATCATTTTATTTTCTCTTGGCAAAAGGGATGTCTGAATTCGTTTTGCAATCTCCATTTCACCCCAGAGAGCATCACGCGCTTCTTCCAATTCTTCTCTGGACTGAGCCAGGTCTTTATTCGATTCGATTAATTCTACACGCAAGAAAAACTCCCTTTTGATTAGCTCATGTCTAACATGAGTGATGCTGACTGCAACAATAACTGTTGTAATGGTAAAGTATAGATTGTTAACCAACATTGCTTGATCAAAAGGTCCTCCCCAAATAGAATTAGCAATAATATACATGAGAACAATGAGGCTACCGTTTATTGCGGAATGAACTGCTTGCCATGGAAGAAGAATATTAACAGCAATGATAACAAGGTTAAGCCCCGCATAATAACTGGAATTAAATCCACCGAGGTTAACAGTCATTAAAACAATCATGCCACCACCAATAATGGCGAATATATAACCATGATAGTAGGGAGGCTTTTCAGCCATGGTACGGCGAAGAAAAATATATTGAATAATAAAGGCTAGAGTCGCAACAAATCGATAGATACCAAACCGTAACAATAATTCTTTTGGCATCATAAAATAGTCGAGGAGAAAAAAAAGGGGGAAAAAGATAGCGCCGAGAATAAGAAGAATTTTTAACCAGGAATGAATAATGCTGTTTAAGTACAATACAGTTCACTTAATGATTGCTTTTTGAGTTTAGATGCTATATGCTTGCCTTATCACACAGATAAGGAGGGTATGCATATGGCACGAACAATTGCTGAAATACCAAAGGGAAGCCGCATTACCG